>ERZ791883.249-NODE-249-length-71486-cov-7.276813_pt1 | contig 71486 bp, 62 predicted proteins | sample MGYA00510160_ERZ791883 | MGnify/ENA primary metagenome ERZ791883 (study PRJEB30046, sample SAMN00792072) | human gut metagenome | study: EMG produced TPA metagenomics assembly of the A metagenome-wide association study of gut microbiota in type 2... | reverse complement strand
GGTTGCCCCCACTAGCTCCTGAAGCTAGCGCGTCTGCCAGTTCCGCCATGCCCGCATATGAAATTTGTTGTCGAGCCCTCTCGCTTTTCCCCCGGTATTGGAAAGTTGGTGCGGTTGGCGGGACTTGAACCCGCATGAGGTTTCCCTCACCAGCCCCTCAAGCTGACGCGTCTGCCTTTCCGCCACAACCGCAAAGTTGTGTGATTGCTGAGGTGAAAAGTTTGGTGCGGGCAAGAGGAATTGAACCTCCACGGGGTTGCCCCCACTAGCTCCTGAAGCTAGCGCGTCTGCCAGTTCCGCCATGCCCGCTTGTCTGTTTCTCAATCGGCAACAAAGAAATAATACCACAATCAGGAATCTTCGTCAATAGTTTTTTAATGTTTTTTTATATAAATTTTGGTAGTTGTCCCTGTCGTTCAAAACCTTCTGCACATAGGCCCTGGTATCACTGAAGGGGATCTGGGCAGGATTGTTGAAATCATAATCCCATCCATAATCCTTCATCCATTCCTTCACCGTGCCCCGGCCAGCGTTGTAGGCGGCCAGCATCAGCACCTCATTGCCGTGGAATTCGCTTTCCAGTTCCGCCAGGTACCAGCAGCCGAATTTGATGTTCAGCTCCGGCTTCAGCAGCATGGAATCCCGGAAATTGGGAAAATCCGTGCATTTGGCGATCCAGGCCCCGGTTTCCGGGGTGATCTGCATAAGTCCCATGGCTCCGGCTTTGGACTGGGCCTCCGGTTTGAAGTTGCTTTCGTTTTTGATCACAGCCACCGCCAGGAAGGGATCCACCCGGTACTGGGCGCTGTACAGATGGATTTCCCTGGCATAAGGCCAGTTGTAGACGAACTTCCGCTGGGCAGTATCCGTCTTCCAGCCAAAATACCCGGCCACCATCAGCAGCAGGAACACCAGCACCACCGGCAGACACCCGGGCCGCTTTGTCTTTCTCTTCCGTTCCAAAACAATCCCTCACAATAAATCTATCTTCCGCGCTCTTCCGGAAAAGTTCCAGCTCTTCCGGAAGGCGTCCATTTCTTTTTTCCTACTATCATATCAAATCTGCCGGCGGTGTTTCAACTGTTCTTTGCAACATTACGGCAAACTCAGAGAGAGAGCCGGTCCAGTTCCCGGTCCACCTGCCGGTACAAATCTTCCAGGGTCCCCCGGTTGTCCAGCACCACCTGAGCCTGTTTCCGTTTTTCTTCCAGGGACAGCTGCTTCCGGATCCGGTCTTTTACCTCTTCCCGGGTCATGCCGGACCGGGCCATGGCCCGGCGGATCTGCTCCTCTTCCGGAATATACACCAGCCATACGGTATCCGTCACCTTTTCCCAGCCGCATTCCAGGAGGAGAGGGGCATCCAAAATCACCACAGGGTCCTGCCGGTGGGCAGCCAGAAAAGCATCCCGTTTTTCCTCCACGGCCCGGTGGACAATGGCATTCAGCTGCCGGAGCACCGCCGGGTCATGGAAGGCCAGCCGGGCCATTTCCTTCCGGTCCAGTTCCCCCTTCTCCGTCAGGATGGCCGGCCCGAAAACCTCCACCAGTTGCCGGAGACAGGGTGACCCGGCCTTTTCCACTTCCCAGGCGGCCGCATCCGCGTCGAACACCGGGATTCCCTTTTCTTTCAGATAGGCACTGACCGTGCTCTTCCCGGAAGCAATGCCTCCGGTGAGTCCGATTACCTTCATGGTTCCTCCTTATTTCTGGCACCGGGGACAGTAAACACTGCCCCGGCCGGCCACTTTGATCTGCTTCAGCAGGGTGCCGCAGTGTTTGCAGGGCAGGCCCTTCCGATGGTACACCTGGAGATACAGGCTGTTGTCCCCCATGTGCCCGTCCGCATCCTGGTAGTTCCGAAAGGTGGTGCCATGGTGTTCCAGCCCCTGGCGGATCACCCCTTTGATGGCCAGAGCCAGCGCTTCCCAGTCCTTCCTGGTCATCCGGTTCACCCGGCGGGTAGGGCGGATTCCGGCAGCAAACAGGGCCTCATCGGCATAGATGTTTCCCAGGCCGGCAATAATGGTCTGGTCCAGGATGAAGGCTTTCACTACGGCGGTCTTTCCCCGTGCCTTTTCCCGGAGATACTCCGGAGTCAGAACCGGATCCAGAGGCTCCGGTCCCAGGCTTTCGTACCCTTTGTCCTTCCATTCATCTTCCCCCACCAGGGCTGCCACTCCGAAGGTACGGATGTCACTGAAGTACAGGTTTTCGTCTCCGGACAGATAAAAAGCCATCCGGGTATGGGGCGGTTCCGGAGCGGTTTTGGGCAGGGCCAGCAAAGCTCCGGTCATCCGGAGATGGATCAGCAGCCAGTCCCCTTTTTCCAGGTCCAACCGCAGGTATTTTCCCCGGCGCTCCACTCCGGTGAACCGGGCTCCCTGGAGCTTTTGGACAAAAGTTCCCGGATCCGGATGGAGGATCATTTTGGGCAGATCCACCCGGACCTTTTCGATGGTTTTTCCTGTTATATGAGGAAGCAGGCTGATCCGTACCTGTTCCACTTCCGGCAGTTCCGGCATAGTTCCTCCTTACTTGGCCTGAGCCCAGTTTTTCCCGGTGGCCACATCCGCCACCAGGGGTACCGCAAGTTCCACCGCGTGTTCCATGGTGTCCTTGACGATTTGGGCCACCTGGTCCTTTTCTTCTTCCGTGACTTCCAACACCAGTTCGTCGTGGACCTGGAGCAGCACCCGGCTTTTCACCTGGGCTTTCTTCAGGTTTTCCGCTACTTTCAGCATGGCCACCTTGATGATGTCCGCCGCCGTTCCCTGGATGGGAGTGTTGATGGCAGTCCGTTCCGCAAAGCTCCGGCGGTTGAAATTCTTGGCGTTGATGTCCGGCAGGTACCGGCGGCGTCCGAACAGGGTCTCCACATAGCCCATTTCCCGAGCCTTCTGTTTTTCCCGTTCCATATAATCCTTCACCCCGGTGTACCGGGCAAAATAGCTTTCAATATACTGGGCCGCCTCTCCCCGGGGCACCCCCAGCTGCCGGGCCAGGCCGAAATCGCTGATCCCGTAGATGATCCCGAAATTCACAGTCTTGGCCTTGCTCCGCATGTAGGGTGTCACCTGGTCCAGAGGCACCCCGAAGATTTCCGAAGCGGTCCGGGCATGGACATCCTGGCCGTGACGGAAGGAATCCAGCAGCAGTTCATCCTGGGCAATGCTGGCCATCACCCGGAGTTCCACCTGGGAATAATCGCAGCTCATGAGCAGATCGTAATCTTTCCCGGGCACGAACATTTCCCGCATCCGTTTCCCCACTTCTGTCCGGGTAGGGATGTTCTGAAGGTTGGGTTCCGTGCTGGACAGCCGGCCGGTCACTGTGGCCATCTGGTTGAAATGGGTGTGGATCCGGCCGGTGGCCGGGTTGATCAGGGGATGGAGACCCAGGAGATAAGTAGACAGGAGTTTGGACAGCTGCCGATATCTGATCAGAGTCTCGATGATGGGATGTTCTCCCTGTAGGGCTTCCAGTACCGACACATCAGTGGAATAGCCGGTCTTGGTCTTTTTGATAACGGGCAGCCCCAGTTTTTCAAAGAGCAGGGCCCCCAGCTGTTTGGGAGAATTCAGGTTGAACTGTTCCCCAGCCTGGTCAAAAGCCTGCTGTTCCAGAGCCTGGACCTTTTTGGTCATTTCTTCGGTGACTTCGTCCAGCATGGCCTGGTCGATGGTGATCCCGTTCCATTCCATTTCCGCCAGGTTTTCCGTAAGGGGCAGTTCGATGGTTTCATAGAGCCGGGTAAGTCCCCGTTCCTGGAGCCTGTCCCGGAGCACTGGCACCAGGGCCGCTGTATCCTGGGCGGCTTCTCCGCTGGCCGCCGGGAGGAATTCTTCTCCCAAACCCTGGATCCCGTAGCTGCTGGCTCCCGGTTCATAAAGATAGCCGGCCAGGGAAGGATCGTCGGTGACTCCCTGAAGGGCTTTCCCTTGTCCCATCATATATTTGTACAGCTCCTTGGGATCTGCCACCGCCTTGGGCAGATCCGGGTTCTCAAGAAGTGCCAGCACTGCCTGTTTCCCCGCCTGTTCCGGGTGGAAGACATAATGCTTTCCGGCAAAGACCAGGTCCAGCTGTTCCAGCCGCTGGCTGGGCAGATTGCCCTGGAGAACATAGGCCAGGGCCACCTGGTCCCCTTGGGCCCGGATTTCTTCCACCAGCCTGTCTCCCTGGGCATCGTCGCTGATTTCCACCCTTTCCAGGGTATCTGCAGCCACCGGCTGGCCGAACAGGGACAGAGGATCATCGCTGGCCCCTTCCGTGCCTGCTGCGCAGCCCAGTACCGGTACGAACCGGTCCCACAGGTTCTTGAACTGGAGTTCCTGCATCAGTTTCCGGCTTTCTTCCGTCAGACCTGTGAGAGGATAGGCCGCCGGATCCTTTTCAATGGGTACCTGGAGACAGATGGTGGCCAGGTCTTTGGACAAAAGGGCCTGATCCCGGTTGTTCCGGAGCTTCTCCTGAAGGGCTTTTCCCTTCACTTCTTCCGCATGGTCCAGGGTGTTTTCCACGGTGCCGTACTGGGTAATCAGCTTCAGGGCCGTTTTGGGGCCTACTCCCGGTACCCCGGGGATGTTGTCGCTGGTATCCCCCATGAGCCCTTTCAGGTCGATGATCTGCCGGGGTTCCAGTCCCTGGTATTCTTCCCCGAAGGCCTTTTCGTCATAGACGGCAATATTGGAAATCCCTTTTTTGGTGAACAGCACCTGGACATTGTTTTTAATCAGCTGGAATTCATCCCGATCCCCGGTGACGATCCGGACCTGGACACTGTCCGGAGCCCCGCTGGACAGGGTGCCGATAATATCATCCGCTTCGTAGTTGTCCACTTCCAGGGTGGGGATCCCCATGGCCTGGAGCAGTCGGATGGACATAGGGAACTGTTCCTTCAGTTCCGGGGGCGTAGCCTTCCGCTGGCCCTTATAGTCCGGGAATTTTTCCGTTCGGAAGGTTTTCCGGGATTTGTCGAAAGCCACCAGCATGTAGCTGGGTTTGATCTCCTGGAGCAGCTTCAGGATCATATTGCACAGGCCGTACACCGCCCCGGTGTTGACCCCTTTTTTATTGGTCAAAGGCGGCAGAGCAAAGAAAGCCCGGTGGATCAGACTGCTGCCGTCGATAAGAAGGAATTTTTCGTCCATTGCGCACCATCCTCAGTGTTATTCTAATCGTATCATTATACCATATTTGAAAGGGACAGGGGGAGCTGTTGCGGGGGCAGCAGTTCCCGTCAACGGTCAGCGGCCGTTGACGGCTGATAAATCCATACTATATTACTGTATTTTTTCTATTCTTCTGTTTTTGTATAGAACTGTACAGAAATAACTCTTTAAGACTTTTGTATACAATATATTAAATGCATTTTCTTGACGGTAAAAATCAATAGTGATAGCATTTTCTAGGATACAATGAAATTGGTACTGTCCTGAAAAGACAGCTGATTTTAGGGGAGGTTTTTATTATGGAATACAAATTTGCCAAACGGATGGCCGGGATGCAGGCTTCTGCGGTCCGGGAAATCCTGAAAGTGACCCAGCGTCCGGAAGTGATTTCTTTTGCCGGGGGACTGCCGGCACCGGAACTGTTCCCGGTGGAGGAAATCGGCAAGGTGTGTCAGGAAGTCTGCGCCGCTGAAGGCCGCAAGGTGCTCCAGTACGCCACCACAGAAGGCCGTCCCACCCTCCGGGCCAAGATTGCTGACCGGATGAACCGGAAATACAAATCCCATCTGAAAGCGGAAAACATCCTGATCACCACCGGCTCCCAGCAGAACCTGGACATGGCCGGGAAGATTTTCTTTGACGAAGGGGATGTGGTGCTGATGGAAAGCCCCACCTACCTGGCTGCCATCAATGCCTTCAAGGCCTACCAGCCGGTGTTCAAGGAAGTCCCCACTGACGAAAAGGGCATGATCCCGGAAGAACTGGACAAGATCCTGGCGGAAACGCCCCGGGCCAAACTGATCTATGTGATCCCGGATTTCCAGAACCCCACCGGCATCTGCTGGAGCCTGGAACGGCGGCAGAAATTCATGGAAATCGTCAACAAATACAATATCCCGGTGCTGGAAGACAATCCCTACGGGGAACTGCGGTATGAAGGGGAAACCCTCCCCTCCCTCCAGAGCATGGATACCAAAGACCTGGTGATGGCCATGGGGACCTTCTCCAAGACCTTCTGCCCGGGGCTGCGGATTGGCTGGCTGGCCGCTCCCATCACCCTGATGAAGGAATTCGTCAAGGTAAAACAGAGTGCCGACCTGCACACCTCCGCCTTTGACCAGGCCATCATCGACCGGTACATGGATGAATACAGCCTGGATGACCATGTGGCGGAAATCAACAAGCTGTACAAGCACCGCCGTGACCTGCTGCTGAAGACCATGGAAGAAACCTTCACCGACGGCACCACCTGGACCCATCCGGAAGGGGGCCTGTTCCTGTGGCTGACCTTCCCGGAAGGGGTCAGCGCCCGGAAGGTGTTCGACAAGTGCATCGAAAAGAACGTGGCCGGTGTACTGGGCGAATTCTTCTACCCCAACATCAAGAACGACCGGCACATGCGGATCAACTACTCCAACATGCCTGATGACCGGATTGTGGAAGGGGTAAAACGGATGGCTGAAGCATTGAAGGAAATCAAAGAAGGGAAGTAAAAAATGGGGCTGTTGCATAAGCAACAGCCCCATTTTTGGGTCGCGGGTCGCGAATCTTTCCCCCCCTTATTTTCTCGGCCAGCAGGGGGTATCGATGCCCAGGATCTTTTTTCCGTCGAAAGGTTCAGGGCTTTCGCTGACAAAGTGGCGCTGGGCTTTCAGCACGTACTGGAATCCCTTGTACAAAAGGGGCACGTTGCAGTAGACCATGATGATGTTGGCCAGGTCGGAGAAGGCCCACAGGTTGCTCAGGTCATAGCCGGCAATGTTCACCAGGATGCCGAAGGCGGCCACCAGCAGGCACAGGCACCGGACAGTGACGATCACCTGGGGATTTTTGCTCAGACGGGCAGCGGCGATTTCCGAAAAGGACACCATCCCGATGAGACAGGTGTAGGCAAACAGGCAGAAGCACAGGGTTAGGGCCAGGTTCACCGCCGTGTTGATCCCGGCAGTGGGCGTCAGCTGGGTCACGGAAAGGAGATATTTGGGCAGCTTCCCGGCAGCTTTCCAGGCGGCAGGATCCTGGGTCCAGGCATGGGCCATGATCACAATGAACCCGGTCATGGTGCAGATGATGTGAGTGTCCAGGAACACCCCGGCAGCGGACAGGAGCCCCTGTTCGCAGGGATGTTCGTCATCGGCGGATGCGGCGGACATGGTAATGGTCCCCTGGCCCGCTTCGTTGCTCATCAGCCCCCGTTTCACTCCCTGGACCAGGACGGTACCGAACACTCCGCCGAAAAAGGCTTCCGGCCGGAAGGCTCCCGCAAACACCGCTTCAAAAAAGTAAGGAACGGACCGTACATTGCCCACAATCAGCAGCACCGTAGTGGCCACGTATACCACCGCCATCACCGGAACCATGGCATTGGTGGCCTTTGTCACCTTTTTGATGCCCCCGAAGGCCAGCAGGGCAGTAAAGACCAGCACCACAGCTGCTGTGCCGTAATAGAAGAGGGAGTTGGTGGGAATCTCCGTGCCGCTGACCATGGACCCGATGGCCCCTACAGAAGAAACCACATTGTATCCCTGGGCCGGCAGACATCCCAGGGCATAGAAGATGTACAGGAGAGAAAGGAAGATGCCCACACCCTGGCTGCCTCCGAAAAGAGCCCGTCCGTAAAAGGGCAGTCCCCCTACAAACTGTCCCTGACGTTTTTCCTTGAACAGCTGGGCCATAGTCCCTTCCACAAAGGCTGTAGCCATGCCGAAGAACGCAGATACCCACATCCAGAACAGGGCTCCCGGTCCCCCTACGGAAATGGCCCCGGTGACCCCCAGGATGTTCCCGGGGCCCACCCGCATGGCGGAACTGAGCATAAAGGCCGCCAGCGGCGAGATCCCGGTGGCGGCACTGCGCCGGTGGACCAGCAGCCGGATGGCCGTTCCCATATGGGTCAGCTGGATACAGTGGAGCCGGCAGGTGAAATAGATGCCGGACCCTACCAGCACAATAATGGCGAACGAAAAGCTTCCCAACAGGGGCAGGTTTTTGTACCAGGCAAACTGGGTAGGAATGTCCCAGAAGAAGTCGGACAGGGGGCCGACGAACTTCAGGACAGAGTTGATCCATGCAAACAAATTCTCCATAAGCATCTCCCTCATTCATATTTTTATTCTTTTACTATAACATAGTCTGAAAGTTTTTCAACAAATTTCGTCGTCTTTGTGAAATGACGAAAGAAATATGATAAAATAAAACATATTTTTTCCAAAATCAATCTATACCCTGTAAGAAAAGGAGTCAATTATGGAACCTGTAGATGTGGGGATCCTGTCCCTGCTGCCCCCGATTATTGCCATTTCTCTTGCGCTCATCACCAAAGAAGTGATTTCCTCCCTGATGCTGGGGATCCTGTCCGGCGGTCTGATTTATGCGGCCGCTTCCGGCGGAGGCCTGGTGGACATGAGCTCCGCCGCCTTTGAGATCATGTCCAAAACCGTCGGTACCCCGGACAAGTTCAACATCATCCTGTTCCTGGCCCTGCTGGGCTCCCTGGTGGCTGTGGTGAACAAGGCCGGCGGTTCCCAGGCCTACGGCCAGTGGGCCACCAAAAAGATCACCAGCCGCCGGGCTGCAGAACTGGCCACCAGCATCCTGGGGATCCTGATTTTCATCGATGACTATTTCAACTGCCTCACCGTAGGTACGGTCATGAAGCCGGTAACGGACAAGTACCGGATTTCCCGGGCCAAGCTGGCCTACATCATCGATACCACCGCCGCCCCTGTGTGCATCATCGCCCCCATTTCCAGCTGGGCTGCTGCCGTAGGGTCCACCCTGTACGAAACCGGCGCCTTCCCCAATGAAATGTCCGCTTTCTTCGCCACCATCCCCTACAACATGTACGCCATCCTGTCCATCCTGATGGTCACCATCCTGTCCGTTACGGACCTGGAATTCGGGCCCATGGCCACAGTGGAAGACCTGGCGGAAGCCAAAGGAGAACTGGGCGCCATTGATCAGAAAGCCCGGGAACAGCAGCAGCCGGTGACTGCCAAAGGCACCGTGTATGACCTGCTGATCCCCATTGCCGCTCTCATCGTCTTCACCATCCTGGCCATGCTGTACAACGGAGGCTACTGGTCCAAAGGGCTCTCCTTCCAGGCCGCCATCGGCAACAGCAATTCTTCCGCCGCGCTGGTGCTGGGCGGGTTCTGGGCCCTGGTGGTGGCCTTTGTCCAGTTCGTTCCCCGCAGACTCCTGAGCTTCCGGCAGTTCATGGACAGCATCGGTGCCGGGATCAACACCATGGTCCCTGCCTACATCATCCTGACCCTGGCCTGGACCATCGGCACCCTGTGCCAGAACTACCTGGGCACCGGGAAATACATCGGCATGCTGGTCCAGACCAGCCATCTGCCCATGGAACTGCTGCCGGCCATTGTATTCCTGGTGGCAGCCGGGCTTTCCTTCTCCATCGGTACTGCCTGGGGCACCTTCGGGCTGTTCATCCCCATTGTGGTGTTCATCTGCCAGTCCGCCACTCCCACCATCATGACCGTGACCCTGTCCGCCACCCTGGCCGGCTCCGTGTTCGGGGACCACTGCTCCCCCATTTCTGACACCACCATTCTCTCCTCTTCCGGGGCCGGATGCAGCCACATGCAGCATGTGGGGACCCAGATCCCCTACGCCTGCCTGGTGGCCGCCTGCTGTTTCATGGCCTACCTGGCCGCCGGTTTCTCCGGGGGCAGCGTGGCCCTGACCCTCATCACCGGCATCGGTCTTCTGCTGCTGGCCCTGTTCCTGCTCCACAGACGGGCCAGAATGAGATTGAAGAAAAAAGAGGTGTGAAAAAATTCACACCTGTAACCAAAGGGGGTGTTGCACCTTATGTGCAACACCCCCTTTTTATTCCCGCGTTTGGAGTTGTGGCCGGTTCCTTCTTACTTTACGATGGTCACCGGGCAATGAGCGCTCTGGGATACCTTGGTACTGACACTGCCCAGGAAGAACCCGGCCAGTACACCCATACCCCGGTTGCCCATGATGATCATGTCCACATCATCCTTCTCGGCTTCCCCACAAATCCGTTCTGCCGGATCGATGTCCACCACTTTCTTGAAGGTGATGGTGCTGTAGGAAACTTTCTTGGCTTCCCGTTCTGCTTCTTCCAGCGGAGTGGGAGCAGCCGCTTCCAGCGGGATGATATTGCCGTTTTTGTCCTTCCGGGGAGGTTTGATCCGGCTCAGGTCATAAGGCACGTCAATGTTGATCACAATGATCTGGGATCCGAATTTGCTGCCAAGTTCCATGGCAAAATCCAGAGCCCGGAGGGCAATTTTCGAACCGTCTACAGGAACCAGGATTTTATTGATCATAAGATATTCCCCCTTTTCCGGAACAATCTTGGGTTATTTCACAATGAGCACCGGCACATCGGCATACTGGGACACCTTGCTGCTGACGCTGCCCAGGAAGAATTCCGCAATGCCGCTGAGGCCCCGGCTGCCGATGACGATGGCGGAACATTTCTTGTCCTTGCATACGGCCAGCACCCGTTCAGACGGATGGCCCACTTCCAGGTCGAATTCTGCCTTGCCCTTGAAGTCCTTCAGTTTTTCTTTGGCTGTATCCAGGACACTGTTGCCGATTTTCGTCAGTTCTTCATTTCCCTGACTGATGGTTGCCTGATCCAGAGGCACCACCAGCATGGCCGAATTGTTGTAGGGCTGGATTACGTTCACCACCAGCAGTTCTCCCTTGAAGGCTTCCGCCAGTTCCCGGGCTTCCGCCAGGGCTCTCCAGGACGTTTCAGACCCATCCACCGGAACCAAAATCTTTTCAAACATACAACCACCTCCAACGCATTTTTCGTTACAATTTTTTCTTTCTTATAGAGTATATTCACCGAAAGATTGTAAATTCCTGCTTTTTCCGAAAAAAAATTGCTGCCGAAGCAGCAATTTTTTTGTCAGGTTATTTCACTACCATAACAGGGACTTTGGCATACTGGGACACCTTGCTGCTGACACTGCCCAGCAGGAATTCCTCCACCCCGCTGAGGCCCCGGCTGCCGATGACGATGGTATCGCAGCCCTTGCTCTTGCAGGCGTCCAGGATCAGTTCCGCCGGGTTCCCGGTTTCTTCCACATATTCCACTTCACCCTTATAGCCGCTGAGTTTTTCCTTGGCCAGTTCCAGGGTGGCAAAACCGGCTTTTTTCATAGCTGCATTGTTCTGATCAATCAGGGTCTGGTCCAGGGACATCTGGAGCAGGCCGCCGGCCCCGTAGGGCAGCATCACCGTAATGACCACCAGGACCCCGTCATATTTTTCCGCCAGGGATTTCCCCGTTTCCAGAGCCTTCCAGGAAGTCTGGGAACCATCCACCGGCACCAGGATTTTTTTGAACATAGAATCTCCCCCTTTATTTCACTACGAATACAGGTACTTCCGCATACTGGGTCACCTTGCTGCTGACACTGCCCAGCAGGAATTCTTCGATTCCACTAAGGCCCCGGCTGCCCATGACAATAGCGTCCACGCCTTCTTTCCGGGCGGTGGAAAGGATCAGTTCTGCTGCATTTCCTTCCTTCTGGACAAACTCTCCATGGCCCTGGAAACCGGCTTCCTCCAGTTTGGCCCGGGCTTTTCCCAATACCTTCTGGCTGGCTTTCTTCATGGCTCTCAGGGTTCTTTCCATAACCACACGGTCCAGGTTCATGGACATCTTGCTGATGGCATCATAGGGTTCCACCACCGTCAGTACCAGGAGTTCTCCCTGGAACCTGTCCGCCAGGGACCCGGCCGCCGTCAATGCTCTCCACGCCGTATTGGAACCATCCACCGGCACCAGGATTTTCTGGAACATACCAACACCTCCCTGTCACTTCACCACAAATACGGGTACTTCCGCATACTGGGACACTTTGGAGCTGACACTGCCCAACAGGAATTCCGTGATCCCGCTGAGGCCCCGGCTGCCGATGACCACCGAGTCACAGCCGTCTTCCCGGGACTTCTCCAGGATCAGTTCCGCCGGATTTCCTTCACCGTCTTCATAGGAAACCTTGCCATGGAAGCCATATTCCGTGAGCTTTTCTTTGGCCGTATCCAGGACCGCCAGACTGGCTTTTTTCATTTCCCGGTTGCTGCGGTCCATGAGGTTTTGATCCAGGGTAATCTGGAACAGGCTGAGGCTGTTGTACGGTTCCATAACAGTGAATACCCGGATTTCTCCCTGAAATCTGGACGCCAGCGCTGCCGCTGTTTTCAGGGCCTTCCACGCCGTATCCGATCCATCTACCGGCACCAAGATTTTTTGGAACATATACATTCATCCCCTTCCTTGCTCTTTATGGATATTATTCGCCTTTTTGCGAAAAATCCCTTTTATTTTTTGCTTTTTTTCTGATTTCTTTTCTGGTACCGGCGCATTTTCCGGTCCGGGGTAAAGCCGTTCTGTCTCCGGGCCAGTTCCAACGGTTCCGGATCCTCCGCATACTTTTTCCGGGCGTAGAGGAAAAGGGCCGCCAGGGCAGCAATAGGCAGAAGCCCCAAAACCCACCGCATGGTCTGGTCCTGGATTACCACCAGGAAGTCCCACCCCACCACTGCCAGAGGGGTCAGAATGTACCGGGCCAGTTTAGATCCGTTGAAAAACCGCATGGTCAGTCCATAGCAGAGCACAGCCATGGAAAAAGAAACCAGGGTCAGAAGCAGTACAAAAAGAAAAAATTCCATAGGGTCAAAACCTCTTTCTTGAAAATTTGCAGGGATTACAGCTGCACATGATTGGCATCGGCGTTTTCGTGGAGGGCCTGCATTTCTGTAAGGACCAGATTGGCCAGATCCACATGGCGCTGTTCTTTGAGATAGTCATGGTAATGGGACGGTCTGGCGCCAGCTCCCGTATTCAGCATCCCCGGGACCACTTTTCCCTCCCCATCGAAGGAATATTGGGCATAAACGGGAATTACATGGCTGGTTCCATCCCAATACCCGGCTTTTTCATCATCGCCTGGCTGCTCGCTGAGGACCCGCATCTGAAAGGTGACAGGAGGCAGGTTCCCGGTACGATGATTGATGAACTGGTACAGCCTGGACGTGGCATCCACAAAAGCCTTCTGGTGATTTTTTTCATCAATGACCAGCAGCCGGCGTCCCTTGCCCCCGATCAGGCTCAGACTGCCGTTGGGATCATGACCATAGGAGGTGGCCATCACCTTTCCGGAAAGGCCTTCCTGATCCAGGATTTTCTGGACGGTCCCGACAGGGTCTTTGGTTCCCTGTGGCTCCGCCGTTTTTTCCGTCTTTTCCGTTTTGGCTTCCTGAGCCGCCATAGTTGCTGCCTGGGACGCTTCCTGGGATTTCTGATGCTGGAAGTAAAAGGCTCCTCCGCCCAGGAGCAGCAGGACGACAAGCCCTCCGGCCAGGATCCTGTTCCTGTTGGCAGAGGCAGGGTTCCCTCCCGCCGGTGCAGACGGCCGGGTACCCTCTGCTCCCTGGCTCTGTATTTCCGGAACCGCTTTCCCGCAGGAAGGGCAGAACCGTACCCCGGGCTCCAGTTCCTTCCCGCAGTGAGGACAAAATCTGATCATCTTTTCCAACCTCCTGTCTTATCCATACTGTTTATTATAGCAAAAAGAAGGGGCTGTGAAAAAATGAGAAATCATTTTTTCACAGCCCCTTTCTGTCACTGGTCAGCGGTCGCTGGTCACTGGCCGAGTGACCAGGGGTGTGAATTTCTTCACACTCCCCTCTTACCCCAGAACCACACTCCCGATGGGATATCCCACAAAGGTCATCACCAGAATGGCCAGGAGGGCGAAGATGCCTCCCCAGATGAACATATCCCGGGCGGTGGTCCAGCCGGACCCGATGGCCACGGTGTTGATGGTAGACTGGCCCGCCGGGGTCATGTTGCAGATCCCGGCCCCGAAACCGATGAGACACACTACCGCCCCTACGGAAATCACTCCCGCCGGCAGAGCCTGGCACACAGAAAGGGCCACGGCACTGACTACGGTGGTAGTGACGATATTGGAGGAAAAGTTGGTCTCCAGTACGCACCAGGCAAAGGAGAACAAAATCAGCCCCAGGACCGGCAGTCCGCTGGCTACCGGCGCCAGCATGCCGCTGAGCCAGGCCTTGATGCCCATTTCGTTGTGGGTCAGGGCGGACCCCAGCATGGTGGCGGCCCCGGTCATGACGATGGAAGCCCACAGCACCCCTTTGGTCATCACTTCTTTGAAGTTCATGATGGGTTTCCCCTCATGGCGGGCAATGAACAGGATGATGCACCCCAGAAGCGGCGGCATGGCAGTGGTCCAGCTGCTGATCATTTTATACAGGCCTGGATTCCAGCCTTTTACCAGGCTGGGCCCCACCCACAGGAGCACCGTCAGGGCCATGGTGGCCAAGATGATCTTTTCCCGGCTGTCCGCCCGGGGTACAGTGCCCCGGAGTCCCATGGCCTTCTGAGGGTCGATGGACTGGATATCCGCCGGCCGGTACAGGAACTTGAACACCAGCAGCAGCAAAATCACCAGCAGCACCCCGGTGGGGATCCCCATGGCCATGTACTGGAACTGGTTCACATCCCGTCCAGTGGCTGCCGTATAGTACCCCATGGCCATGGTGGGCCACACATGGCCGATGCCGGTCATCCCGGAGGACAGGCTGATGCAGAAGGCCGTCCCCAGCATGATCATATTGGCAGAAGGGCTCTCTTTCTTCAGCTCCAGCACCTGGAAAATGTCTTCCAGAAAAGGCATGAAGGCCACAAACAGCACGGAAGGAGAAATGAACAGCCCCATGAAAGTCACCGCAAAGAACAGGAAGGTGACAAAAGACCATGGGCCCCGCCGGGCAATGGCGTTGGTGATGAAGGTCACCGTGCAGCGCCGGACAAAATGGGTCTGGGACAGGGGATACACCAGCATGAAGGTGAACAGCAGGAAGGCCACGGTGGTGTTCCCGAAAGTTCCCTTCAGGGTGTTCCCGAACCCGAAATGAGGCAAAAAGCCCAGAAGGAACACGGTGATCAGACTGGGCCAGTCAATGGAAATGGTGATCCACATCATGAGGGAGGTGAGGAAGATGCCCAGCACCGCCAGCCCCTCCTGGGTCAGGGGAGCCGGTGCCGGCAACAGTCTTACGGCAAAGCCGGCGGCCAGGGAAGCCGCCAGCCAGAACAGATCTTTTTGGGATTTAGTCATGATTCCCTCTTATTCGTTTTTCAGGATCCGGAAATCCTGGCTTTCCTTGGACAGCTGGAACATAAGCTTCTGCATGTTGGTTTCGCTGAGATCCCCCAGGATGGTCAGGTCGAAAGTGACGGTTTTTTCCGGTTTATTGAAATGGAGCAGTTCCATGTACTGCATGTTGTAGCCGTAATCCCCCACCATGTTCAGGATGCTGCTCATGGCATTGGGCTGATCCGGACGGGTGAGCCGGACCACCACCCGGGTGCCTCCGGAGTGGATGTCAATGTCTTTGGCCAGCTGGGCAAACAGCTGGGGATTCCAGTCAAAGAGCATGCCGTACTGGTACATCCGGCTGGTTTCCATGATCTTCCGGACCACCGCCAGGTATTCCGGCAGCCGGTCTTCCGGCACGCCCTGGGAGAGTTTTTCCAGAATGGCCTGTTCCCGGTCCGCCCGGTAAATGTTGGTCTCCCCGGCTTCCTGTTTGGCTTCCGCCACCAGTTTGGAACAGTCCAGCCGCTCCATGAGAAGAGCCCGGATCTGAGGATCGATGGCATCGATTTTGGCACGCACTTGGTCAAGTTTCATAACAATCTTCCTTTCCTACCATGCTTCTTGGATTTTTCCCCATTATAGCAAAGGGGTGTTGCCTGCGCAACACCCCTCTTTCACACTGCCGTACAGGGCTGAGCCCCCAACAGTTCTTCTTTCTCTTCTTCCACCTGACGGGCGGGCACCCGTTCCAGCCATTTCAGATCGTAGGGCTCGAACTTGCACCGGGCGTAGGCGTCCAGATCCATTACCGTGCCATCCCAGTCCGAATCGATCCGTCCATTCTGCTTGATCAGGATATCGTACAGGATGGCATAGGTTTCCCCGTCTGCCGGATCCTTTTCCACAATGGTGCTGTAGGGCAGGGTCTTGTGGTACACCAGCTCCAGATCCTTGTATTTGAAATGGAACCCGCAGCGCATCCGGCAGCCGTCCAGACCGGTGTAACAGGCCACCTGCTTCAGGTCCCGGAGAATCTGGTCATGGGGTTCGTCATACAGGTTTTCCGGGGTGGTCTCCGTATAGTCGAACCGGAACTGGATGGAAGGGGCGTGGACCTTCCGGAACCGTTCCATAAAGGGAATCAGCTGATCCTTGGGATACTTCTTGTACAGGACGCAGTTGATCCGGAACCGGACCGGCAGCCGGGCCAGGAGTCCGTCATTGGATTCCTCCACATAGTGCTGCATGTGCCGGCTGATATTGAGACAGGTGATCTTCCCGGCATTCTTCTCCAGGAAGGCCAGCACTTCCTCTTCGCTCTGTTCCCGGCTCACCGGCAGGGTGGTGTTGATGTACACTTTATGGGTATCGGACACCTGGTCCAGCATCACCTGGAGACTTTTCAGGTTGGCCAGGGGCTCCCCTCCGGTAAAGACAAAGTCGCAGTAAGGAGTCAGGGCATCCATTTTCCGGATGCTTTCACAGATGGCCTCCAGGGAAAATCCCGTCATATCGGCATACTCTTCTTTATTCACACAGAACGGGCAGTGGTTCCGGCAGTCATAAGGCACAAAAACAGTGACCGTGGCCCCGCCGTTGCGGGTCTTGTACGGGTGTCTGGCTGCTTCCACTGCGGTTTTTTCTCTCTTGATCATGGTCAATCCCCTCGAACTTCTTTTGCGGCTCTCCCAGGAGCCGCACGCTAAAATCACATACGAATCTAGCTTATATTTTACCATAAACTGTGAAAGTGTTCCAATTTTTTCAGCAAAACTTCCGTGTTATAATGATGTCATGTCAAAAGGAGGGGTTTCCATGATTTCCATCATCCCGGAAGGGTTCAACGATTTTGTCTGCAAAGGAGGGTCCTGCCGCCATACCTGCTGCCAGGTGTGGGAAATCGACATCGATGAAGACACGGCGGAATACTACCGGCAACTGCCCGGAAAGCTGGGGGACGACCTGCGCCGGTCCATGGTCCGGGAAGACGGCACCTGGCATTTCCGGCTGAATCCCCAGGGATACTGCCATCTGCTGGATCCGGACGGACTGTGCCGGGTGATCAAGGAACTGGGAGAAGACGCCCTTTGCGATATCTGCACCGTCCATCCCCGGTTCTTCACCTATGTGTATGAATACATTCTCTGCGGCACCGGCCTGTGCTGTGAGAAGACCTGCGAGGTCATGGCGGCGCTGCCGGGGCCCCTCCACTTTACCCAGGAAGAAACCGGAGAGGTTTTCACCTTTCCGGAACTGCTGGAAGAAATGGGGCTGGAGGACCTGCCGGAAGCAAAGCTCCATTTTTCTCCGGATCTGACCCGGAAAGAGCTGGAAGTAATGATCCGGGAACTTTCCGCCACAGAGCCCATCGACCAAGCCTGGACCCGGGACCTCCAGGAAATTGAAAGGGACCTGGAGGGGGCCCTGGACCGGTACCATACTTTTGCGGAGAATGCTCCCCTGCCCTTCTTCGACCGTCTGTACCAGTACATTTTCTACCGGCAGCTGGACAAGGAAGCCGAATGCGGCATGGAGATCCTGGCCCGTTACGCCCAAAAGAGCACCCAGTTTATCCTGCTCCAGGCCGCCCGCACCGGAGACCTGCTGGAAGCCCCCCGCCGCTGGTCCGAGCAGATCGAGTATGATACGGAAAATGTTGATCTGCTGCTGTCCCAGCAGATCTGACAACAAAAGGGGCTGTTGCGCATGCACCAGCCCCTTTTTTGCATCACTTCTTATGAAACTCTTCCAGCTCCAGGGAAGTATCCGCGTGGAGCATTTCCTGTGCCAGTTTGTCCGGGTAGGGATTGGCGTAGACGATCCGCTTGATCCCGGCGTTGATCAGGATCTTGGAACACACCACACAGGGCTGATGGGTGCAGTACAAGGTGGCGCCCAGGGTGGATACCCCGTTCACCGCCGCCTGGATCACCGCGTTCTGCTCTGCATGGATGCCCCGGCACAGCTCATGGTTCTGACCGCTGGGCACATGGAGCTTTTCCCGGAGGCATCCCACCACTTCACAGTGGGGCAGCCCCTTGGGAGTCCCGTTATACCCGGTGGCCAGGATCTGCCGGTCCTTCACCAGCACGGCCCCCACCTTTCTCCGCAGGCAGGTGGACCGTTTGGAAACCACTTCCGCAATTTCCATGAAATAACTGTCCCAGTCAGGTCTGTCCATACCTTATTCCACCGTCCCGAACACCCGGTCCCCGGCATCCCCCAGCCCGGGCACAATGTACCCGTGCTCATTGAGATGATCATCCAGGGCCGCTGTATAGATGGACACATCCGGGTGCAGTTTGTTCACCAGTTCCACCCCTTCCGGAGCGGCCACCAGGCACATGAACCGGAAGTGCTTGTAGCCATCGGCCTTCAGCATGGACAGGGCTGCAGCGGCACTGCCGCCGGTGGCCAGCATGGGGTCGATGAGGATGATTTCCGCATCCTTGTCCTTGGGGATCTTGCAGTAATATTTGATGGGTTCCAGAGTCTCTTCATCCCGGGTCAGGCCGATATGCCCCACCCGTGCTTCCGGGATCAGGTCCAGCACCGCATCCAGGAATCCCAGCCCCGCCCGGAGGATGGGCACCACGGTGATACCGGTGATGTCCAGGGCATACCCGGTGGTTTCCGCAATGGGAGTGGTCACCGGCACTTCCCGGATGGGCAGGTCCCGGGTCACTTCGAACAGCAGCAACTGGGCGATTTCATCCAGCAGCCGGCGGAAATTCCGGGGAGCCGTCTTTTTGTCACGCAAGTGGGTCATTTTTTCTTTGATCAGAGGATGGTTCACAACATGGATTTGCATGGTTTCAGGTTCCTTTCCCAATTACAGATTCGGATAGAGAGGGTATTTTTCACACAGGGCAGCCACCCGGGCAGCGGCTTCTTTCTGAGCGTCTTCTTTCCCGGGATTGCTGAGCACCAGGCCGATGATCCGGGCCACTTCCCGGAAGTCTTCTTCCAGGAATCCCCGGGTGGTGGCAGCCGGCGCACCCAGACGGATGCCGCTGGTCACAAAGGGGCTGGCCGGGTCGTTGGGGATGGTGTTCTTGTTGCAGGTGATGCCGATGGCATCCAGCATGTGTTCCGCGTCCTTGCCGGTAAGGCCTTTGGACCGGGTATCCACCAGTACCAGATGGTTGTCCGTACCGCCGGAAACCAGCCGCAGACCCTGTTTGGTCAGTTCTTCCGCCAGGGCAGCGGCGTTTTTGATGATCTGTTTCTGGTAATCCTTGAATTCCGGTTTCAGGGCTTCGCCCAGAGCCACTGCCTTGGCAGCGATGATGTGCATGAGAGGGCCGCCCTGGGTGCCGGGGAACACCGCCTTGTCAATCTGTTTGGCGTATTTTTCCGGGCACAGGATCATGCCGCCCCGGGGTCCCCGAAGCGTCTTGTGGGTGGTGGTGGTCACCACATCCGCATAGGGCACCGGGCTGGGATGGAGTCCTGCCGCCACCAGACCGGCAATGTGTGCCATGTCGATCATCAGGAAGGCCCCCACCTTGTGGGCGATGGCCGCCATCCGTTCGAAATCGATGATCCGGGGATAGGCACTGGCCCCGCCGATGATCATTTTGGGTCGGCATTCTTCCGCGATTTTTTCCAGCTTGTCATAGTCGATCCGTTCTGTTTCAGGATCCACTCCGTAAGGGACGATGTGGAAATACTTCCCGGAGATGTTCACCGGGGATCCGTGGGACAGATGGCCCCCTTCGGACAGATTCATGCCCATCACCGTGTCTCCCGGCTGGACAAAGGCAAAGAAGGCGGCCAGGTTGGCATTGGCCCCGCAGTGAGGCTGCACATTGGCGTGTTCCGCCCCGAACAGCTCACAGGCTCTCTGACGGGCCAGTTCTTCCACCTTGTCCACGTATTCACAGCCCCCGTAATACCGGTGGCCGGGATACCCTTCCGCGTACTTGTTGGTGAGGACGGTCCCCATGGCTTCCATTACCGCCGGGGACACAAAGTTTTCCGAAGCAATCAGTTCGATTTTGTGACGCTGCCGGCCCAGTTCCTCCCCGATGGCCGCCGCCACCTGAGGATCTGCCAGGCCCAGTTTCTGGTTGTTCATCTCGTTTCCTCCTCGCTGGATTAATACGGATCGGCTCTTTTCAGTGTCTTCCGCTTATTTGTACACAGCCCGTTCCCCACCGATGAGAGGCGGCCGGGTCCGTGCTGCCGTCAGTACCGCATTCCCCAGTTTTTTCCGGGACAGACGCACCGGCACCGCCACCCGTTTCAGGTGCATGCCGATCAGGGTCTGGCCGATATCCAGCCCCATGTCCGCCTGGATTTCTTCCACCACCACCGGGTTCTTCAGTTCATTGTAGGCCGTGGCTGCAAAAGCCCCGCCGGCATGTTCGATGGGACGGACCGTTACCTGCTGCCAGCCGAATTTCTCCATGGCCTTCTGGTCCACCACCAGGGCCCGGTTCAGATGTTCGCAGCACTGGGCGGCCAGGATCATCTTGTGTTTCCGGCACACTTTCCGGAGGGTGGTGTAGAGCACCTTGGCCACTTTCATGGAACCGCCGGTGCCGATTTTGTTTCCCAGCACCTCGCTGCTGCTGCAGCCCACCACCAGTACCTGACCGGCTCTGCCCTTGGCCACACCGATCAGTTCTTCCGCATCTTCCTCGATTTCCTGTGCAAGTGCCTCCAGATTCATGGTCTCACCTTATTTCTCCAGGTCCATGATCTTCTGTACCCGTTGGGTATGGTAGCTGCCCAGGAAGGAAGCCCCCAGATAGGCATCCACGATCTGTTCCGCCAGGCCGGTGCCCAGCACCCGGGCCCCCAGGCAGAGGATATTGGCATTGTTGTGTTCCCGGGCCTTTTCCGCGCTGTAGCAGTCTCCGCACACCGCGGCCCGGATGCCGTGGATCTTGTTGGCGGCAATGGACATGCCCAGGCCGGTGCCGCAGATCAGGATACCCTGGTCCGCCTTGCCGGCAGCCACTGCTTCGCCCACCTTCTTGGCGTAGTCCGGATAGTCCACCCGGTCCGGGGTGTAAGCTCCGGCGTCTTCCACTTCATAGCCCTTGTCCGCCAGATATTTCTTCAAAACTTCCTTCAATTCAAAACCGCCGTGGTCACAGCCGATCATGATTTTCATAAGTTTTGCCTCCCTAATCCAAAGTAAAATGCGTTCACCGCACATCATATTTATTGTAACACACCTGTTATTCTATTACCATTCCCTGTAAAAACTCCGGCACCTGGCCGCTCTGTTTTTTGTACAGCCCCCGGTCGTAGACCAGGATGTTGTGACCGGCGCTTTTCCGCATCCGGTTCATGATGGCAAGGCCCAGTCCCTGGGTGGAGACCCCTTCTCCCAGGATGATGTCCACCTGCTGCCGGTCGAATTCCCGAAGTTCCGTGTACAGGTTCTCTGCCAGATCCTCCAGATTCTTTCCGGCATCACAGATCACCAGATGGGGCGTATGGGGCAGGTGTTGGACCGTTTCATCCAGGGCCAGCACCCCCACTTTCAGTCCCCAGGCTTCCCCCATAATGGCCGCCCGGATCACCCCGGCTCCCGCATCCGGTCCTTCGATGAGCACCATGGGGGCCTTGGGCGCATAATGGCGGTACTTCATTCCCGGAGCCTTGGGCTTCTGGTCCGGGCTCACCAGTCCCGGGTCCAGTTCCACGGCCCCCATCACCTGCTGGATCATCTCTTCGGTGATGCCCCCGGGACGGAGGATCACCGGTTCTTTCCCGGTAGTGTCGATGATGGTGCTTTCCACCCCGATGTCACAGGGGCCTCCGTCCACCACTCCTCCGATGATGCCCTCCATGTCCTGGAGCACATCCTGGGCGTTGGTGGGGCTGGGCTTCCCGGATTTGTTGGCGGAAGGAGCCGCCAGAGGCCGTCCGGTAAGCCGGATCAGGGCCCGGGCCACCGGATTGCTGGGAAACCGGACCGCCACCGTCTCCTGGCCGGCAGTGACCACATCCGGGATGATCTCCGACTTGGGCACAATGAGGGTCATGGGCCCGGGCCAGAAAGCGGCCATGAGCTTTTCCGCCATGGGGGAAAGCCCGGACGTAAGGGGCCGGATTTCTTCCATTTCGCTGATGTGGAGGATCAGGGGATTGTCCGCCGGACGTCCCTTGGCGGCAAAGATTTTCCGGCAGGCCTCTCCGTTCAGCCCGTCCGCCCCCAGGCCGTACACGGTTTCCGTGGGAAAGGCCACCACTTCTCCCTGCCGGAGCAGGGCAGCCGCCGGTTCCAGCTGGGAATCCAGCGGTTCATCGTTCTTTAATTTCCAGCACTGCGTTTCCATAGACAGAACCCCCTTTGGCGGCAAAGACCATCCGGTCCTTGTCCCCGTAATCTTTCCGTACTTTCACACAATCCAGGCCCGCTTCCCGGCACAGCCGGGCCACGTCCTCTCCCTGGTCCTGGCCGATTTCGAAGGCCGCCAGGCCCTGGGGATCCAGATACTCCCAGATATCCTTCAGGATCCGCCGGTAAAAGTCCAGGCCATCCCGGCCCCCATCCAGGGCCCGCCGGGGTTCCCGGTGGACTTCCGCCTGGAGCCCGGCCAGATCCCCTTCCGGGATGTAGGGCGGGTTGGAGACCAGCACCTGGAACTTCGGTTCCTTCGGGACCTTTTCATACAGGTTGGACACCACCGTATCCAGCCGGTCCTCCACCCCCAGGCTCCGGGCGTTTTCCCGGGTCACTTCCACGGCTCCCGGGCTGATGTCCACCCCGGTGCCGTGAGCCTCCGGCAGTTCCGCCAGCAGGGAATCGACAATGGCCCCGCTGCCGCAGCCCAGATCCAGGATCCGTAACGGACCCCGGTCTTTGGTCAGGCTCACCAGCTGTTCCACCAGAAGCTCCGTTTCCGGACGGGGAATCAGGGTGTCCTGGGTCACCTTGAAATCATACTGGAGGAACCCTTTGTGTCCCAGGATATAGGCCACCGGCTCCCGGGCCGCCCGCCGGGCCACATAGCCCCGGTACTGTTTCAGTTCCTGTTCTTCCAGGGGCTCATCGAAATTGGTGTACAGCTGGATCCGGCTTTTGTCCAGCACAGCACAAAGCAGCACTTCCGCATCCAGGCGTGGATTTTCCACGCCTTTGGAGCTGAAGTACTGCTGAGTCCACTGAAGGATTTTCAATATGGTCCAAACGGTTCTTTGTGCCTGCATCTTATTTCACCTGCTGGAGTTTCTTGGCCTGTTCCGCCATCATCAGGGCATCCAGGAGTTCATCCAGGTCCCCGTTGATGATGTCCGGCAGCTTGTGGAGGGTGAGCCCGATCCGGTGGTCGGTGACCCGGCCCTGGGGATAGTTGTAGGTCCGGATCCGTTCACTCCGGTCTCCGGTGCCCACCTGACTTTTCCGTTCCGCCGCGGTGGCCGCCCGCTGTTTTTCCTGTTCCGCTTCCAGGATCCGGGACCGGAGCACCCGCAGGCACTTTTCCCGGTTCTTGGCCTGGGATTTTTCGTCCTGGCACTGGGCCACGATCCCGGTGGGGATGTGGGTCATCCGGACGGCGGATTCGGTTTTGTTCACGTACTGGCCCCCGGCCCCTCCGGCCCGATAGGTATCCACCCGGATATCCGCCGGGTTCAGTTCGATATCCACTTCCTGGGCTTCCGGCATCACCGCCACGGTCACCGTGGAGGTGTGGACCCGGCCCTGGGATTCCGTATCCGGCACCCGTTGGACCCGATGGACTCCGCTTTCAAACTTCATGTGGCTGTACACATCGGTGCCGGATACCATGAACACCACTTCCTTGAAGCCCCCCAGGCCCGTAGGGCTGGAATCCATCAGTTCCACCTTCCAGCCTTTCTGTTCCGCATACCGGGTGTACATCCGGAACAGGTCCCCGGCAAACAGGGCCGCTTCGTCTCCCCCGGCTCCCGCCCGGATCTCCATGATGATGTTCTTTTCATCGTTGGGATCCTTGGGCAAAAGCAGCAGGGTCAGTTTTTCCTCATAGGCTTCCAGCTGAGGCTGGAGTTCCTTCATTTCCTCTTCCGCCATGGCGGTGAGTTCCTGGTCTTCTCTGGCTTTGACAATGGCTTCATCGTCCTTCCAGGTGTCCACCAGCTTTTTGTAGTCCCGGTACACCGTGACGATCTCCGTCAGTTTGGAATGGGCCTTGGTGTATTTCAGCCACTCCTCCTGCCGGGCGATCACTTCCGGATCGCTGATCTTGGCTTCCAGGTCCAGGTACCGGTCTTCCAGGTCCTGGAGTTTGTCCAAATTCTCAAACATAGGCGTTCCCCGTCATTCAATGATTTCTTCCGGCGGCAGCACCGCTTTCAGGGAAGCGATGGCCACTTCGATCTGGTCGTCGTCCGGCTGCCGGGTGGTCAGTTTCTGGAGGGCCAGCCCCGGCAGGATGGTGGCCCGTACCCAGGCCTTGTCCATATGCTTTCCTGCAAACCGGATGATTTCGTAGCTGATCCCGGCCACCACCGGCATCAGCAGGATCCGGGACAGGATCCGCTCCCACAGGCTGGGCCAGCCCAGAAAGGCAAAGATGAAGATCCCGATGAGCATGACAATCATCAGGAAATTGGTGCCGCACCGGGGATGGAGAGTGGAAAAGGGCCGTACGTTCTCCACCCGCAGAGGCAGCCCGTGTTCATAGGTATAGATGGTCTTGTGTTCCGCCCCATGGTACTGGAACACCCGCTGGATGTCTTTCTGCCGGGAAATCCCCCAGATGTACAGGAGGAAAATGGCCAGCCGCATAAGCCCTTCGCACAGGTTCAGGACCATGGGCCCCACTCCCTGGTTCTGGAGCAGCTTCATGGCCCCGGTGGGCAGCACCACGAACAGCAGCACCGCCAGTCCGATGGAAACCGCCATGGTCCCTGCCATTTCCAGGCTGCTCATGGATTCTTCCCCGTCCTCTTCGTCCCCGGATACCTGGGCGGAAAAAGACAGAGCCTTCATGCCGTACCCCAGGGATTCCACCAGGGAAACCACCCCCCGGAGGAAGGGCTTCTTCAGGATGGGATACCGGTCGCTGATGCTTCCTGCAGGCTTCAGGTCCACGGTAATCTCTCCGTTGGGTTTGCGCACCGCTACGGCAATCTTCCCCGGTCCCCGCATCATCACTCCCTCGATGACCGCCTGGCCACCGACACTTAATTTTTTGGTCATACCATGACTCCCTGGATACAAGAAAAGGAGTGCTGCAATGTCTGCAAGTCACTCCCTGTTCAAGCGCATTTTTTATTTTGCGTCTTTGCCGTACCGTTTGTTGAATTTTTCGATCCGGCCTCTGGCAGACATATCACGCTGTTTACCAGTGAAGAAAGGATGGCATTTGGAGCAAACGTCCACCCGCAGTTCCTTTTTCACACTGCCAGTCTTGAATGTATTCCCACAGCCACAAATCACGGTGCATTCACCGTAGTTAGGATGGATACCCTTTTTCATTCTGAAACACCTCTTTCTGAAATTGCATTAATATATCCCGACATTAACGCTTGACAATTATATCATACTCCCCTTGTCCGTGCAAGAGTCCTTCTCCCTATTCCAGGAAAAATCCGGGGGTTCCTCCCCTTTGTCCGGAGGATTCTCCCGGAGTGCCAGCCGGAGGAACACTTTCATGGCCTGGGTCAGCCATTTGTCCTTGTGGTAGAACAGCTGCCGGTACATGTGCATGTGGAAATCCTTCACCTGGAGGATCTGCAGCCGGTCCCGGTAGGGGCTGTTTTCCACCACGTACTGGGGCAGGAAGGACAGGCCCAGTCCCCGCTGGACCATATCCAGGATGAATCCGGTATCACTGACTTCCAATATAGGGTTCAGGGCCAGCTGCCGGGCCGCCAGCTGCTGGTCCAGGCTCAGCCGGTAGTTGTCCGCCTTTTCCGTCAGGAAAAAGGGCTGGCGGATCACCTGGTCCAGTTCCAGGTCCTTTTCCCGGGCCAGCGGAGAATCCACAGAACACACAAACACAATATTCTCCCGTTTCTGGAAAACCTTTTCCCATTTTCCATCATATAAAGGCTTGTCCAGTACATACACCAGATCCACCTTGTTGTGGTTCAGGGCGTCCAGCAGCACACTGGGCGAATCGATGGTGATGGTGATATGGAGCTGGGGCAGGTTCCGGCATACGTAATCCATCACCTGGGGCATGTGGGCCTTGCACAGGCTTTCAATCATACCGATCCGCAGGGCTTCTGCCGGCGGCCGGTTGTGCATCACATTCTCCAGTTCCTCCACCTCCTGGAGAATGGGCAGCACCCGTCGGGCCAGCTGCCGTCCCGGGGGTGTCAGGGCCACCTGCTTGCCCATCCGGTCAAAGAGACGGACCCCCAGTTCATTTTCCAGAGAATGGATTTGTACACTGAGAGCGGACTGTGAGTATCCCAGTTCCTTCGCCGCCCGGGAAAAACTTTCCAGTTCCATAATTTTCAGAAAGCTTTTCAATTCTCTTAGTTCCATTTTGTCAACCACCCTTTGTAAGTATGAAAAATTTTCATCGATTGTATCAAGTTTATTAATTTGATTTATGAATATAAACATAGTACACTGAATAAACAGAAAAGTCAAACGCGAGCTTCCCAGCCGGCGGGAAGCGGTTTGTCAAGTTCAGGGGAGGTTAGTTTTCATGAAACTCGGTCTTGTACCAAAAATCATCATCGCCATTATCATTGGTATCCTTATTGGACAGTATCTGCCGGAAGATGTCTGCCGTACCGTCGTTACTCTTTCCGGCATCTTCAGCAATTTCCTGAAATTCGTCATTCCTTTGATGATTCTGGCCTATGTGACCATGGGCATCGCAGATCTGAGCCAAGGCGCAGGCAAGCTGCTCCTGATTACCGCCATTATCGCCTACGGTTCCACCCTGATCGGCGGGACCTTCTCCTTTGCCGTAGCAGACACCCTGTTCCCGTCCTTCATCAGCGCCGGGGTGCTGGAAGAACTGGCCAAGACTGCCGGCAAGAGCCTGCCGCCCTTCTTCTCCATTTCCATTCCGCCCATCCTGGACACCATCTCCGCTGTGGTGCTGGCCTTCATCGTGGGCCTGTGCCTGTCCTCCCTCCGGGGCAAGGAAATCGGGGATACCCTGTACAACTGCTTTAAAGATTTCTCCAAGATCATCGACCAGGTCCTGACCCATGCCATCGTTCCCTTCCTGCCGCTGTACATCTGCGGTACCTTTGTGGACATGACCCGTTCCGGCAAGACCTTCGTAATCCTGAGCGTTCTCTGGAAAGTTTTCCTGGTGGTCATCGCCATGCATCTGATCCTGTTGTTCGTACAGTTCATGGTTGCCGGTTCCTTCAGCGGGAAAAACCCCTTCACCCTGATGAAGAACCAGATCCCGGGCTATACCACCGCCCTGGGGACCCAGTCTTCCGCAGCCACCATCCCGGTCAACCTGGAATGCTCCAAGGCTGACGGCGTCTGCGAACAGATCCGCAACTTCGTGATTCCTCTGTGCGCCAACATCCATATGTGCGGTTCCATGATCACCATTACTGCTTGTGCCACGGCGGTCTGCCTTATGTACCAGATCCCCATCCACCTGGGCACGGTCATTCCCTTCATCATGACCCTGGGGGTTGCCATGGTGGCTTCTCCGGGTGCTCCCGGCGGTTCCATCATGACGGCCCTGCCCTTCCTGTGGATGATCTTCGGGAAAGAACAGGGAGACCCCAACGGCCCCATCTGCGCTCTGATGGTTGCCCTGTACATTACCCAGGATTCCTTCGGGACTGCCTGCAACGTATCCGGGGACAACGCCATCGCCGTAGTGGTGGACAAAATCTACAAAACCTGGATCAAAAAATAATTTCCGTCAAAAGCGTTCCATCTCCATCTGATCCCCTTCTGCAGCTGTCTGCTTGACAAGATTCAGGCACCATGGGTATGCTGTCAGGGAAACATCCGACAATCCTTCCTGTTTTACCGGATTTCCCTGACCGCCTGCTCCCTGCGTCCGGTTCCGGTCAGACAGAGAGAATGGAACGTTTTTTTATTCCAATTTCAGGAGGTTCATCATGAACATTTTCGATATTATCGGACCGGTGATGATCGGTCCTTCCAGTTCCCACACTGCCGGTGCCGTCCGTCTGGGACGGGTGGCCAACAAGCTGCTCCAGAGCGAGCCCAAGGACATTAAAATCGAACTGTCCGGTTCCTTTGCCAAAACCTACAAAGGCCACGGCACGGACAAGGCCCTGCTGGCCGGGATTCTGGGGTACCACAGCTATTCTGAAGAGATCCGCAGCATCTTCTCCATTGCGGACAAAAAAGGCATCCATTACACCTACATCCCCACGGAGATCCCCAATTCCCATCCCAACACCGCCCGGATCCAGGTGACCTGTGCTGACGGCAGTCAGCACACGGTCCAGGGAGCCAGCATCGGCGGCGGCAACATCCGGGTGGACTATGTGGACGGCATGAAGGTGGACTTCACCGGGGAACGGAACACCATCCTGGTGCCCCACTACGACCGTCCGGGGGTCATTGCGGCTGTAACCAACATTATGTGGCAGAAACACAAGGACATCAACATCGGCAGCTTCCGGCTCACCCGTCCCGTCAAGGGCGGCATTGCCATGATGACCATCGAAGTGGACGGGATGCCCCCGGCGGATGTAATCGACGCCATCCGTTCCGTCCAGTACGTCACCAACGTAATCCTGATCCGTGCCATTTAAGGAGGAAACCATGTTTACCTATACATCCATTGCTGAACTGGTGGAAGCCGCAGAAAAAAGCGGCAAAAAAATCAGCGAACTGGTCCTGGCTGACCAGGCGGAATCCATGGAACAAAGCCAGGCAGAACTATTCGACCGGATGTCCACCGATCTGGACGTAATGATCGATGCGGTGAAATTCGGCGAAAAGAAAGACCAGAAGTCCACTTCCGGACTCACCGGCGGGGAAGGCTGGAAAATGAACGACTACACCGCCCGGACCAACGGCGGCCTCTCCGGCACCATCATCGACCACGCCATTGCCCGGGCCCTGTCCGTAGCAGGCTGCAATGCCTCCATGGGCCGGATCGTGGCCACCCCCACCGCCGGCAGCTGCGGCATCCTCCCCGGCTGTCTCCTGACCATGATGGAAGAAAAGGGCATGGACCGGAAAGACGTGATCATGTCCATCTTCACCGCCGGTGCCTTTGGCATGGTCATCGCCCAGAACGCCTGTATCGCCGGTGCCCAGGGAGGCTGCCAGGCAGAATGCGGCAGTGCTTCCGGCATGGCAGCGGCAGCCCTGGTGGAACTGGCCGGGGGCACTCCCCAGATGGCGGCGGACGCCTGTGCCATGGCCATTGCCAACCAGCTGGGCCTGGTCTGTGACCCGGTGGCCGGACTGGTGGAAATCCCCTGCATCAAGCGGAACGCCAGCGGGGTGGTCATCGCCTTCTCTGCAGCGGACATGGCCCTGGCCGGGATCCGTTCCTGTATCCCGGTGGATGAATGTGTGGAAGCCATGCGGGCTGTGGGCAGTGCTCTCCCCGCCTCCCTCCGGGAAACCGCCGGCGGCGGCCTGGCCGTCACCAAGACAGGGAAGAGATTGAAAGAGCAGGTGTTTGGGAAGGAATAAAAAATGAGCTGTTGCGCATGCAACAGCTCATTTTTTATATTCTCTCAAACACCCCGATGAACACGGCCATCAACGTCAGTCCCACTCCCAGGGACCAGGCGCAGAGTTTTTTCTCTATGGGCTGGAGGGGGAAGTATTCTTCTTCGTCAGCCTCCAGTTGGGCGGCATGGACTTTGGCACCGGTGGGACGGACCACCTGTCTTTCATAATACTGATCGGCGGTGGAATGGACGTTGGTAAGGATTTCGCTTTCCATATTATATACCTTCTTTCTCACAAAAAGATCTTACAGGGTGGGCGGCAGGATGCCGTGATAGAAAATGTAGGAGATGCCCAGGCCCACCCAGATGATGAACCCGGCCAGGGCTACGGAATAGACCCCGATCACACGGCCCAGGCCGGCTTTCCACAGCTTCCGCACATTGGTCACCAGGCCGATGGAGAAGAAGCACAGGCCGAAGAACACCGCCCGGAGCAGGTTGGCCTGACCTGCACCGGCTTTGGCCCCGGCCACAATGGAGGGATGGGCCCAGCCAGCCAGGAAGATCCCCACCAGGGCCAGGACGAAGCCCAGGATGAATTTGGGGAACCGGTTCCAGATTTCCTTTTTGGATACCTTTCCGCCGCCGGCAGCAGCCTTGGGATCATTCAGATGGTACACGGACCAGACCACCGCCAGGATAAAGGACCAGACTCCGATGAAAATGTCAATGAACACTTTGGAAGTGGTGGCCGCCATGAGGATCCATCCTTCCTGGTACCGGATCCCGAACAGTTCCAGGGCCCGGCTGCGGATCAGGCTGTCCGCAATGGCCCCGGAAGCTACGGCGCCTCCGTCACTTTTCACCACAAGACCCAGCCAGGAGCCGGCCACCATGGGATCCCCGGGCAGGAAATAGGCGGCGGCAAAGGGCAGGATCAAAAGTTCCACTGCCACGAACACGATGATCACGGAAGCCAGGATGGTGGGGATGATCTGCCGGGCTTTGATGGCGCTGCCGGTGGCAATGGCGGCGGCCACCCCGCAGATGGAGATCCCGGAAGCCATGGGAGCGGCCCATTCCGGAGTAAACTTGAAGAATTTCCGGGCCACAAAATACACCACCGGCCAGTAAATCAGGTAGGCTTCCACCACGGCGCACAAACCCCGGAGGATTACGGTGCTGGCCAGACCCAGGGCACTGATGGCCTGGATCCCGATGTTGGCTCCCAGGATCACGATGCCGGTCTTGATGTACCATTCCGGCTTGGCTGCATGGGAGAGATATTTGGCCAGGCCGGGAAAGAAGTTCCCGATTACCAGTCCGGCCAGCAGGGCGAACACAAAGCCCAGTTCTCCCAGGCTCAGGGACCAGCCGATGTGGAAGGCTTCCCGTTTGTTGGGCGTGGCGGCCAGGTAGGCATAGTTCCCCAGGATGTTGGACAGGATGGTGATCCAGTAGATCACCGAAAAGCCCCCGGCGAATTTTTTCACATCCGCCTTCATGAAATGAGCCCCCAGGGAGGTGACTGCCAGGGTGAACACCCAGGTGGCTGCCAGAGCCCCGGCACTGCCCAGCCCGGCATAGGCCTTGGATCCGGTGCCCACCGCTTTGGCAGGATCGATCCACACTCCAAAGGTGGCCGCCCAGCCCAACAGGTCAAAGCCCCAGATCTTTCCCAGACCCAGGAGGGTAATGAACAGCCCCAGCCATACGGCCCACCAGTCTTCGCTGCCCAGCAGCCCTGTGGGACGGACTGCCGGGATTTTCGTTTCGTTTGCCATGATAACCACCTCATCTGTATTTTGCTCCGGTGGCCGCAAAAAAGCGCCACCTGTCCGACAGATGGCGCGCAAAAGAAAGACCATGGGTCTGCACAGACTCATCTGCCGGGATGTTTCCCGCTGGCAGAGTCTCCGGAATTTGCCTTTCCGCAGGCTGCAGCTTCCCAGGGGCCAGTCCCTCCGCTGCTGATGATTTTCCGTGCAGTGCTGTTCATTTGTCCAAAGACCGGTTATACAGTCTCCGTCCCGCCGCTGCTGCACATTCGGCAACAACAGCAACACATCGTGTACGTTCCCATGATTTTTCCCCCTCATTGGCTTTTCAATTCCTATAATTCCAGTATGCATTTTAGCGCATGGGAAAAGTATAGCGAATTGGTGGGGATTTGTCAACAAAAAAAATGGGGCAGCACGCCCCATTTTTTGTCAATGGTCAGATCCCAGCTCCTCCATCTTCTCCAGGAAGATGGCCAGGATCAAGAGATCCGCACAGCCTCCCGGGCTGATGTTCTTTTTTACGAAGCTTTCATTCAGGTCCCAGACGGCCTGGAGTCCTTCCCGGGTGAAGGCGCCCCCTTTGTCCAGCACGGCCCCGGCCTCTTTCTGGGCCTGTTCCAGGGTAGCCTGGTCGGACCGGCTGAGGATGTTGGTGTCTTCCACCTGGCTCAGGAGCAGCAGCAGGGTCTGGATATAGGCCTCGTTGTCCGGTCTCCCTTCCTGCCGGAACTTCCGCAGAGCCGGCAGGGCGATTTTTGCCACCGCCGGGAACCCGTCCATGGCTTCCCCCCGGATTCCCCGGCACCCCTGTTCCACATAGAGCACTTCTCCGTGGGTGTGGGGATGGTACCGGTCGATTTTGGCAAAATCCCGTTCCAGAAGAGGTGTCACCGCCGCTCCGATTTCCCGGAGCACCGCCTCACTTTCCACCTTTCCGGTCCGGGCCAGGTGACGGAGGGTGAAGCTGGTCACAAGGCCCAGGGAAAAGATGATTCCCTTGTGGGTGTTCACATTCCCGGTAGCCCGGAACATGGCCTTTTCCGCCGCCGCCCCCATGGGCCGGAGTGCGGCAAACAGGGCTTCGTCCTCCCCTTCCCAGTCCCAGCCTTTTTCAGCCATCTGCCGGAGATGGGGCACAATAGCGTCAGTACTCCGGACAAAGGTGTGCCAGTCCATATCCCGGTGGGCGCCCGGATTGTCCCGGTCCACCAGCCCCGGTTTGGGAGTGGCATCCACTTCTCCCTGGAGTCCCTGGCGCAGTGCCTGTTCCACCCGGTCCATGAGAAAATTTTCCAATATCCGGTGGATGTTCCGCACCAGCACCGGCACACTGTGCTTCCGGCTCCGGGCGCAGGCCTGGGCCGGCTGGGAGCACACCAGGCACAGCCGTCCGGGGAGCCCGATGTCCGTCCGGGAAATCTTGTGCCCGTCTTCTGCCAGCACATCCATGTCATAGAGCCGGCCCAGCCGGTCCTGTCCTTCCATGGTGCAGGCGATTTTCTTGATACGGAGGGCATCCCCGTCCAGTACATAGTATTTTTCATAGCCGGTTTTCCAGTCAATGACCTTCTGGAACAGGATGGGGATTCCGGCTTCTTCCAGGGCCTTTTCCAACCGGCGGATTCCCTCCAGGAACCCCAGATGGATCAGGACGGAAGTCTTCACCGGCCCCGGGATGTTCTGGGTGAAGAACAGCAGCGGCTTGTGATACCGCTCCAGCAGTTTTTTCTGGGCGGCAGCACGGCCGTCCCGGGCCAGGAGCATATCCGGCACTTCCACAGCCGGGCCGGCCAGATGGATTACAGGTTCTTTCATAGAGTCATGGTTCCTTCCTTGTTTTCCCCAGGGTCCGGATCAGTTCGATGAAGGCCCGGGCATAGGGGCTGAGATAGGCGTCCTTCCGGCAGCATACATAGCAGTACCGTTTGTTGGCCACGCCCAGTAAAGGATACAACACACACTTGTCCTGTGACAAGAAGTAATTGTCCAGATACACATCCGGGCAGATGAACACTGCCTCCATGGCGGATACCAGCCGTTTCCCCACTTCGATGCTGGAGGTTTCCAGGATTACATTGGGTTTGATTTCATAGACGCTGAACAGGGTATCCTGGACCCGGCGTACATTGTGGCCTTCGGTAATGGAGACGAATTCCTCGTTCTTGGCTTCGGTGATGTGGATGGGGGTCCCGGGCTTCACCCGCTGGGCCAGGGTGGTCATTTTGTTGGCTACCAGCACCACGTCTTCCGTTTCCACCAGTTCATACTTCAGTTCGTCGTTGGTGGGCGTGGTGGTGAGCACTGCCAGGTCCACGCCCCCGTTGAGGACTTCGTTTTCCGTAATGTTGCTGCCCGCTTCATGGATCTGGAGCTTGATATGGGGATACCGCTGACGGAACACCGGCATCACTGCCGGCAGCATCTGCATGGCCCGCTGGACCGGGATTCCCAGCCGCAGGGTGCCGTACCCTTCATATTGGATATCCGCCACCTCATGGAGCAGGTTGGAGCTGATGGTGATCACCTGTTTCACCGCTGCAATGTATTTTTTCCCCGCTTCCGTCAGCACAATGGGATTGGTGTTCCGCAGGAAGATGGGAGCCCCCAGGTATTTTTCCACCGCCTTGATGGTCTGGCTCAGGGCCGGCTGGGATACGTGCATGGTCTTGGAAGCATTGGTGATGCTCCCTTCCTTGATGATTTCCATAATATACTGCGCATGTTTCAGGTTCATAACGCCCTCCGTTTCCTTTTTTCCCCAAAAAATCCCCTATTTCCAAAGAAGTTTTAATTTCTTATATTTTGACACAATTGTACAAATCCCCGTACCCCGCATGGAGTGGGAGTTTCTGCCGTTTGATAAGGAATGACTTATACAGATTATATCATTATTTATATTCGATTTCCAATTTTTCCTGTGATACTATCAAAGTGCATCATAATGTACAATGTACGATTTTCAGAAGGAGTGATTTTAATGGAATTGAAGAAGGCAGCCATGGCTGGCACTGTTGAGTCTTCCGATGCCCAGATCACGGTAGAACCCGGGACCAACGGCATTGAACTCACCATTGAAAGCAGCGTCATCCATCAGTATGGACGGCAGATCAAGGCTGTTGTCCTGGATACCCTGAAGAAACTGGACGTAACCAATGCAAAGGTTTCTGTTGTGGACAAGGGCGCTCTGGACTGCACTTTAAAAGCACGCGTGGAAGGCGCAGTGTTCCGTTCTGTCAACGAGGATCCTGATACGCCGAATCCCTGGGAGGTGCTGTAAGATGGTTATCAATACGAATCCGAACTTCAAGCGTCTGAGAAGATCCATGATGTTCCTGAACGCTCAAAAACCGAGCCTGGTCAAAGACCCGTATGTATACAAACCCGATTCCATTATGCTGGACCTGGAAGATGCCGTTGCAGAAAACCAGAAGGATGCTGCCCGGTACTCCCTGTTCCATGCCCTGAAAGAAATCGATTATCATGGCTGTGAAAGAGTGGTCCGGATCAACGGTCTGGAAACTCCTCACTGGAAAGAAGATATCCGTGTTTCCGTTGCCGGCGGCTGCGATGCCATCCGTCTGGCCAAGACTGAATCCGGCAAGGACATCAAGACTGTGGAAGAACACATCCTGGCCGCTGAAAAGGAATTCCACCGTCCCATCGGCAGCACCCTGATCATGGCTGCCATCGAATCCACCAAAGGGATGCTGAACCTGTATGACATCTGCACCTCTTCCGACCGTCTGTTCGGGATTGCTCTGTCCGGCGGGGACTACACCCGTGACCTGCAGACCAGCATTTCCAAGAGCGGTGTGGAACTGATGGGCGCCCGTCAGCAGATGGTGATCACCGCCCGTGCCACCGGCCGTATGTGCTTCGATACGGTGTACACCGACCTGGACGACATGGAAGGCTTCCGCAAGGATGTGGAAATGATCAAACAAATGGGCTTCGATGGGAAATCCATCATCAACCCCCGTCAGATCCCTGTCTGCCATGACGTGTTCACCCCGACTGAAAAACAGATCCGCTGGGCGGAAGCTGTGGTACGGGAAATCGATACCAAGAAAGCCATGGGTATCGGTGTATTCCAGCTGAACGGCAAGATGCTGGATATCGCCTTCTATGACGGCGCCAAGAGAACCATTTCCATGGCCAAGGCTGCCGGTGTGTACAAGGGGGATTTATAAGATGAAGAACGCAGTAGGTAGAGAGATTCCTGAAGAAATCCTGAAGCTGACCGGGAAAGACGCTTTTGCCGGCAGCTATGCCAAACATCAGAAAGTATACCAGGCCGCAACCCACAAAGTTGCCCCTGTAATCGACCCCAACTACAGCAAAGTAGTGGATTCCATTGAAGAAGTCCTGAAGAAATGCGGCATCAAAGACGGCATGACCCTGGGCTTCCACCATCATTTCCGTGAAGGGGACTATGTGGTGAACATGGTTATGGAAGCTGTCCACAAAATGGGCATCAAAGACCTGACCATCTGCGCCACCTCTCTGGGCAAGGCTCAGAACGCCATCGTTCCCATGATCGAAGACGGCACCATCACCAACATCCAGGCTTCCGGCGTACGGGGCAAGATCGGTGAAGCCATCTCCAACGGCAAACTGAAGGGCCTGGCCATCATGCGCAGCCACGGCGGCCGTGTCCGTGCCATCGAATCCGGCGAAACCCACATCGACATTTCCTTCATCGGTGCTCCCAGCGCTGATGACATGGGCAACTGCCGTGCAGTAGGCAGCCAGAACGGCGCTGACTGCGGCGTGCTGGGCTATGCTGCTGTAGACGCCCAGTATGCGGACAAAGTGGTTGTGGTTACCGATACCCTGGTACCCTTCCCCAACGTGCCTGCTTCCATCGACATGACCAACGTGGACTATGTGGTCAAAGTGGACGCCATCGGCGACCCCACCAAGATTGCCACCGGCGCTGCCAAACCCACCACCGACCAGAGAAAGCTCCTGATGGCCAAGTATGCCGCTGACTTCATGGTGCACACTCCCTGGTACAAAGACGGGTTCATCTACCAGACCGGCGTAGGCGGTGCTTCCATTGCCTCCACCAAATTCCTGGCAGAACACCTGCGGAAAGACAACATCCACATCGGGGTTGCCATGGGCGGTATTGCCCAGGCCATCTGCGAACTCCAGCATGAAGGCCTGATCGACAAGATTGCCGACACCCAGGATTTTGACATGGCTTCCATCGAAGACATCAAAACCAACCCCAACCATTACGAAATCACCACCTCCCAGTATGCCGATCCCTTCAACAAGGGCGCTTATGTGAACAAGCTGGATTATGTAATCCTGGGCGCACTGGAAGTGGATACCCACTTCAACGTCAACGTTGTGGTAGGTTCTGACGGCGTGATCACCGGGGCCCAGGGCGGCCATCCGGATACCGCTGCCGGTGCCAAATGCACCATCGTCATCGCTCCGCTGCTCCAGGGCCGTATCCCGGCTATCTGCACCGAATGCACCACGGTCACCACTCCTGGTGAAACCGTTGACGTGGTTGTCACCGACTACGGCATTGCCATCAACCCCCGCCGTCAGGACATCATCGATGCTGTAAAAGACACCGATCTGCCCATCTGCACCATCGAAGAACTGCGGGATACCGCATACAAGATGGTAGGCACTCCTGACCCTGTACAGTTCGGCGACCGGATTGTGGGCATCATCGAAGCCCGTGACGGTTCCGTTATGGACGTAGTCCGTCAGGTCAAGAAAGCGGAATTCTAATTCCATAAGTGAAAAAGCCATCCTTTCGGGGATGGCTTTTTTTATTCTCCGATCCCTCACCCCCTTTTTTAAAATATTCTTAAATTATCTCTATTTATGTTCAAATGAAACAATTCCGCTTTTCTTCTGAAACCCGCATACAGCCTAGGGTTACACCGTTTCTATAAGTATATGCTTATGGGATTTATTCCGATTTTTATATTCGTTTTCAATATGTTCATATGTTACTATGTATGAGTGTTATGCACTATTTTCCGGTTCCCGGACTTGCCCGTCCAGGGAACACCCCATTTTATTTCCAAAGGAGGAAATTGCACTATGTTTTTGGGCGTTGTTGGTTTCTTGATGGTTGTCATCATTGTGGCAGCTCTGATCCGTGGTAAATCCAACCCGGTTCCTCTGTTCGTGATGGTTCCCGTCATCGCTGCTCTGATCTGCGGGTTCACTCCTGTACAGATCTTCGATTTCGTAAAGGCCGGTGTTTCCAAGACTTGGTCCACCGCAGTACTGTTCATCTTCTCCATCGTTTACTTCTCCATGATGGGTGATATGGGCCTGTTCGATCCTATGGTAAACTGGCTGGTGAAAAAAGCCGGTTCCAACATCGTAATGGTTACCATTGCCACCGCCTGCATCGCTGTTATCTCCCACCTGGACGGCGCTCTGGCTTCCACCCTGCTGATCACCATCCCCGCTATGCTGCCGATCTACAAAAAGCTGCATATGCGTCCTGTGGTGCTGGTGTGCATCATCGGTGCAGCCATGTCCATCATGAACCTGCTGCCCTGGGGCGGTCCTGTAGCCCGTACCGGCGTGGTGCTGAATGCTGACGTAAACGCTCTGTGGCAGGAACTGCTGCCCCTGCAGGGCGTTGGTCTGATCATCCTGCTGGTATTCGCCGCTTACATGGGCGTTATGGAAAAACGCCGTGGAGCTGGTCTGAACCCTACCGGCAAAGCCGCTCAGCTGTCTGACGACGACGAAGACAAATCCGCTGACGATGATCTGTCCGCTGAAGATGCTGAATTCATGCGCCGTCCCAAGATGATCTGGTTCAACGGGATCCTGACCCTGTTCGTCATCGGCCTGCTGTGCTTCACCAAGATTCCTCTGTACGGTGCCTTCATGTTCGGTCTGGCTGTAGCCCTGGTTGCCAACTTCCATTCCGCCAAAGACCAGGCCCGTGCCATTAAGATGCACGCTGCCACCGCTCTGACCATGCCCATGATCCTGCTGGCTTCCGGCGTATTCCTGGGGGTTCTCTCCAAGACCGGCATGATGAAGGCTATGGCCCAGATGCTGATTGCCATCGTTCCTACCGCTCTGGGGCCCCATCTGCAGGATGTATTCGGGTTCTTCGCCGTGCCTATCGGCATGATGCTGGGTACCGACTCTTACTTCTTCGGCCTGCTGCCTCTGGCCATCGGTGTTGGTCAGCAGTTCGGCGTTGATCCTCACAACATGGCTATGGCCATGCTGATCGGGAAGAACTACGGCGTTATGGTTACTCCTCACGCTGCCACTACCTTCCTGGCCTGCGGCCTGGCTGGCATCTCCATCAAAGAACTGCTCACCTTCTGCGCACCGCGCCTGTGGGTCCTGTCCTGGATCTCCCTGGCCTGCGGCCTGATGCTGGGTCTGTTCCATCTGTAAGATTCATAAAAAAAGCCACCCCTTCGGGGGTGGTTTTTTTGTTACTGGTCCGCGTTTTCCCAAGAAGTTTTTATTGCTGTGAAAGTCTGAAAATTATATCCATTCCCCGAGCCCCGCATGGCACCTTGTTTCTGGCCTGTTTTATAAGAATTTTCTTATATATCGCATATTCATATTTATATTAGTTTTCAGAAAGTTCATATGTTACCATGGTGGCGTAAGGAAAAGGATTCATCTTTCATCCGCTCCCGGATGCCTGCCCGCTCCGGAGGCAAAAATCCATTCAAAGGAGGAAATGCATTATGTTCTTGGGCATTGTTGGTTTCCTGATGGTTGTGATTATCGTGGCCGCTCTGATCCGCGGTAAATCCAACCCGGTACCTCTGTTTGTGATGGTACCTGTGATTGCGGCTCTCATCTGCGGGTTCTCCCCTGCGGAAATCTTTGGCTTTGTAAAAGCCGGGGTGAGCAAAACCTGGTCTACGGCAGTACTGTTCATCTTCTCCATCGTTTACTTCTCCATGATGGGTGATATGGGTCTGTTTGATCCCATGGTAAACTGGCTGGTGAAAAAAGCCGGTTCCAACATTGTGATGGTTACGGTGGCCACCGCCTGCATCGCTGTTATTTCCCACCTGGACGGCGCTCTGGCTTCCACCCTGCTGATTACCATCCCCGCCATGCTCCCCATCTACAAAAAGCTCCACATGCGTCCTGTGGTGCTGGTGTGCATCATCGGCGCGGCCATGTCCATCATGAACCTGCTGCCCTGGGGCGGCCCTGTAGCCCGTACCGGCGTGGTGCTGAACGCTGACGTAAACGCTCTGTGGCAGGAACTGCTGCCCCTGCAGGGCGTTGGTCTGATCATCCTGCTGGTATTCGCCGCTTACATGGGCGTTATGGAAAAACGCCGTGGAGCTGGTCTGAACCCTACCGGCAAAGCCGCTCAGCTGTCTGACGACGACGAAGACAAATCCGCTGACGATGATCTGTCCGCTGAAGATGCTGAATTCATGCGCCGTCCCAAGATGATCTGGTTCAACGGGATCCTGACCCTGTTCGTCATCGGCCTGCTGTGCTTCACCAAGATTCCTCTGTACGGTGCCTTCATGTTCGGTCTGGCTGTAGCCCTGGTTGCCAACTTCCATTCCGCCAAAGACCAGGCCCGTGCCATTAAGATGCACGCTGCCACCGCTCTGACCATGCCCATGATCCTGCTGGCTTCCGGCGTATTCCTGGGGGTTCTCTCCAAGACCGGCATGATGAAGGCTATGGCCCAGATGCTGATTGCCATCGTTCCTACCGCTCTGGGGCCCCATCTGCAGGATGTATTCGGGTTCTTCGCCGTGCCTATCGGCATGATGCTGGGTACCGACTCTTACTTCTTCGGCCTGCTGCCTCTGGCCATCGGTGTTGGTCAGCAGTTCGGCGTTGATCCTCACAACATGGCTATGGCCATGCTGATCGGGAAGAACTACGGCGTTATGGTTACTCCTCACGCTGCCACTACCTTCCTGGCCTGCGGCCTGGCTGGCATCTCCATCAAAGAACTGCTCACCTTCTGCGCACCGCGCCTGTGGGTCCTGTCCTGGATTTCCCTGGCCTGCGGCCTGATGCTGGGTCTGTTCCATCTGTAAGCTTCATAAAAAAGCCACCCCTTCGGGGGTGGTTTTTTTGTCAGCTGTCTGTTGACAGAATGGGCCCGCCTCAGCGGGCCCATTCCTTTACCATCTTCCTCAGCCGCTCTGCCAGTTTCTCTGTCAGCTGGCCTTTTTCCAGCTTCCACTGCCAGTTCCCGGTGGGGGTGCCCGGGGTGTTCATCCGGTATTTTCCCGGAAGGGCCAGCAGGTCCTGGGCAGGGATGATGGTCCAGCGGGCGTTCCGGCTGTACAGATACCGGAGGAGAGGATCCACCAGTTCTGCAGCCCGCTTCCGGTCCGGCACTCCGGCTTCCTGGGGCATTACCATGGCCCAGATTTTCTGGAAGTCATCCTCCTCCAGGTCTTCCTGAAGCCACCCCACCAGGGTATTGTTGTCATGGGTGCCGGTATAGGCCAGGCACCCGGGTTCCGTGGCAAAATCCCTGATCCCGTCCTCACGGGTCCGGGTGTGAAACTGGAGGATCCGCATTCCCGGCAACCCCAGCTTTTCCCGGAGCTCTGTCACATCCCGGGTGATGATTCCCAGGTCTTCCGCCACAAAGCCCAGGTCCGGCACGGCCTGCTCCACGGCTTCAAAAAGAGCCGCTCCCGGCCCTGGGATCCACCGGCCTTCCCGGGCATCCTGCGCTCCGGCTTTCACCCCCCAAACCGCTGCAAACCCCCGGAAATGGTCGATCCGGACCCAGTCTGCCTCTGTGGCCAGCACCTGGAACCGTTCCTGCCACCAGCGCCAGTTTTCCTTTTCCATGGCCTGCCAGTTGTACAAAGGGTTCCCCCACACCTGACCTGTCCGGCTGAAATAATCCGGGGGTACTCCGGCCACTTCCGTGGGATATCCGTCCCCGTCCAGCTGGAACAGTTCCCGGTGAGCCCACACATCAGCACTGTCCGGTGCCACAAAGAGAGGCATATCCCCCAGGAGGGTGATGCCCCGGTCCCGGGCGGCCCGGCGGATCTGCTGCCAGGCTTTCCAGAACACGAACTGTCCTCCGGCGGCCCTGGTCATCTGGTCTGCCAGCTCCCGGCGGGCTTTCTCCAGGGCCTCCGGCTCCCGGTTTTTCAGTTCTTCCGGCCAGGTCTGCCAAGGCTGCCCGGGAAACCTGCCCTGGAGAGCCCGGAACAGGGCATAATCCTCCAGCCAGTACCGGTTCTTCCGGCAGTATACGGCAAATTCCGGGTCCTCTTTCCGAGGCAGCGGGAAGGCCCCGGCAAACAGGGCTTCCTGACCTCCGAAAGCGGACTGGGACAAATAGGGAGAATCCCCCAGCCCTGGCGGATTGAGGGGCAGGATCTGCCAGATCTTCTGGCCGGCAGCCTGGAGAAAATCCAGGAACCGAAGAGCAGAAGCCAGGATCTCCCGGCCGTTTTCCCCGGGCAGGGAAGTGGGATGGAGGAGCACCCCGGCTCCCCGTTCCAGGAGCCTGCCAGGGGCCTTCTCCGGGGCTTTTTCCCGGCACCGGTACACCACAGCGCTCCGAGGCGGCAGATCCAGTACAAAGGAACCTCCCGTAACCGGCACCGGCTTTCTTTCCGGCTGCATTGCTTCCAGCCAGTCCCCCAGGTTCCATACCGGTTCCAGTTCTCCGTACGCCAGGCCTTCCGTATCCACTTCCGCCTGGAGAGGCTGGTCTCCCCGGTTCAGGGCGATTACAAAGACTCCGTTTTCACCCGGCTGGCCGAACACGTCCCGGCCCCCTTCCAGGAACCTTCCATACACATACCCGTCTCCCCGGGCCCAGAAAGTCTGGAACCGTCCGGTAGACAGGGCAGTATGAGACCGGCGGAGCTGGATCAGGCTCCGGCAGCAGCCTTCCAGCTGTTTGTCCTCCTTCCCCCAGGGGAAGGGCTTCCGGTTCTCCGGGTCCCTGCCCCCGGTGAGCCCGGCTTCATCTCCGTAATACACTGCCGGAGCCCCGGGAAGGGTCATCTGCCAGGCCCGGAGGAGTCCGTTGAGCGCCCGGGCCTTTTTCGGTTCATACCGGGCTTCCAACAGAGTCCGGAGCCGCTCCACGTCATGGCTCCCCAAAAGGTTCAGCATGGCGTACAGATTCTCCCGGGGATAGTTCTCCACCTGCTGCCAGTACCGGCGGTCCGCTCCCTGGGCGTCCGTTTTCCCCAGGGCAAAATCCAGCATCAGGTTCCGGAGCACATAGTTCATCACGCTGTCCAGTTTCCCCCCGGACAGGTACTGGCGCTGGATTCCGTAGCTTTCCTTGTTGGAGGCGTCTTCCCACACTTCCCCGATAAGGGCCGCATCCGGCTCCTTTGCCTTCAGTTCCTGGTAGAAACAGGTAAGGAACCCGTCGGGCAGTTCGTCGGCCACATCCAGCCGCCAGCCGCTTATTCCGGCATCCAGCCAGTGATGGAGCACGCTGTCTTTGTCCCGGATGATGAAATCCAGGTAGGAAGGCTCCGTTTCCGTCACTTCCGGCAGGGACCGGTCCCCCCACCAGCAGCCATAGTCTTCCGGATATTTCCGGAAATGGTACCACTTGTAATAGGGAGAAGCGGGTCCCTGCCAGGCGCCCAGGCCCTTATAGGTCCCGGCCCGGTTGAAGTACCGGCTGTCGGCCCCGGTGTGGCTGAACACCCCGTCCAGGAGGATCCGCATCCCATGGCGCCGTGCTTCCCGGCACAGGATCCGGAAGGTTTCTTCAGAACCCAGGAAGGGATCGATGGCCTTGTAGTCCCCAGTATCGTACCGGTGGTTGCTCCGGGCCTGGAAAATGGGGTTCAGGTACAGACAGTTCACCCCCAGTTCTTCCAGATAGGGAAGCTTTTCCAGGATTCCCTCCAGGGTGCCTCCGTAGAAGTCGTAGTAGGCCACCTGGCCCTCTTTGTCCTTTACATAGCAGGGATCCCCTTCCCAGGCGCTGTGGATCAGGGCTCCCGACTTTCCCTGGAACCGGTCCGCCGGCACCTTTCCCCGGCAGAACCGGTCCGGAAAAATCTGGTACACCACCGCCTGTTTCAGCCAGGCCGGCGTCACCGAGTCCCGGTCGTAGACGGTAATCTGGAAGGAAGGGGGCTCCCGGTCCCACAGCTGGCCCATTCCTCCCTGTTGGGCCTCATTGTTGCCGTACCAGCAGGTTTCCTCTCCCTGTCGGATCAGAAAATAATACCACACCAGGCAGCCCCGGTCCGGCACGGTGAAGGTGATTCCGTACCGGCGGGACCTTACTTCCGGTTCCTCCCCCGGCTGCCGGGCTTCCGCCCTCTCCGGGGCTTCCTGTTCTTTCTCCGTACACTCCATAGGCAGGAGGATCTCCCGGTCATCCTCCCAGAGACGCAGAAAGACAGCCTCCGTCCCCCGACCCTGCACCACCAGATGCAGGGTCACGGCAGTCCCTCCCGGGACCGCCCCGAAGGGGAAACGGCAGGCTGTCTGACGAGAATCATGATACGCTGTAATTTCCACGATGCTTATCCTTTTCTATTCCAGCCGGATCCCCGGAGTCCCTTACCGGAACTCCGGTTTTTTCCGGACGGCTTTCCGGACCGGCGTCTTCCGGGCCGTCTTCTTGTGGGCGGCGGTTTTACGGAGGGCCCGCTTCCGGGTGCCGGCAGCTTTGGTCCGCAGTCCTTCCCCCGGTGCCTCTTCCGGCAGTTTTACCGCCACATCTTCCAGGGTCAGCTTCACAGCCGGTATCGGCGCTTCCTCCGGCCCGGCGATTTTTTCATACAGAGCCTTGTAGGCCCGGGCGGACTTGTCCCAGCTGTTGTCGCTGTGCATGGCATTGAGCACCAGCTTTTCCCACACCGTGTCCTCCTCATAGTCGCTGAGCCCCCGTTTGATGGTGAACAGCAGCTCATGGGCGTTGAAGTGGGCAAAGGACAGGCCGTTCCCTTCCCCGGAGAACTTTTCGAAGTTCTGGACCGAATCCCGCAGGCCTCCGGTGGCATGGACCACAGGAATGGTGCCGTATTTCATGGAGATCATCTGGCTCAGGCCGCAGGCTTCGTACCGGGAGGGCATCAGGAAGAAATCCGCCCCGGCATACACCCGGTGGGCCAGATCCTCGCTGAACAGGATGTTCACGGACACCTTGTCCGGATACCGGGAGGCCAGGTCCGTAAGGGCCTGTTCATAGGCTTTGTCCCCGGTGCCCACGATCACCAGCTGGATGTCCTCCTGGAGCAGTTCGTCCATGATGCAGGTCAGAAGATCCAGCCCCTTGGCTTCCACCAGACGGGAGATCATGGCAAACACCGGCACCCGCCGGCTCACCGGAAGCCCCAGTTCCTTCTGGAGGGCTTCCTTGTCCAGGGGCTTCCGGATGAACACGTCTTTGTCCGTATAGCCATAGGGGATCCGGGGATCCTCCGCCGGGTCATAGGCCTTTTCATCCATGCCGTTGAGGATCCCGGTGATCTTCCCCTGGCACAGCCGCACATAGCCGTCCAGTCCTTCCCCGAAATAGGGATACCGGATCTCTTCCGCATAGGAGGGACTTACGGTGGTCACCGCGTCCGCATATTCCATCCCGGCCTTCAGGTAGTTGACGCAGCCGCCGTTTTCGATTTTCCCACTGTCGAACAGGCTCCGGGACAGCCCCAGTACATCCTCCACGATTTCCGGCCCGTAGATGCCCTGGTATTTCATGTTGTGGATGGTGAACAGGCTTTTGATGCCCTGGTAGAAGGGATCCTTCTGGAAGTCCTCCTTCAGGTACACTCCCATAAGCCCCGTATGCCAGTCGTTGCTGTGGATGATATCCGGCCGGAACCCGATATGGGGCAGCATGGCCAGCACCGCCCGGCAGAAATAGGCGAACCGTTCCCCGTCGTCGAAGAACCCGTACAGGCCCTCCCGTTTGAAATAATATTCGTTGTCGATGAAGAACACCGGCACCCCGTCTTCCAGGGTGATCTTTTCCACCCCTACATACTGCCGGCGCCAGGCCAGATCCACGGTTCCCTGCCACACCTGTTCCATACGGCCACCGTATTTTTCCGCCACCTGGGCGTATTTGGGGATCACCAGGGCTGTTTCCACCCCTTCCCGGCGGAGTTTGGCCGGCAGGGCCCCCATTACATCCGCCAGGCCCCCGGTTTTGATGAAGGGCACGGCTTCTGAAGCTGCCAATAACACTTTCATGGGAATCACCTTCTTCTTTCTTTACCCGGGAGATTGACTTTCTTGGTTCCGTCCCCTTCGGTTTTCCTGATTTTTTTCAAATAAAGCACACCCAGAGGCGGCAGTGTCAGCACCAGGGACTGTTCCCGGCCGTGGAAAGGCACCTTTTCCGTTTCCACCAGCACCCGGCCGTCCTCCCGGAGCGTCCCGCACCGGACTCCGCTGCCGCCGAACCCTTCGGCGTCACTGTTGAACACTTCTTCCCAGGTCCCCGGTTCCGGGGCCCCGATCCGGTACTCCCGGCGTACCACCGGGGTGAAATTGCACACCACAACGGTTTCCGCATCCGGATCCTGTCCCTTCCGGACAAAGGCAATGACGCTGTTGTCCCGGTCGTCGCAGCTGATCCACTCAAAGCCGGTCCAGTCGTAATCCACCTGCCAGAATTCCGGGTGGTCCAGGTAGAAATGGTTCAGCGCCCGACTGTAAGCCTGCAGTTCCTGATGCTTGGGATAATCCAGCAGCAGCCAGTCCAGCTGCTCCGCATACCGCCATTCGATGAACTGGCCGAATTCCCCGCCCATGAACAGCAGCTTCTTCCCGGGATGGCTCATCCAATACCCGTAAAAGGCCCGGAGCCCGGCAAATTTCTGCCAGTAGTCCCCTGGCATCCGGTCGATGAGAGATTTTTTCCCATGGACCACTTCGTCGTGGGACAGGGGCAGGATGAAGTTTTCCGAAAAAGCATAGTACAGGGAAAAGGTGATCAGGTCCTGGCACCCTTTCCGGTACAGGGGATCCGTGCTCATGTACTGGAGCATGTCGTTCATCCAGCCCATGTTCCATTTGTAGTTGAAGCCCAGGCCTCCCTGATCCACCGGCCGGGACACCAGAGGCCAGGTGGTGGATTCTTCCGCCACCATAAGGGCCTGGGGCTTTTCCCGGAACACCGCCGTGTTCAGCTGCCGGAGGAATTCCACTGCTTCCAGGTTCTCCCTTCCCCCGTATTTGTTGGCCTGCCACTGACCGTCCTTTTTCCCGTAGTCCAGGTACAGCATGCTGGCCACCGCGTCGATCCGGAGACCGTCGAAATGGTATTCCTCCAGCCAGAACAGGGCACTGGATATGAGGAAGCTCCGTACTTCCGGCCGGCCGTAGTCGAAGTTCATGGTGTCCCAGTCCTTGTTTTCCGCCAGCAGGGGATTCCCGGATTCGTATAAAGGCTCCCCGTCAAAGAACCGGAGCCCGTGGGCATCCCGGCAGAAATGGCCGGGGACCCAGTCCAGGATCACCCCGATGCCGTTCCGGTGGAACTGGTCCACCAGATACATGAGATCTTCCGGCTTCCCATACCGGCTGGTGGGAGCGAAATACCCGGTGGCCTGGTATCCCCAGGACCCGTCAAAGGGATATTCGCACAGGGGCATGAATTCCACATGGGTATAGCCCATGTCCTTCACATAAGGCACCAGGGCGTCCGCCAGTTCCCGGTAGCTCAGGAAGCTGCCGTCTTCATGACGCCGCCAGCTGCCGGCGTGGACTTCGTAGATGTTCATGGGCCCATGGTAGGAATCGTATTTTGCCCGGCTCTTCTGCCAGGCTCCGTCCCGCCACCGGTAGTTCAGGGAAGCCACCACCGAAGCGGTGTCCGGCCGCAGCTGGGCCCGGAATCCATAGGGATCCGCCTTCAGGATGGTTTCCCCGGAAGCGGTGATGATGGCATATTTGTACAGGGTCCCTTCCGGCAGATCGGGAACAAAGGTTTTCCAGATTTCCCCGTCTTCTGCCCGTTCCATAGGGTTGGCTTCCGGATCCCAGTGATTGAAATCCCCCACCACACTGACCTTTTGGGCATGGGGAGCCCAGAGGGAAAAACGGACACAGGGTTTCCTGCGCCATACGGTCCGGTGGGCTCCCAGGAGACGGCAGCTGTTTCCGTTGGTCCCGTTGTGGAACAGGTACATACTGTATGAATCAATGGCACTCAGACGCATAAGGGCTCCTTTCCATGGTTCAGACCCGTACGGGCTTCACCTTCCAGATGTCCCGGGCATACTGGGACACGGTCCGGTCGCTGGAGAAATGGCCGGACTGGGCAATGTTCACCGCCGAAGCCCGGAGCCAGCCCGGCCGGTCCTGATACCGGCGGAGGATTTCCTGATGGGCTTTCCGATAGGCATCGAAATCCTTCAGGACGAAGTATTCATCGTTCCGCCGGAGCAGGTCTTCATACAGCTGGCTGAACAGGGGATTGGCCTGGAAGATTTCCAGTACCCGGCGGATTTCCTCATCCTGCCGGTACAGTTCCCAGGAGGAATAGCCCCCCTCCCGGTAGAACTTCTGGACTTCTTCTGCCCGGAGTCCGAAGATCACGCAGTTGGCGTCCCCCACCAGCCGGCGGATTTCCACATTGGCTCCATCCAGGGTCCCCAGGGTAATGGCCCCGTTCATCATGAACTTCATGTTGCCGGTTCCGGAAGCTTCCTTGCTGGCGGTGGAAATCTGCTCGCTTACATCCGCCGCCGGGAACAGCCGCTGGCCCAGGGACACATTGTAGTTTTCCAGGAACAGCACCTTCAGTTTTTCCCGCACCCGGGGCTCCCGGTCGATGAGCTGGGAAACAGTATGGATCAGCTTGATCACCACCTTGGCCTCCCCGTAGGAAGCTGCCGCCTTGCCGCCGAAAATAAAGGTCTGGGGCAGAGGCACCGCTTCCGGGTCCTCCAACAGACGGAGATACAGGGAATACACATGGAGGATGTTCAGCAGCTGCCGCTTGTACATATGGAACCGCTTGATCTGGATGTCAAAGACGGAATGGGGATCGAGGGTGATCCCCTTGGTCTCCTGGACCCACCGTGCCAGGGCATCCTTACGGTCCTGCTTCACCTGTTCCAGTTTTTCCTGGAAGGCCGGGTCGTCCCGGTAGGCCATCAGGTCCTTGAGTTTTTTCGGGTGCCGGATCCACTCCGTGCCAATGGTGTCAGAAATGAGAGAAGCCAGGGGTGGATTGGATTCCAGCAGCCACCGGCGGTGGGTCACCCCGTTGGTCTTGTTGTTGAACCGGTCCGGGAACACCTCATAGAAGGGGTGCAGAGTGCTTTCCTTCAGGATTTTCGTGTGGAGCTCCGCCACCCCGTTGACACTGTGGCTGCCCACCACTGCCAGATTGGCCATGCGCACCTGGCCGCCCCAGAGGATGGCCACCTGTTCCGCCTTGTCTTCCCGTCCCGGAAATTTCTTCCGGTAGGCGGCCAGCCACCGGCGGTTCAGTTCTTCCACAATGAGATACACCCGGGGCAGCAGGCTCTGGAACATGGGAATGGACCACCGTTCCAGAGCCTCCGGCATAATGGTGTGGTTGGTGTAGGATATGCTGGATACCGTAAGGTTCCAGGCTTCCTCCCACCCCAATCCCTCTTCGTCCAGAAGGATCCGCATCAGTTCCGGGATTAAAAGGGCAGGATGGGTGTCGTTGATGTGAAGGGCCACATGCCGGGGGAATTCCCGGATGTCCCGGTGGAGCCCCCGGTAGTGGCGGACAATGCTCTGAAGCCCGGCGGACACGAAGAAATATTCCTGCATCAGCCGTAACTTCCGGCCTTCTTCCGTGGAATCATCCGGATACAGGAACCGGGAGATCTGCTGGGTGGTGTCCTGGTACTGAAGGATCTTCCGAAAGTCCCCGCCCTGGCTGGGACTCAGGATCCCGTCCGGGGCATATTCCGCCTGCCACAGCCGGAGGGTGTTCACCGTATGGTTCCGGTACCCGGGCACCGGCACGTCATAGGGGATGGCCAGCACCGAGCTGTATCCCTCATGGACGCATTCCAGCCCCCCCTTGCCGTCCGGGCGCATGTAGCAGTTCCCCCCGAACCGGACATGGACCGCCTTGTCCGACCGTTTGGTTTCCCAGGGGAATCCGTCCTGGAGCCAGGTATCCGGCAGTTCCACCTGCTGACCGTCCACAATATGCTGTTCAAAAAGACCGTACTGGTACCGGATGCTGCACCCGTGGCCCGGCAGCTGGAGCGCTGCCATGGAATCGATGAAGCAGGCCGCCAGACGGCCCAGACCTCCGTTCCCCAGCCCCGGATCCGCCTCCTGGGGCAGGATGGCATCCAGGTCGAACCCCAGTTCCCGGAGTCCTTCCCGGGCCAGGTCCTCCATGCCGCAGTTCATCAGGTTGGCATCCAGCAGCCGGCCCAGCAGGAACTCGATGCTGAAATAATACACCTGCTTGGCCTGCCGGGAATCGTACCGCTGTTCCGTAGCCAGCCAGTCATCATAGATCAGGTCCTTCACCAGGTTGGCCAGCACCAGGTACACCTTTTTGGGACTCAGGGCTTCCGGTTCCTCATTGAACAGGACCTTGGCCTTCTGGGTGAAGAGACTGACAAATTGTTTTGGATTTTTCCAGGTTTTCGTAATGACCCCGCCTTCCTTTTCCGCAGCCGGACAGGTCAGAGGATATCATACTGGATCACGCACAGGGGCGCATCCGGCTTTCCGTTGAGAAACGCTTCCGGCTGGACTTCCTGGTTCTTGTCGCAGATTACCCGGTCCACCCGGGCTTCTTCGCCGATCACCGTGTTCTGCATGATGATGGAATTCTTCACCACCGCATTCCGTCCCACCCGCACCCGGCGGAACAGGATGGAGTTTTCCACGGTGCCTTCGATGACACACCCGTCCCCCACCAGGGAGTTGGTGACTTTGGCATCCGCCATGTATTTGGCCGGAGCCTCGTCCTTCACCTTGGTGTAGATTTTCCGGTCCGGCCGGTACACGGCCTTCCAGTTGTCCAGGTTCAGCATGTCCATATTGGCTTCGTAATAGCTTTTAAGAGAATGGATCCGTTTGGCATAACCCCGGTATTCATAGCCGTAGATCCCGGGATGGGACACGTTCCGGGCCATCACGTCCATAAGATACTGGTTGGGATCCTGGGCAAAGGCCCTGCGGACCATGGCCACGAACAGACCCCCGTCCAGGAGCATGCTCCCCAGATAGATTTTGTCCCCCTTCTTCAGGGTTTCTGATTTCACCAGTTTGGTCACATGGCCGCTTTCGTTGACGGATACCACATATCCGTCCCCTTCACAGTCCGCTTCCAGGGTCTTGTACACCAATGTCACATCCGCATTCCGGTTCCGGTGATAGTGGAGCAGCTGGTTGTAGTCGATGTTGTGGACCACATCGCAGCCGGAAAGGAGCAGGTAGTGGTTCCGTTCCCGTTCCACGAACCGCAGATTCTTGTAATAAGTCCGGATGTCCCCGGTCTGAGGATTGGTCACTTCCCGGGCCTCATCCACCGGCAGGTAGAACAGACCGTGCTGTTTCCGGGCCAGGCTCCAGTCCTTACCGGACCGGACATGGTCCAGTACGGAACGGCTGTGGAAGGGCAGCAGCAGCCCCACCGTGTCCACTCCGGCGTTGACCATGGTGGACAGGGCAAAATCGATGAGCCGGTATTTCCCGGCAAAAGGTTCAGAAGCCATGGGCCGTTTCCGGCTCAGTTCCGCCATGTAATTGGGCCCCTGAAGATTGATGAGCCCGATGATGTTGTTATCCATTGACCACCGCTCCTTTCCCGTCCTTCTTTCTGCTGGTGCCTGCCGGCTGGACCGGTTGTTCCAGTCCTTCGCTGCCGGTGACCACATGGTCGTTGCCGAACACTTTGATGCTGCCGGCGGCGCCCCGGATCACTGCGCCAGCCCGTACCCGACACCGTTCACCCAGGATGGCATGGTCCACCACCGCGCCTTTTTCCACCACCGTACCGGGCATCAGCACCGAATCGGTGACCGTGGCCCCTTCTTCCACCGTTACATTGTAGAAAATCACGGAATGGAACACGTTCCCCAGGATTACCGCCCCTTCCCCGGTGAGAGAACTGATCACCGAGGCATTGGGTCCCACATAGTGGGCGGGCAGGGACTGGTTCCCGGAATAAATCCGCCAGTCGGGGTCGTTGAGGCTGATGGGCGGGTTGTCGGACAACAGGTCCATATTGGCCTGCCACAGGCTTTCAAAAGTCCCCACATCCTTCCAGTACCCTTCGAAAGGATAGGCGAAGGTGGGCACTTTGTCTTCCAACAGCCGGGGGATGATGTTCTTCCCGAAATCATGGTCCGAATCCTCCCGGGCCGCATCTTCCATCAGGTACTGTTTCAGCACATCCTTGTCGAAAATGTAGATGCCCATGGACGCCAGGTTGCTTTTGGGCTGGGCGGGCTTTTCCTCGAATTCCCGGATGCTCATATCCTCATTGGCGTTCATGATCCCGAACCGGGACGCTTCGGAAAGGGGTACCCGGAAGGTGCTGACGGTGACCTTGGCCCGGTGCTTTTTGTGGAAAGCCAGCATGGTGCTGTAATCCATGGAATAGATATGGTCCCCGGACAGGATCAGTACATACTGGGGATCGATCATGTCCAGGAAATTCAGGTTCTGGTAGATGGCATCCGCCGTGCCCTGGTACCAGTTGGAGGAATCCTTGTCGTTCATGTAGGGAGGCAGCACAAAGGTGCCCCCGCTGTCCCCGCTGTCCAGGTCCCAGCTGCTTCCGTTGCCGATGTACCAGTTCAGTTCCAGAGGCTGGTACTGGGTCAGGATCCCCACGGTACCGATCCCGGAATTCCGGCAGTTGCTGAGGGTAAAGTCAATGATCCGGTATTTGGCGCCGAAAAGCACCGCCGGTTTGGCCACGTTTTTGGTCAGGACTCCCAGACGGCTGCCCTTGCCGCCGGCCAGGATCATAGCCAGACATTCTATTTTCCTCAAAATCATCGCCTCCTGTAAAGATAGGTGCTGCATGTTTTTCGTATATAACTGTCTGCAAGCTGGTAAGAACAGGAAAATATACCCCTGCAGTCGCTGTCTCTTTGTCTATTTTACCATATTTATGAAAAAAAGGGGCTGTTGCATGAGCAACAGCCCCTTTTTTGAGGTCTCAAGTCGTAAGGCTCGGACCAATGGATAGAACCTGTCCTTTGGCCAGGTTCATTTGAAGAAAAACATCAACTGCGTTTGGCTTCTACTTGTTCCGTACTTCAGACGCCACACAGGAAGATGCGGCGCCTGATGGGCCGCATCTTCCGCCGCTCAGCCGGTCCGCAATGAGCAGGATGGCGTTCCCTGCCCAGAACAGCATGCCCAGCTGACTGTTGAACAGGGTATGGTCAGTAAGGCCGCTGATAAAGATCCCCACCAGGGAAGCCATGTACCCGCAGGCCACCCCCCTCAGCCAGGGCAGGGTCCGGTTCCGGTGCCGGATTTCCCGGGCCAGCAGGAACAGCCGGACCATCACACAGAGAAACAGCAGCAGCCCTGGTATCCCCAGTTCTGCCGTTACGTTCAGCAGCAGGTTATGGCTGTGGTACATGAACACATCTTCCGAAATGAAGAAGTTGTAATCCGGGAAGGCATAGCCATATCCATACCAGCCCACTCCGAAAGGATGGTCCCGGATCATGTCCAGGGAGCTTTCCAGGTAGAAGAACCGCAGTTCCGCGGACGTGTCATGGACGGAAAAAATGGACATGAGCCGTTCCGCCAGCTGGTTCCAGAACAGGTACAGCACCCCCAGGCCCCCTCCAATGAAGGGCAGGAAAGCCTTGTGATAGAAGGCTCCGGCAAAGATGAACAGCACCCAGAAATAGGCCACCCAGTTGCCCCGGGAAAAGGTCAAAATCAGGCAGGCGGTGGAGAGAAGGAAGATCCCCACCAGGGCCCACCGGGTCTTTCCTCCCTTCAGAGGAGCGAAAAGCCCTTCACAGTAAGCCACCGTGGACACCAGGAAGGTGCCCAGGATGTTGGGATTCACCAGGGTGGAAATGGCCCGCCGGGACAGATGCTTGAAAGCCTGGTGGTCGATCCATTCCATATTCTGTAGACTGGTGCCGAAGAAATACTGCCAGATGCCGAAGGCCGCCACGATCCCGGCAGAGATCATGAAGATCTTGGTCAGGAACAGGGTCCGGCGGCCGGTACTGGCGTACCGGAGCACCAGGTAGAAGATCCCCGCCTCCTGGCCCACCACCCACAGCCAGTTCAGGGCGCAGGCGGCCGGGTTTTCCGACCACAGGGTGCTGACCCCGCTCAGGATGAACAGGGCCCACAGGGGCCGGCTGATGGTCCGGGGAATCTGGATGGCCGGCCAGAACTGCCCGGTCTTCCAGATGTTCACCAGGTTCAGCAGGAAACAGATGCCGAACACGATTCCCGCCCCCAGCTGATGCAGGGGCAGGATGAAAAACAGCAGAGAAAGGACCCCGAAAATAATCTGATTCAGGTTCCAGGATGCGGGGAGACCCCAGCCTTGCGGTCTTCCCATGGCCTTACCGGTCCAATCCCAGTTCCTTGAATGTGCCGATGAGATACAGGGAACCACAGACGATCACCACGTCCTCCGGCCCCGCTTCCGACACCGCCCGTTGGTAGGCAGCGGTGAGATCCTCCATGGGAACCGCATTCTTGTGGAGCCGCTGGGCCAGTTTTTCCGGTTTCTCCGACCGGTCTCCCTCATGAGCCAGCACCGTATAGATGGTGTCTTCCGGACGGAACAGGATGTCCGATACCTGGCTCACGTCCTTGTCCGCCATCATGCCGAACACGTAGATCCGCCGGGCTTTGGGATAATACTCATCCAGAGCCTTTCGGAGCACCGTCACCCCGGAGGGATTGTGGGCCCCGTCCAGGATAATGTCCGGGTTCCGGTGGATCCGCTCCAGCCGTCCCGGCCACCGGGCTGCCTCCATCCCCCGGAGCATGGCCGCCTCATCAGGCACCCCGTGCTTGTCCCGGAGGATCTCCGCTGCCGTAAGGGCCGCCGCCCCGTTGAGGATCTGGTGTTCCCCGGGCAGGTGGATGGCCACTTCCAGTTCCTTTTCTCCCAGCCGGTACAAAAAGGTCTGGGTGTCCATGGAACTGGTGAGTTCTTCGGTGGAAAAATCATCCCCATATACATACAGAGGGGCATGGTTGGCTTCCGCCGCACCCCGGATCACTTCCAGGGCCTTCCCTTCCGCCTCCGTCACCACCGGCACCCCCGGTTTGATGATTCCCGCCTTCTGGGCGGCAATGGCTTCGATGGTCTTCCCCAGCCGTTCCGTGTGTTCCAGGGTCACATTGGTGATCACGGACACCTCCGGGGTAATGATGTTGGTAGAATCCCACAGGCCGCCCATGCCCACTTCGATCACGGCACAGTCCACCTGCTTTTCCGCAAAATACAGGAAGGCCATGGCGGTGATGAATTCAAACTGGGTGGGCTGTTCTCCTCCCTGGGCCAGGAACCGGTCCAGAGCGGCTTTGGTCTTTTCCGTTACCGCGGCAAAGTCTTCATTGGAAATCTCTTCCCCGTTGAGGCAGATCCGCTCGTTGTACCGGACAAAGTGGGGGGAGGTGTAGCTCCCCACCTTCAGCCCCGCCTGCTGGAGCATGTTGGCCAGAAATGTGGTGACACTGCCTTTGCCGTTGGTCCCGGTCACATGGACGGTCCGGATCTTCCGTTCCGGATGGTCCAAAAGGGCTGTAAGCCCCTGGATCCGTTCCATGCCCAGATGGATGCCGAACTTGCCCAGGCTTTCTACATAGTCTACTGCGTCCGCATATTCCATAGTCTGCTCCTTTCCCTTTTACAGGCTGCGCAGGGTTGCCATCCGTTCCTTCAGGCCGTCGATCCGCGCCAGGATCTCCGTCTGTTTGGTCTTTTCCTTTTCCACCACTTCAGCAGGTGCTTTGGCCAGGAAGTTCTGGTTGCTCAGTTTCCCGGCAGCCCGTTTGGCTTCCTTTTCGGCTCCGTCCAGTTCCTTCTGGAGACGGGCCAGTTCCTTGTCCACATCGATAAGGCCCTTGAGAGGCAGGTACACCTTGGCTCCGTTCACCACGGCCGCCATGGCGTTTTCCGGAGCGGCGTCATCCATGGCCCCCAGGATCAGGACATCCACCGTACCCAGCTGCCGGATGTAATCCCCGTTGGCGGCAAACACATCCCGGAGGTCGGCATCCACCAGCACCGTGGCCGGAGCCTTGTGGCCGGGAGCCGCGTTCACTTCCGCCCGCATGTTCCGGATGGCCTTGATCACATCCATCACCGCAGTCATCTGTTTTTCCACGGTGTCGTCCATCAGCCCTTCATCCGCCACCGGCCAGGGAGCGATCATGATGCTCTGGCCTTCATGAGGCAGGTGCTGCCAGATTTCTTCCGTAATGAAAGGCATGTAGGGATGGAGCAGCTTCATGGCGTCGCCCAGTACCCGGCACAGTACCGTCTGGGCCGTAGCCCGGGCAGCGGCGTTTTCCCGATCGTAGAGACGGGGTTTGGCCAGTTCGATGTACCAGTCGCACACTTCTCCCCAGATGAAGTCATAAATCAGCCGGCCCGCTTCGCCCAGTTCGAATTTTTCCAGGTAGTTGGATACATCCCGGATGGTGTGCTGGAGCCGGGACAGGATCCATTTGTCCGCCAGGGTGAGCGGTGCTTTTTCCGCATCCTTGTCATAACCGTCCAGGTTCATGAGAGCGAACCGGGAGGCGTTCCAGATTTTGTTGGCAAAATTCCGGGTGCTTTCGATCCGGTTCCAATAGAACCGCATGTCGTTCCCCGGAGTATTGCCGGTGATCAGCATGAACCGCAGGGTATCCGCCCCGTACTTGTTTACCACTTCCACCGGGTCGATGCCGTTGCCCAGGGATTTGCTCATCTTCCGTCCCTGTTCGTCCCGGACCAGTCCGTGGATGAACACGTGCTTGAAGGGTTCCTTCCCCATGAATTCCTCACCCATGGTGATCATCCGGGCCACCCAGAAGAAGATGATGTCATAGCCGGTGACCAGCACGCTGGTGGGATACCAGTGTTCCAGTTCTTCCGTCTTTTGCGGCCAGCCGAAAGTGGAGAAGGGCCACAGGCCGGAGCTGAACCAGGTGTCCAGGCAGTCTTCTTCCTGATGGATATGGGTGCTGCCGCATTTGGGGCAGGCGGTGAGATCCGTCCGGGAAGCAGACACTTCCCCGCATTCGTCGCAGTACCATACCGGGATCCGGTGCCCCCACCAGATCTGCCGGGAAATGCACCAGTCATGGATGTTTTCCAGCCATTGGAGATAGGTTTTGGTGAACCGGCTGGGAACAAATTCCGTATGGCCTTCGGTGACGCATTTAATGGCTGCTTCCGCCAGGGGTTTCATCTTCACGAACCACTGGGTGGACACCATGGGTTCCACCACATGGTGGCAGCGCTGGCAGTGGCCAACGGAGTGGGGAGCATCTTCGATTTTCACCAGAAGGCCCATGTCCTTCAGATCCTGGACAATGTGCTTCCGGCATTCATACCGGTCTTCCCCTTCGTATTTGCCGGCCTCTTTGGTCATTTTCCCGTCCAGGCCGATGACCACGATCTGTTCCAGGTTGTGCCGCTGGCCCACTTCATAGTCGTTGGGGTCGTGGGCCGGGGTGATTTTCACCGCGCCGGTACCGAATTCCAGGTCCACATATTCATCTGCGATAATGGGGATTTCCCGGTTGGTGGTGGGCAGGGCGATTTTCTTCCCCACCAGTTTCCCGTACCGTTCATCCTTGGGGTTCACGGCCACGGCAGTATCTCCGGGGATGGTTTCCGGACGGCTGGTGGCGATGGTCAGGTACTGGTCCTTTTCGCCCACAATGGGATAGTTGATGTACCACAGGGCACCAGCATCGTCCTGGTGTTCCACTTCCACATCGGACAAAGCCGTACGGCAGTTGACGCACCAGTTGATCATCCGGGTACCCTTGTAGATCAGGCCCTTTTCATAAAGGCTCACAAAGGCTTCCCGGACCGCCTGGCTCAGGCCTTCGTCCATGGTGAACCGCTGCCGGTCCCAGTCGCAGGAAATCCCCAGGCTCTTCAGCTGCCGGACGATTTCGTCCCCGTAGGCTTCCTTCCATTTCCACACCCGTTTGATGAATTCTTCCCGGCCCAGATCATACCGGGTCAGACCTTCCTTCTTCTTCAGTTCCTCTTCCACCTTGATCTGGGTGGCCAGTCCTGCATGGTCATAGCCCGGCAGCCAGCAGGTGTTGTCCCCCATCATCCGGTGCCAGCGCACCAGGATGTCCTGGAGGGTATTGTCCAGGGCATGGCCCATGTGGAGCTTGCCGGTAATGTTGGGAGGCGGGATCACCACACTGAAGGGTTTCCGGCTCTTGTCCACCGGCTGATGGAAAAAGCCGTGATCGATCCAGTATGCATACCATTTCTTCTCCACCGCAGCCGGATCATAGACCTTGGGGATGTTGTTTTCTTCTGCCATAACTCTGCCTCCTTAAAAAAATAAACCCGTCCTGCTGTATAGGACGAGTTGTTCGCGGTACCACCTACATTCTCAATTGCTTGAGCACCTTAAAGCGGCGTAACGTGCCGTGACGGACAGGGCTTTCCTCCTGCCGGCTCCAGGACGACTTCCAGCGCATTGCCCGGATGCTTCCACCACCCGCATCCTCTCTGCCGGTGCAAGGGGCGCTGTACTCCTTCCCATCATCGCCTTTGGCTGTATGGTTGTATGGAGTCATTGTAACAAGGGGGCGCGGGATTGTCAATGGGGTGGACCCTTTCAAATCCCCGTCAACGGTCAGCGGCCGTTGAGTACCGACAGAAAAGGGGTGCTGCACAAAACGTGCAACACCCCCTTTTTCACAGCGCCTCGATCTGCCGGCACAGCATCTTGCCTACGCTGTCGGCCATTTTATCCAGATCCCGGACTTCCACACAGTCTTCCCCGAAGATCTTCCGGGCATCTTTCATGATGTGCTGATTCTCTCCGTTGATGAGCCCGATAATCCGGATCCCTTCCCGGCGGAGGCTGGCGGCTTCGTCAGCGGTGTTGGCCACGGCTTTTTCATCCCGGTATTCCGAAGAGCTGAACAGCCCGTCTCCCACCAGAGGCTTGTCGTCGTTGGGCTCCGCATCCGTGAGCATGATGAGGATCTTTTTGGTCTGGGTAAAGTCCCCCATCAGCTGCCGGGCTCCCCGGAGGGCCAGCCCGTCCCGGTTCCACCCGGTGGCCACATAGTTGAAGATGTTGGTGCACCGCTTCTTGTCCGCATAGTCCTTGAACAGGGTGAGCACCGTATAGTTCCGCAGAGTGCAGAAGGAATACACCTGGTAGGGGATCCCGCACTGGCGGAGACTTTCGGCGATCACATAGGCCTGGGAGGCGATTACCTGCTGATACTCCCCTCGGGAGGCGGAAGCATCCAGCATCAAGTCCACGGTGAAATCCGGGCTGGAGACGGTCTCCCGTTCGAAGAACACCCGGCTGTCGTTCACCTTCAGGGCCCGCCACACCAGGCCGGGTACCAGTTCCCCTTCCTTGGCGGGCACCGGCAGCCGGGTCTGAGCCATGCGCATGACGCTCCGGAGCTGGCTGGTGAGCCGGGCTATGCTCTTCCGGCACTGTTCCCCGTGATCCTTGTAGTAGGCCAGGTTCTTCACCCGTTGGGCGTGAGCTCCCTCAAGCCAGCGGGAAGCTTCCCCGGTGGCCCCTTTGCTCCCCAGCCGGCCCCGGGTAAAGTGGAGATGGCACCCCTGATGAGGCCCGTTGCACCAGGCCTGGTCAATATCCAGCATTTTCCGGGGCGGGTAGATGCTGGCGCCGAAACAGTCGATGATATAGTTGTAGTTTTCCGACGCCGTCTGGCCGGTGATAATGGCCATGAGCCCGTTGTGGGCGTTTTTCCCGGCCAGGATGTCCATGGCCTGCTTCTTGGAATAGAGAAAATTGAACACGCTTTCCTGCTTCCGGAACACATGGGGCAGCAGCCAGTCGATAAAGTCCCCCAGGCCTTTGCTGATGATGACTTTTTCCAGGCTTTCCCGGACCAGGAAATGGGAGACGAAGTACTTTTTGGTGATCTTCCGGAAATGGTCGCACAGCTGCTTGGTATCCCAGGCCGGATCGAAGCAAAGATTGGCATAGAGCCCCTTGGCCCAGGGGTCATGGAGATCCAGTCCCTCCCCCAGCACCTCGTGCCACCGTGCCGCCTGCATTTCGTGGGCCACTCCGGTTTTGTCCAGTTTGGTGCCGTCAAAATAGGCCCTGGCATGCTGCTGCCGGAGATAGGGCAGCACCGGCCGCACCGGAGCCTCCTTGGCGTAGGTGGCGTATTCCAGTCCCAGCCAGAACAGGTCCGTAAAGGTATCCCGGAGGGCGCTGTCTTCCATTTCCTCGAACATCTGGTGGATCAGATTCACATCATAATATTTCCGGGTGAAGCCCACCACCGCGTTCAGATACAGATCCGGGGTGCCCTGTTCCGTATAGGCCAGGAAATCGGGATCGAACCGGTAGTCCCAGGACACGTCCCATACGATATTCAAAGCCCGGCGGCGTTTGGCATCGTACTTGAGTTTTCCCATGGTTCCTCAGTCCTCGAAAATGTCCTTTTTGGTATAGTTCCCGGGAATGTGGAGATTGATCACGTCCCGGATCAGCCCCGGTTCATATTCATCGAAGGATTTGTTCACGATTCCCAGATCCAGGGCCTTGTGGGCTTCCAGCCCGGCTTCCATCAGGTGGATGGCATCCAGCATCCCCCGCAGATCCAGGGCCTTTTCAGAGATTTCGCTTTCCTGGCATTTCTTTTCCAGGTCCTTGAAGATCTGACAGAAGGCCTTCCGGGGTTCCTTCCGCAGTCTGGGGAATTCGTCCTGGAGCAGCCGGTCCAGGGATTCCATGGAAATGGGCGGCAGCTGGATCACCGCAAACCGGGAAGCCAGGGCTTCGTTCAGTTCCCGGGTGCCGGAATAGCCGTAGTTCATGGTGGCGATGAACCGGCAGGCCTTGTGGGCATGGAGCAGGTCATAACCGGGAATATCCACCGTATGCCGGAAGTCCAGCAGAGAATGGAGCACAGCCATGGCTTCGTTCCGGGCCATGTTGATTTCATCGAAGACCCCGAATCCCCCTTTCACCGCGCACTGGTACACCGGTCCGGGACGGAATTCCACTTCCCCGTTTTTGAAGGTATCAGTGCCCAGCATCCCGGTGGCATCCATGTTGATGTGGAAGGACACGTTCCACATGGGACGGCCGAACACCGCTGCCAGGTTCTCCGCCAGCACGTTCTTCCCGGTGGCCTTGGGTCCGGCCAGCAGCAGATTCTGGCCGCACAGAAGGGCCGCAATGGCCTCTTCCCACACATCCTTTCCATAATAATGGAAATGGGGCACAGGGACACGGGCCGTCAGGTCTTCCGGGGTGGGAAATTCCTTCCGGTACGCCCGGATTCCCTGGATCAGTTCCGGGTTGATTTGTTCACTCTCTAAAAATTCCAGCATCATAAGGGCTCCCCTCGCTTGACATTTGCATCAGTAATTATTATAGCACAAAAGGGGGCATTGCACGTTACGTGCAATGCCCCCTGATTGTCAGCGGTCAGCTGCCGTTGACAGTTCTGCTGCTCTTGCTGCAGAACCTTATTCCGGCACTCCTCCGAACCGGTTGGCTCCGCTGTCACCTTTTTTCACCATCAGGTAAATATACGTGGCCAGGTTCAGGATGGGCACCAGGAACAGCAGGGTCCACCAGCCGCTCATGTCCATATCGTGGAACCGGCGGGCCAACAGAGACAGGCCGCACAGGAACATCACCAGATAGGTGAGCATCCACAGGCCCATGAGAGCAATGGCCCCCACCCCGCTTTCAAACAGGGTGAAGATGAACACGCAGCCCATGAGGAAAAAGGTCAGGCAGCTGGCCCCACCCAACAGGAGAGCCCCCCGGAGGGCCAGCTCCACCCGGCCCAGACGGCCGTGGAAATTCAGATACAAATCCAGGAGAGACGCCCAGTCCCGGGGAATCTGCCGGGCAAAAAAGTGCCGTTCCATCCACTGATAGGGGGAAAGTTTTTCATTTTTTATCGCAGAAGTTTCAACATGCAAATCCATACAGCCTCCTTGCCATCAGCGATTCCTATGTTTTCAGTCGAAAGATATTATATCTATTTTTAGCGAGAAAAGAAAGAGGCCAGGACACAAAAAAAACGCATTTCACGACAAAAACCGTTTCCGTCCTGAAATGCGCCTCTTTTTATTTGCTTTCTTCCGGCCCTTCCGCAATCAGGAAACCGCCTTCCTTCAGGCTGTCCCGGATGGCTTCCAGTTCATCCTGGGAATCCGCGGCCACGGTCAGGGTATGGACCCCCTGGGAAAGGGTAGCGATCAGAGGGATGTTGTATTTGCGGAAATTGTCCAGATACTGCTTCACATCCCGCCGGTTCTTCAGGTTCAGGAACGCCTGGATGGGCCCGCAGAAATCCGGCACCAGGGTAATGCTGGCAATCATGCCCCCGTTGTCCACCACAATGTTCAGTTCATCCCGGGCGCTGTCCGTATCCATGGCTTTGTATCTGCATTCAAAGTCCATGCTCAGGCTCCGGCCGTTGATCTGATACCCCCTCCGGGTGGAAACAATGGCCGTACCGGCGCTCCGCAGGAGAGCCATATCCAGAACAATCACCTGTCGGGATACATTCAGGTCCTTGGCCAGCTGATCCCCAGTCACCGGGCCATTGCTGCTGCGCAAAATTTCCAGGATTTTCTTTCTGCGTTCTTGATTCTTCATAATACCCCTCCCGTTTAGATTCTTTCTTTCGGATTCCCTGGACCGGTTCAGTTGCATAATCCATCTGGCAGGGCGTCAATCCTAAAGCAATTCAGCTGTATTGTATCATATTTAGTTATGATTGTCTAAATAAAATTCGTTTTAAGTTGTTTTTTCCAAACTTGCTTCCATCAGGAAAATCCGGGGTATAAGTTTATTATTTGTTTATGAATATTTTATGAAAATCTTTTATTTTCATTTGGAAAAGGGAGGTGCCTGAGAGGTACTCGTTCAAAATCAATTTGCAAAAATTGATTTCCTTCGGCCGTTGACCGCTGACAAAAAAAGAGGATACTGCATGATTTCTGCAATATCCTCTGCACTTTCACTTGGTGACCCTGGAGTGATTCGAACACTCGACACACGGCTTAGAAGGCCGTTGCTCTATCCAGCTGAGCTACAGGGCCAAATAAAATGGAGCGGGTGATGGGAATCGAACCCACGTAACTAGCTTGGAAGGCTAGGGCTCTACCATTGAGCTACACCCGCATGAGAAAAATTGGTCGGAGCGACAGGATTTGAACCTACGACCCCCTGCTCCCAAGGCAGGTGCTCTACCAAACTGAGCTACGCCCCGTCGCACGTACAGGCCAACTTGGTTATAAACAAAAAAAGGTAAAAAAAATATGGTGGGCGCTAACAGGATCGAACTGCTGACATTCTGCTTGTAAGGCAGACGCTCTCCCAGCTGAGCTAAGCGCCCAAAAGAAGTGGTGACCGGAGGGGGAATCGAACCCCCGATACCGCCGTGAAAGGGCGGTGTCTTAACCGCTTGACCATCCGGCCACTTGGCTCCCCGAGTAAGACTCGAACTTACAACAACTCGATTAACAGTCGAGTGCTCTACCATTGAGCTATCGGGGAATTCTTGCGACGCTCATGCGCTGCGAGTGTTATTATATAAAAGATGGTACAAAATGTCAACAGGTTTTTTTAATTTTTTTTGGAGGAAAAGAAAAAACAGTCAACGGTCAATGGTCAGCTGCCGAAGGAAGCCAAATACCAGGCACTTGGCTTCGAACAAGGGACGGGCGAACCGGGCGGCGTTTTCCAGATCCCGGCAGGGCGGCTATGGTTTCCGCCACCTTCCGGGTGTTGCCGGTACGGCTGGAATACAGTACGATGGTTTTCATGGACATCCTCCTTAGAATTTCCATTCAGCGCCGGCTCTCCAGACCCGTCCGTCGGTCCAGATGCTGTCGCTGCTGTCGAATTTTTTGTTGAACAGGTTGTCGATTCCTGCGTACAGGGACAGGCTGCCGATGTCCTTGGTCACCACGAAATTGGTAAGGCTGTAGGAATAGGACTTGTTGTCGGCGCTGGTGAGATAGTTCTGGTACCATTGGTTGTACAGGGTGGCAGTCCAGGGATCCTTTTTGGCATCGGTCCAGGACAGTTCCACAGTGCCGGTATTCAGGGCCCGGCCGGTGAGCCGCTTGTTGGTGTTCCCATCCCGGGCATCCAGGTAGGTGTAGTTGGCCCGGGCGCTCCAGTGTTTGTCGAACTTATACCGGGTTTCCGCTTCCACCCCGTTAAAGGTGGCCTTGTCCACGTTCCGGTACTTGTACAGGAAGGTCCGGGTCCCGCCGCTGAAGCTCCGGGACACGCTTTCCGAATCAATCAGGTTGGAGATCTTGTTGTGGAAGTAGGTGAGTTTCCCGGTGGCCTTGCCCTTTTCCCCTTCCAGGCTGATGTCGAAGTTGGTGGATTTTTCCGGCTGCAGATCCGGGTTCCCTTCCACGATCACCCGCATGGAGGCAATGGGGGAATGGATCATCTGGGAGTACAGTTCGAAGATGGTGGGGGCCCGGAAGGCCTTGCCGTAGTTCACTTTCAGCCGACTGGCCTTGCTGAAGCTGTAGGTGAGCCCGGCCCGGGGGGACCATTCGCTGCCAAAGCTGTCATGATGATCGAACCGGACAGAGGGAACGAACAGCAGCTTGTCTCCCAGCTTCATTTCGTCTTCCAGATAGAAGGCATAGGAATTCTGGCTGGCAGACCCGTAGGGACTGGTCATGCCCAGATACCGTTCGATCCGGGTGCCCCCGCCCGGGTTGGCGAACCGGGTGCCCCCGGCTTTCTGGTTCTTCACTTCCATGCCGTAGGTAAGGGTGTTGTTTTTGTCCATCTTGTAGGTGTTCTTGGCTTCGTTGACCCAGGTGGAATACCGGGCATGGTTGAAATCGTTCCAGGCGGCGGCTGTCCGGGTACGGCCCACTTTCCCCAGCCGGCTGTAGTAGGACTGGATCTCCCAGTCGTTTTTCCGGTCGAAGCCGTAGTACTTCACATGATAGTCGGATCGGTTGTTGTCGTAGTAGCTGGTGGTGGTGCCGGCGGTGGTGCTGCCGGACAGGCTGGTGAGCTGTTCTTTCATGAAACTGGCCCCGAAGTCCAGGCCGCTGTGGTCATTGAACCGGTAGTTCCCATTGAAGGAGAAATTCCGCCGGGGGCCGTACATGTTGGTGCTGCCGTTGTTGTCCTCCTTCCGGACCTTGGTCAGGTTGAAATCGAAGTTCATGTTCAGCTTCCCCATGTCCCCGGTGGCAAAGCCTCCGTACACGGAAGATTCCAGGCTGCCGGTGCGGGTGCCCGCATAGCCGCCCTGGGGCTTGTTCTTTTTGGTGATGATGTTGATCACGCCTCCGGTGGCATCACTGCCCCAGACGGCGGAACCGGATCCCCGGAGGATTTCCACCCGGTCGATCTGGTTCACGTTGATCCGGTCCAGCTCGTAGGCATTCATGGTGCTGGCGGAATCTTCTCCGGCAATCCGGCGGCTATCCACCAGGATCAGGGTTTCCGTGGTTCCCATGCCCCGGACGCTTACATTGTTCCCCACCATGGAGGTACCGTTCCGGGACACGTCGATGCCCGTGGCGTTCTTGATGGCATCCCGGACGTTGTAGGCCCCTTTCTTTTTCATTTCGTCAGCCTTGATCACCTGGACCGCCATGGGGACCTGTTTTTCCTCCAGCTTGGTCCGGGTGGCGGTGACCACCGTCTCTCCCAGTTCCAGATTGTCCATCGCAGTATCAGATGCCTCTGCGGCACTGCACAGCTGGGCACCGCCCAGTACGGCTGCCAGGCTTACCGCCAGCAGGATTCTTCTTTTCAGCCACGTTTGATCCATGGTAACGCTCCTCTACACTGTATTTTGCAGGTCATTCCTTTCCGCATGTTTCAGATTCCCCCCGGGAGACCGGTCCGCCCGAAAGCCGCAGTCGGTCTCCCCGGTCAGTTCAGCCGGAAGGTAAATGTTTTTGTTGCATAGCACCGGACCGGGTATCCTTCCTTGTACGCCGGTTCAAAAGCATAGCCGTAGGCCGCATCCAGGGCCGCCTGGTCCATGGGACCATAGCCGGAACTGGACACCACCGTGGCGCTTTCCACGGAGCCGTCCTTCCCCACAATCATCCGGACCCGGACGGAGCCCTGGATCCCGTGGTTCCGGAGCGCATCAGGATATTCCGGCGCCGGCCCTCCCAGGAAGCTGGCGGATACATCGGACTGGACCGCTTCCGTGTCGAAGCCGGGGCCATCCGCCCCTGCCGGGCCCGGAGGTTCTCCCGGGCTGTCTGACGGATTGCCCCCATTGGAGACTCCGTCAGGACCGCCCCCTTCCGGATCCCCGGCAGCCTGGCTGCTGGAAGATGCTTCTCCGCTGCCGGTCAGAGCCGGACTGGCATTTTCTGTCGGTACAGGGGCTGCCGGGCTGTTCTGGGCAGCGGTCCGTTCTTCCGGAATGGCATCCGGGGCCGTCATCCGGGGCACCGCCGGAACCTGGGGACGGGAAGCAGCAGTCATCGGCTTTTGTCCTGCTGCAGGAGCCGGAGGGTTCCCGTTCCCCAGCCGGGCCCCGGGCACTTCCCCATACCCATGATAGGGACTGCCGGAAACGATGTTTACGGTGTAGACTTTATCCTGTTCCTGCTGTTTCTGCCAGGCCTGGAACCCGGCGCTTCCCAGAGCCAGGAACACCGCCAGATGAACCCCCAGGGACACCAGCAGCCCCTTCCGGCTGTCACTGCTGCCCATGGTCCGCCGCATTTTCTGCCGCCAGGCCCACCCGGAGGATCCCGGCGGCCTTGCAGTCGTCCAGGAGCCCCAGGATCTTTTCATAGGGCACCTGCCCGTCCCCGTAGATTACCAGGGAAAACTGGGGGTCTTTGGCCGCAGCGGCTTTGGCCTGGGCGATGAGGGCTTCCCGGGTCACCGGTTTCGTCCCCAGGTACAGACTGCCGTCCGCCTTCACCGCCACATTGAACCGGGCTTCCGGCTGAATCCGGGTCTGGGTGGCCGCTGGCAGCTGGACCGGCACCGTTTCCACTTCACTCATGTTCATGGTGGTAACGATGAAGAACACCAGCAGCAGGAAACTCATGTCGATCATGGGACTGATCATGATCCCCAGGTCGTTTTTCTTCCGGTCCTTCAGCTTGATCATGCCCGCCTCCGTTCCGGATGGCAGAATTCGCTGCAGGTTTCCTTCTTCCGCACCGCTTCCAGAAGGGTGTTGCCCATTTCCTCGATGTTCAGTGTGATGGTCTTCATCCGCCGTTCAAAATATCCATGGAACACTACGGCGATAATGGAGATGCACAGGCCAAATACCGTGGTAATCAGGGCTTCCGCCAGGCCGGAGGTAACTCCCATAGGGTTGGTCATCCGCTGGGTCAGGTGGGTGAAAGCTCCCATCATCCCGGTAACGGTACCCAAAAGTCCCAGCACCGGAGCCAGTGTCACGATAATGTTCAGATAGGGCAGGTTCTTCTCGAATTTGTCCAGGGCCCGTTCCGCCCGGTAGCTGATGAAGTTTTCCAGGTACCCGTAATTGTCATGCCGCTCCATGACAATGGTGGCCAGCTTGGCGATTTCTCCCTGGGTGTGGTCCGCCAGTTCCTTGGCCTGGTACCAGTCATTGTTTTCCACATAGGTGCAGAAGGCCTTGGTGAATTCCCGGCCGCTGTCTGCCCTCCGGAAGAACAGCATCCGTTCCACCCCGATGGCCAAGGCGGCAACGGAACAGAAAAGCAGGGGCCACATGACCCAGCCCCCTTTGATGAAATAATCCACGCCTGCAGTCAGTATGTTCATGTTTCCTCTCTCTTTCCAGTCGCATTGTCTCCGGCTTCTTTCTTCCATAAGGCATAATACAGGCCCCGGCGAGCCAGCAGTTCTTCCGGAGGGCCCTCCGCGTATTTCTTCCCGTTCTGGATCACCACCACCCGGTCGCTGACTTCCAGAGCCTGGCCCAGGTCATGGAGAACCATGACGATGCCCATACCATTTTCCCGGTTCAGCTTCTTGACCAGCTGCATCACTTCCACCTGGTAGGAAATGTCCAGAAAAGCAGTTGGTTCGTCCAGGAACAGAAGATCCGGCTGCTGGGCCAGCACCGTGGCGATCCACACCCGCTGGGCTTCGCCTCCGGAACAGTCGCAGAAATGTTGCAGGGTTTTCACATAAAAAGCAGGCTGACTCCTTGCTTTTATTGATCCATCCGTACCTTGACTACGATTTTTTTAACCTTTTCCGCCTTCCCGTCAAAATGGCAGTTGGGCCGATGGACTTCCCAGGGGTAGAAAATGGCGAAATCCCGTTTTTCCAGCTTCACCACGTTTTCCTTTTTCACTTGGCTGTAGAACACCACGTCATTGGCTTCCCGCCGGTCTTCGGTGATCTCTCCGGCGTTTTCCACGTCGGTGTAGCCGATGGCTTCCCGTCCGGCACCCAGAATCTGGATGTCGATGTACTGAAAGTGTTTTTCCGGCCGCCGGTCCCGGGCCGGTTCCGTTTCATACTCGTTGACGCTGGCAAAGATGTCTTCTCCGGCCAGCAGTTTCTTTCCCACCGGCAGCTCCGTTACATCCCGTTCCGCCAGCAGTTCCAGGGCCTTTTTCACCGGCCCGGTAAGCTGGCCTGCCAGCCGGTCCAGATGGTCCAGATTTCCTGTAATCATGCGTTCTCCTCCTTGGGCAGGAGCCCCAGCAGCTTGGTGTAGACCCGCAGGGCGTTCCTGTAGAAAAATTCTTCGTGGTGGGCTTCCGGCACCACCAGCTTCATATTTTCGATATAGCTGTGGATATTGATCAGCGGCCAGTCGGTGCCGTAGATCACCTTGTCATACCGGTCCACATAGTCCAGCCACATCCGGATATAGCGGAAATAATCCCGGTGCTTTTCGTAGAAGATGGCCCCGTCGAACTTCCCTTCCAGGAGCCCGGACAGGTCCACATACACATTGGGATTCTTGGCCACCACTTCCATGGCGTCCAGGATCCAGGGATTGCCGCAGTGGGCGATCACGAACTTCACCCGGGGGAACTGGCCCGCCACTTCGTCGATGGTGAGAGGATGGGCGTATTTCAAAAGCCCGTGGCCTCCGGCAGTGTCTCCCGTATGGAATACCACCGGCACCTGATAGGCTTCCGCCAGTTCATACAGGGGAAAATGCCGTGGATCATAGGCATACACCTGGTTGTAGCCGGTGTAGATCTTGATTCCCACACAGTGGGGGTTCCGGACCACCGGTTCGAATTCCTGGGCGGTCTTTTCGCAGTTCTCTTTGGTAAGGGCGTTGCTTTCCAGCCCGGCACAGAAGGCGATTTCCGCCGGCTGGTTGTAAGGATCCAGGGTGCAGGGGCCCGCCAGATCCGGCACCCGGGGTACCACCCCTCCGAACCGGCTGGGCCCCAAAGGTGCGTTGCCCATGGCCACCGACAGCACCACGTTGTTCTCCCGGCAGGCCTTCAAATAGTTCTCCACTGTATTTTCATGGCCGGCGGCTTTGGCCACCTGGTCGAAGCCTTCATACCGGAAAAAATGCATATGGCCGTCAATGATTTTCATTCAAATTCCCCTCTTCCCGCAAAAATATCCACAATGGTTCCTGTCTGTTGGCTTCCGGCAGGACGTTCTGTACTTCTTTTTTCTGTTCTTCCCACAGGGTCAGCAGGCTCTGGAGCACTCCCTGCTCGAAGCGCACCCGGGTGCTGCCTGCCGTCACCCTATGGACTCCGCCAATCCTCAGGTCCAGCACTTCCTGGCCCAGCTGGATGGACCATTTGTCGCTCTGGCCCACCCGGTGCCGGTCCACCTGGGCCACCACCAGGATGTCCGCCCCGGCCTGCCGGGCTTTCTGCCGGATCTCTTCCTGGGACCAAAGGTCCTCGCTGCCGGCGGTGTGCCGGTACTCCAGCACCACATACCGGGGCAGCAGGCTCCGGTATTCATCCAACAGGAACTGGCCCAGATCCGGGGAATACCGGGTATCCGCCCCGTTGTCCCGGCTCAGGATCACCAGGGCCGTCAAGGGACCGGTACCCTCCCGCTGCTCCCGGGGTGCCGGGGGCCAGATTCCCGCTTCCACTGCCTTCTGCCGTTCCTGATAATAATCCCGCACCGCCAGGTCCAGATAATAGGAAATGGGATGCTGGTAATCCGTGTATTTTCCCGACAGGGCATATTCTTTCTTTTCTCCAAACTGCTGATACCCGGACCGGGTCACGGTCTGGAGCGCCCCAGGCACCGGGTCCAGAGAGGTCACCGCCCGGAGCAGGCTGATCTTCGTTCCGTATTCCCGGGCAAAAGCCCGGTTTCCCACCGCCGGGGCCCCGAAGGTGATCACCGGGATCTGGGCCCGGGATACCCCCTGGGCCGCCAGTTCTTCTCCCACCAGGGTGGCCCCGGCTCCGCCCAGGCTGTGGCCGGTGAGCAGCAGCCGTTCCCTGGGATGGGTTTTCAGGTAGTCCCCCAGGTTTTCCGTCTTCCCGTCCCCATCCACATCCAGAGGCTGGGAAAGAGCCGTCCGGGCGTACTGGAGGAAGCCTTTGTGGACTGCCGGGCTGTCCGTTTCTCCGGCGGCCGGTTTCCCGGAAGGATAGTCCACCGTCTCCATCTGGAGATTCAGCTTCCAGTCCCCTTTGGAGGCACTGCCCCGGAAGGCCAGCACATTCCAGATTTTCCCCCGGAGGGGATCCGGTTTCCGGGCCAGGGTGAAGTTCACTTCCGTTTTCCCGTCCTTCAGGGTATAGGGAGTGAGCTTCCAGCCGTAGTCTTCCAGATACCGGACTTCTTCACTGTTTTCCGGGTGATAGCTGCCGGCGCACACGGCCGCTGCCATGGCCGTCATGGCCGCCTGCTTCACCGGACGGTCCGGCGCCGGCTGGGATGCCGCCCAGGCCGCCCGGGGCAGCACCAGCAGGGCAGCGGCCGCCAGAAAACGGACCAGCCGTCCCCCTTGATTCCTTTTCAGGACCATCTCAGGCCCGGGGATTCCGGGTGTTCAGGTCCCGGAGGTCCGGCTGGCTCAGACGGATGTACACCGGCCCGTCCAGGAGGGTTCCCAGTTCGTCCGTCTGGAACAGGATGGAAATGCTCCCGTCCTGGTTCAGGAAGAAATCTTCCGGCACCCGGGTCACCTGTTTGGTGGGATGGATCTTCACATCGCTGCTGTTGTAGCACTGGTTGGCCAGGTATCCGTTCAGGTCGGCCACCGTCACCCGGACAAAGGCGGACAGAGGCAGCCGCTGGCCGCTGGCCAGTTCGTATACCACGGCGCTGGTCCGGACTTTGTTGTCGCTGCCCTGGGTCCGCAGATCGCTGAGCACCAGGGAAACCAGCTGGTTGTCCTCGTATTTGGTTTCATACCAGGTCCGGCCGGAAGTGAACTTCCGGTCCACGAACCCGGCCCGGAAATCATCCATAAAGGTCTTGATATCCTTGTTGATCATGGTATCCGCTTTTTTGTTCTTGGTATGTACCACCGGCCAGGTCATTTCCAGGTTCCCCACCTGGGCCTGCTGGCTTTCCACCTCGGCAAAAGCCGGGACGGACAGGCTGAAGCAAAGGGCCAGAGCCGCCAAAGCCGCTTTTTTAAACATGGTTCCACGCTCCTTTTTTCCTTAATAGTCCTAGTATAACATAAAAAGATGCGGTTGCATAAACAACCGCATCTGGTCGGAAGAGGGAATTGCAAGACAGATAAAAAAAGGTTCTTTGTCAAATGTTGGGGTAAGCTCCAATTCATCTACCACATACGGACGT
>ERZ791883.247-NODE-247-length-71567-cov-4.551949_pt1 | contig 71567 bp, 67 predicted proteins | sample MGYA00510160_ERZ791883 | MGnify/ENA primary metagenome ERZ791883 (study PRJEB30046, sample SAMN00792072) | human gut metagenome | study: EMG produced TPA metagenomics assembly of the A metagenome-wide association study of gut microbiota in type 2... | reverse complement strand
TGCGAAAAAGCCCGTAATATCAAGGAAAAACGCACCATAGAGATGTTTAGTACGGCCTCAAAGCCGCTCGTCGCGCTCCGCAGTTCAGCAAGCGCTGATCTATCCGAATATCGTTTCCAAAGCCCGAGATCCGCTGGATCCCGGGCTTTTCTTTGTCCGCGCGGGAGCGGGCGATCGGATTTTTGCGCGCACTGGCTTGACAAACCGGGGCCGATGTGGCACATTATGCATGATTAGTTGTATCTAACTGCGTTTTGGGGGCACAAAACGCCCTGTTCCGGGGCAAATCTGAAAAGGAGTCAAGCCTTTTATGCCGGAATCACTGATATTCTGAAACTTCGCGTCCTACTCAGCTTCCTCAATGAAGATCCCAAAACCTGCACGGTCACGGGCCTTGCCGGTGTGCTCGGCGAGGGGAAGCAGAAGGTCAGCCGCATCTTCATGGCGCTCGAGCGCGAGGGCCTGCTCGACCGGAGCGACCCGCGCCGCCCCTGCCTGACGGAGGCCGGGCGGGCGCGCGCGGCCTGTTATGAGGCGCGCACGAACGTCGTGCTCAACCACCTGCTCTATGAGGGCCTGGACATCGACAGCGCCATGCACGACGCCTATGCCTGGGCGCTCATCCGTAGCGAGCACGCCTTCCGGCTCTACACGCCGGCGGAGGAGTTGGCGATCAGCGAGACCATCTGCCGCCCCATGCTCGTGGGCAGCGTGCTCAGTTGGGTCGTATTTGCGGCGCTTGTGGCGCTAGCAGTCAGAGTCAGCGCGTGGTTTTGCATTCCGGCCGTTTTGGTCTGCATTTATGCGGCGATGTGCACCTGCCTTGGCATCTCCTATACCGTGCTGATCCGGACGCTGCGCGGGGAATGTGAAGATCCTGTACGCTGAGATGACCCGGCGGGCCGCCCGACGGCCTCATGACAGAGTACGCAAGGAAAGGAGGAGCGCGCGTGATCGAGATCGTGTATCATGGCGAGGCGGCCGCCGCTTTCGGCCCGGACGGGCAGGCCGGCGGCTTTGAAAACGCGGACGGAAACGGAGAGATCCACCTCTATCCGCTGCTGGACGGTGTGAGCGCCATGTGCCTGCGGCTGGAGATGGGCTCCTATACGGAGATCCGCACGCAGATCGGGATGCTGGAGATCAATTTCTGCGCCAACGGGCGCTTTGAGACCCGGTTTTCTCTGCGGGATCATGTTCTGCTCAAGCCGGGAGATATGGCCATCAGCTGTTACGACGGCGTGCACGGCACGATGTCGGAGTCGCACTTTCCGCTGGGCTATTACGAAGGCATCTGCCTGGAGGTAGCTCCGGATGCCGCCCGGCGCTGGATCGCGCGGAACGCGCCGGCGCTTTCCGTGGACTTTTCCGCGCTCAATCGCAACCTCCTGGGCAGTAAGTGGTATACATACGGCCCGGCCGGGCCGCGCTGTGAGCACGTGTTTCGGGAATTGTATGAAAGCATTGCCTATCTGGATCCCGGCTTCCTGCAGCTCAAGGTGCTGGAGCTGCTGATGCTGCTCGGCCGTGTTCCCCGCGAATCCGCAGCCGACCCGTACTGCTCAGTCAGGCAGGCAGAGCTGGCCCGGCATCTCCGGGATCATCTGCTGACCGACCGGGAGGGGTATGTCTCGCTGTCGCAGCTGGCGGCGGAGCACGAGATCTCGGTGTCCCACCTGCAAAAAATTTTCAAGCGGGTCTATGGCGTTCCGGTGTATCACTATATCAAGGAGTACCGGCTGGAACAGGCCGCAGTGGAGCTGGTGCGCAGCGCAAAGCCGGTGACACAGATCGCGCAGGCTGCGGGGTATGACAATGCCAGTAAGTTTTCCGCGTGCTTCAAGGCACGCTATGGCGCGACGCCGTCGCAGTACCGCGCCCATGCAAAGCATGCGTCAAAACGGAGCAGTGAAACCAAAACGGAGTAGCCCGGGGCGGCACAATATGGTAGACTTCCTGCTGGTTAGACGAGACTAACTAATAACAGGAGGTATACAATGAAACAGAGAATTGCTGCATTTTTGATGTGCGTGATCTGCCTGCTGTCGGTCGTCGGCTGCGGACAGACCAAAGCGGACACGAACACCCCCTCGGCGGCCAATCAGCAGACGGTCACGGATGACTACCTGACGACCATCAGCGGGACGTATGTGGAGCTGTTCCCGGAGCTGTCGAAGGCGGATTACCGGAGCATCTGGCATGATGCCACCGCGCCGCTGGTGGGCGAGGACAATGCGGACGCCGCCACGGACAAGCTGCTCGGGATGTGCACGGCAAAGATCTACGGCGCAGACGCTGCCGAAAAATATGCGGCCGATCCGGACAGCATGGCCTTCGACTGCTATTTCCTGGGCGGGGTTTCGAAGTTCGTGATGGACGGCCACAAGATCACCGGTCTGGACGCGCAGGGCAAGGAAGTTTTCTCCCACACTTATCGAAAGCTGGACAAGGAAAATGAAAACGGCTTCATTTTCTATCAGAGCGAGGACGAAAACTCCGGTGAATTCACCTACTTTGCCTTCTCTCCGGACACGATGGCGACCACCTATCACCTGGAGTTCCGCTATGCGGAGGATCTCGATGACCTGCAGAGCTGGTTCGAGGGCGATTATGCTTACTGGAACGCATCTGCGATCGCCGAGGATTACGATCAGGAGACGCTGAAGAACGTGATCACGCTCTTTGCGACGGAAAACCTGCCGGAATCGAAGTAAGAGATACCGAAAGCAAAACCACATCCGCCGGTCCATTCGGACCGGCGGATGTGGTTTTTGTTGTTTATCCGAGCGCCACGTCCAGCATCATCATGATGCTGAAGCCCACGGCGAAAAACACCGTGCCGATATTGGAGTGATCGCCCTGCGACATCTCCGGGATCAGCTCTTCCACCACGACATAGAGCATGGCTCCGGCAGCAAAACTGAGCAGATACGGCAGCGCAGGGACAACGAGCTGTGCCGCCAGAATCGTCAGCACGGCGCCGATGGGCTCTACCACGCCGGAAAGCACGCCGCCGCAGAAGGCTCTGCCTTTTTTCATGCCCTCCGCCCGCAGCGGCATGGAGATGATCGCCCCTTCCGGGAAGTTCTGAATGGCGATGCCCAGCGACAGGGCCAGCGCACCGGCCGCCGTGATCTGCGCGCTGCCGGAGCGGTACCCGGCGTATACCACGCCGACGGCCATGCCCTCCGGGATGTTGTGCAGCGTCACGGCCAGCACCATCATCGTCGTGCGCTGCAGGCGGCTCTTCGGCCCTTCGGCCTGGGCGCTGTTCGCGTGCAGGTGCGGGATGATGTGATCCAGCGCGAGCAGAAACAGGATGCCGAGCCAGAAGCCCAGAAAGGCGGGGAGGAACGAGAGCTTCCCCATACCTGCCGACTGCTCGATCGCCGGGATCAGCAAGCTCCAGACCGAAGCCGCCACCATCACACCGGCGGCGAAACCGGTCAGCGAGCGCTGCACGGCGTCACTGAGCGCTTTCTTCATAAAGAACACGCACGCCGCGCCCAGCGCGGTGCCGAGAAACGGGATCAGGATCCCCCAAAATGTTTGCATAAGACAGCTTCCTTTTTGCTATGGATTAGGTTGTTTTCGTAAGTTAGATAGCTCTAACTAATAAGCATCATACCAGAGATCATCAACATTTGCAAGCGGAAACCCGCGGCCCGTGAAAATCCATGATTTCCAACCGGTTTCGGGCGCTCCGCAGCTCAAAAATGGGGCGGCCGTGCGGCCGCCCCGGTGCGTTCATTCTTTTTCCGGCACGTCTGCGTCGGCTTCCGGCGCAGCGTTTTCCGCCGTGCCGGGCCGGTTGCGGCGCGGCCGTATCTTGCCGAGGAGACGGTTGATGTGCTTTTCAATGTCCTGCGACAGCTCGGCGGCCTTGGCCGCGACTTCTTCGGCGGCTTTGGGCGCGGCGGCCTGCGTGTCATCGGCGGCCTCCGGCTCCGTTTCCGCCGGGGTGTCAGATCCCTGCGCGGGCAGAATGGCCTCCGGCGGTTCCGGCTGGCTGAGGATCGCCTGTAGCAGCTCCATGTCCGTCATGATGCGCTCGGACGCGATGCCAAGCTCCTTTGCGTCGTGCTCGAGCACGGCGATGAGCAGGTCGTAGTAATCACCATCGCATTTGAGCGCCTTGGCGATCTGCGGCAGCGTCTTTTCGTGGAACGTGCGCAGCGAGCCATCATCCGTCCCGAGGTATTCGAGCAGCTGCTGGCGCGCCGCGTCCTCGGACATGGTGCGGTCGATATAATACGTGCTGCCGTAGAGACCGTAGAGCACGCGCTGGGCGTCAAAGTAGCCGAGGCGCATGTTCTTGCGGCTCTGCTCGGCGTCGAAGTTCAGAATGTTGCCGAGATCGACCGTCGGCCCGATCGTCGTCACATGCACGTCGTCCGGAATGCGGAAGCGCTTTTCGATGCCGAAGCCGAAGATGCGCAGGGCAATGATGTCCTTGCAGCCGTTTTCCACCAGCGCGTGGATTGGTACCACGTCCTGTACGCCGCCGTCGGCGTAATATTTGCCGCCAAGCTTTTCCAACCGGAATGCCGGCAGGTACGCGCTTGCGAGCAGCATATCGCACAGTTCGTCCTCGTCAAGGTCGGAGGCTTTGAGCTCCAGCTCCTGATGGTCGGACAGCGAGTAGGTGACGATGAAAAAGTCCGTGTCGGAATGGCAGATTTTGTCCGCGTCCACGACCTCAGCGACCCAGTTGCGCAGCGGCGTCACGTCAAAGCCGCGGTTGCGCACGATGTCGGCCACGCTGCGCAGCGTGCTCTTGAGCTCGGAGAGCGGGATGTCGCGGTTCATGAGCCGGCGCATTTCCTCGTCGTCCACGTCCATGACCTGGGAAAAGTGGATATTGTTCCAGACGTTTTCGGCCTTTTCCAGGTCGTCCATGACGATCATGGCGCCGTTGAGCGCACCGACGGACGTGCCGGACACGGCGGAAAAGCGGATGCCCGCCTCGCGCAGGGCTTTCCACGCGCCGATCTGGTAAGCGCCCTTCGCGCCGCCGCCCTCAAGCGCCAGACCATAGGTTTTGTTACGATCCAGTTTCAGTTCCATGTCGGTTCTCCAATCTGTAGATTTTTGCGGCATGGGGCGGCAGGTCAAATGCGCCCACGCCGTCGTGGATGGCAATGTGGGTATCGTCGGTGCAGTCGGCGGCGCAGTCGTATTCGCTGCGCACGAAGGCCAGCCTTGTCTCTTCGCACAGGCCGGCGCCGGGGCAGGTGAGCTCCACGTGGCAGCGCACCGGGTGCGCCGCGCGGTTGACGATCAGCAGCAGCGCCTCGTCCTCTGCTTCCTCGCCGAAGGCGTCTCGCGTGCCCGCGATGACGCGCAGAACACACAGCACGTCGCCCGCCGGGGCGAACACGGCGACCTCGCCGCGCGTGAGCGCCGGGTGCGCATGGCGCAGGGCTGTCAGCTGTGCGTACCACTGCAGCATCTGCGTGTCGCACATCTGCAGCGGCGCGCGGTTGAACGGGTCGCACAGGCCCTGCATACCGGCCTCGTCGCCGTAGTAGATCGACGGGATGCCCGGCAGCCAGAACTGCACGGCTGCCGCCAGAACCTGCAGCTGCGCGCCGCGTGCGGCCATGGCGTCCGTGATCTCGAGCGCCGCAAGCTCCGCGCGCGTGCGGCTGCGGGGGTCAAAGTCCAGCGCCAGCGCCGAGCGCGTGCGCGCCACGTCATGGCTTGCCGTCAGGTTCATGAGCGCGTAGTACAGCGGCCGCGGATAGTTCAGCCGCTGGCTCAGCAGCAGGTCGGCAAGCGCGCGCGCCGTGCTGCGCCCGGTCAGGAACGTCACCAGTCCGTCGCGCAGGGGATAGTTCATGACGCTGTCGAGCGCGTCGCCGAGCGCGTACTGCCGCCGCTCGCCGTAGCTGACCTTCGTCACGGCGTCCTCCCAGACCTCACCGAGGAGCACGCTGTCGGGGTCGGTTTCTTTGGCAGCGCTGCGCATGCCGCGCAGCACATCGTCCGGCAGTTCGTCGGCCACGTCCAGCCGCCAGCCGGACGCGCCGTCGCGCAGCCAGGTCTTGACGATGCTGCGCTCGCCGGTGATCATATATTTGCGCCAGTCGGGATTGGCGGCATTGACGGCGGGCAGGTCTTTGAAATCCCACCAGCACTTGTAGTCGTCGGGGTAGTGCGCGAAGCTGTACCAGCGCGCATAGACGGAACTGCGGCTGTTGTACGCGCCGCAGCCGGGGTAATGCCGGAAGCGGTTGAAGTACCGGCTGTCAGCGCCCGTGTGAGCGAACACGCCGTCGAGCACGATGCGGATGCCGCAGTCCGCCGCGGCCGCGCAGAGCTTCTTGAAGTCCGCGTTCGTGCCGAGGATGGGGTCGACCTTCCGGTAATCGCCGGTGTCGTACCGGTGGTTGGAAGCGCTCTCGAAGATCGGGTTGAGGTACAGCACCGTCACGCCGAGCTTCTGCAGGTAGTGCAGCCGGTCGGCGATGCCGCGCAGAGTGCCGCCGTAGAAATCCACCGGTGCGTATTCGCCCTCCGGCGTGTTGGCCTGCCACTCGACGGGTTCGTCCCAGCCGGCGTGGCAGTGCACGGTCTGGCCCATGCGGCGGTGGTGCTCCATGCCGCGCTGCGCGGTGGCAGAGCTGTCGCGCGCGAAGCGGTCGGGGAAGATCTGATACATCACGCCGGTGCGAAACCATGCCGGGGTCGTGAATCCGGCGCGATAGACCGTCAGACGCCAGCCGTCACCCGGTGCGTCGCACAGCCGGGCGTGCCGGCCGTCCGGCGCGGCGCACAGCCAGCGGATGCCGCCGTCGTTGCACGCGAGCCGGAAGCGGTAGCGCAGCGCCTGCGGCGCGGCGGGCATGGTCACGGCCGCTTCAAAGCCGGCGGCCGTCTGCGTCATGGCGACGGTGTCGCTGTACGCATCGCCGTAGAGTTCCACGGCGGCGTCGAACACGAGCGCCTCCGTGTCCGCGAAAGCGAGGCGCACGGCCGCACCGGTCTCGAGCGCGCCGATCGGGCTGCGGAAGGCCTCGTCGGCCGCGTCGTGCTTCGGCGTGGTGTCCTCCGGCAGCAGGAGCAGATACAGGTGCGCGTAGTCCTCGGCCGAGCGCGTGAAGCTGAAGTCCTGCGACATGGCCTGCCGCTGCACGCGGCAGTAGGCGTCATGATCGTCGTGATAGAGCGCGAGCGCACGGCGGATCGTGTCCGCCAGCTCGTAGGCGTTGAAGTTGGCAAACGAGAAGCCGGTGCCCTCGCCGGTGAACCGGTTATACGGCTGCACGCTGTCGCGCAGGCCGCCGGTCTCGCGCACAATCGGCAGCGTGCCGTAACGCATGGCGATCATCTGCGACAGGCCGCATGGCTCGAAGCTCGACGGCATGAGCAGAAAATCGCTGCCCGCGTACACGCGGTGCGACAGCGCCTCGTCGTAGCCGATGTAGGCGCACAGGCGGCCCTTGTGCCGCCACTCGGCGCCGCGCATAAAGTCCTCATATTCGGCGTTGCCCGTGCCGAGGAGCACGAACGCCATGTCCTCGCTGTCCATGAGCTCGTCGAGCACGCACTGCACCAGGTCGAAGCCCTTTTGCGGCGTCATGCGCGTGACCATGGCGACGATGGGCGTGTGCGCGCCGATCTCGAGACCGAGCTCCCGGCACAGCGCGGCGCGGCAGGCGGCCTTGCCGCTCAGGTCGTCGGCGGAGTAGGGCGCGGCGATGCCGCCGTCGTGTGCGGGGTCAAAGACGGCGGTGTCGATGCCGTTGAGGATGCCGGACAGCTGGTGCTGCCGGGCGTTGAGAATGCCCTCGAGCCCCTCGCCGTAGGCCGCCGTGCGGATCTCACCGGCGTAGCTCGGGCTGACGGTGTTGATGTGGTCGGCAAAGACGCAGCCGGCCTTGAGCAGGTTCGCGCAGCCGTTGAGCTCCATGAATTCCGGCGTGTAATAGCGCGCGTCGATGCCGAGCAGGTCCTGCACGAATTCGAACGAGAACTTGCCCTGATAGGCGATGTTGTGGATCGTCAGCAGCGTCTGCATGCGCGACTGCATCCTGCCGGCGTACTGTGTTTTCATCAGCATGGGCAGCACGGCCGTGTGCCAGTCGTTGCAGTGCAGGATCTCGGGCGTGAAGTCCAGCCGGGGCAGCGCCTCCAGGATCGCGCGGGCGAAAAACGCATACTGCTCGCCCTCGGCCTCGCCGCCGAGGTAAATGCGGTCGCCGAAATAAAACTCGTTGTCCACGAGGTAGATGACGATGCCGTCGAGCAGCAGCCGCTCGATGCCGACGTACTGATGCCGCCAGCCGAGATCGATATAAAAATCTGTCAGGTGCGTGACCTGGGATGCGTATTTTTCCTTGATCACGCGGTGGTACGGCGTGATGATGCGTGCGTCAAAGCCGAGCGCGGCCAGACTTTTCGGCAGTGTGCCGACGACGTCTGCAAGGCCGCCGGTCTTGGCCAGCGGTGCGCACTCGGCGGCCGCCAGCAGCACGCCGGGCAGGTCGCAGCGGCCCTTTTCGGCCAGCGCTGCGCGCAGTTCAGGTTTCATGGCGTTCCCTCCTTTACCGGGTCGTGAAGGTGAAGTATACAGCGGCAAGCTCCGGCAGCGTCACGCGCGCGGAGTAGGGGAGCGCGCCGAACGGCACGTTCTCGCTGCGGATCTCGGGCGCGTTGTGCACGCCGGAGCCGCCGAATTCCTCGCTGTCGCTCGACAGCAGCTCGCGCAGCACGCCGCGCCTGGGCAGGCCGATGACAAAATCTTCATAGCGCACGGGCGTGAAGTTGCACACGCACACGAGCCGGCGGCCGTTGCGCGCCGTACGCAGGAAGGCGATGGCGCTGCGCTCGGCGTCGTCCACGTTCAGCCACGTGAAGCCGTCCCAGCCGTCGTCGATGTCCCAGAGTGCGCGGGTGCTGCGGTAGCAGGCGTTGAGCGCGCTGCACCAGCGCTGCATGGCCTTGTGCATTGGGTAGTCGAGCAGCAGCCAGTCAAGTCCCTGCTTGTAGTTCCACTCGATGAACTGGCCGAATTCCGAACCCATGAACGTGAGCTTCTTGCCCGGGTGCGCGAACTGATAGCCGTAGAGCGCGCGCAGGGTGGCAAACTTCTGCTCATAGGTGCCGTACATCTTGTCGAGCATCGACTTCTTGCCGTGCACGACCTCGTCGTGCGAAAACGCGAGGATGAAGTTCTCGGAGAAGGCGTACATCATCGAGAACGTCAGCTTGTCGTGATGGTATTTGCGGAAGTAGGGGTCGAGCTCCAGATAGTCGAGCGTATCGTGCATGAAGCCCATATCCCACTTGAAGCAGAAGCCGAGGCCGCCGTCATAGGGCGGCTTCGTCACACCGGGGTAGGCGGAGGACTCCTCCGCAACCGTCACGCAGCCGGGCCACGCCGTGAGCACGGTCGTGTTGAGCTTTTGCAGAAAGGCGACCGCGCCGAGGTTGATGTTGCCGCCGTCGCGGTTCGGCGTCCATTCGCCGTCGCGCCGGGCGTAGTTGAGATACAGCATCGAGGACACTGCGTCCACGCGGATGCCGTCGATGTGATAGCGGTCGAAAAACGACATGGCCGACGAAATGAGAAAGCTCTGCACCTCCGGCATTTCGTAGTCGAAAATGAGCGTGCCCCACTCCGGATGCTCGGCCATGCGCGCATCCTTGCACTCGTAGAGCCGCGTGCCGTCAAAGCGCGCGAGCCCGTGCGCGTCCTTCGGAAAGTGCGCCGGGACCCAGTCCATGAGCACGCCGATGCCGGCGCGGTGGAGCGTATCGACAAAGTACATGAAGTCCTGCGGCGTACCATAGCGGCTGGTGGGGGCGTAGTACCCGGTCACCTGATAGCCCCAGGAGCCCTCGTAGGGGTATTCCGTCACGGGCAGCAGCTCCACGTGCGTGTAGTGCATCTCTCGGCAGTAGTCCGCCAGCTCGTCTGCGACCGAGCGGTACCACGGCAGGCCGGTCTCCGGCCGGCGCCAGGAGCCGAGGTGCACCTCGTAAATGCTCATCGGCGCGCGGTACACATCGCGCGCTGCGCGGCGGCGCAGATAGCTCCGGTCGTGCCAGACGTAGCCCTCGAGCGCCCAGACCTTGGATGCGGTCGCGGGCCCGGTCTCGCAGTGCGCGGCGAAGGGGTCGGCCTTGAGCACCGTCTGCCCGTCGGGGGCGGTGACGGCGTATTTATAGAGCGCACCGTCGCGCAGACCGGCTACGGTCTGCACCCATGTGCCGTCCGGCAGCCGGTCCATCGGCGTTGCCGCCGTGTCCCAGCCGTTGAAGTCGCCCACGAGCGCGACGCGCTGCGCGTGCGGCGCCCAGACAGCGAAGCGGTGCCCCGCCGCGCCGGGGAGCGCGTGGCAGCCGAACGTGCGGTAAGCGTGCACGGCCGCGCCGGTATGAAATTCCTGCAGCTCCGGCTCCATGACAGAGCCGGGCGCGCGTCCTGTCTTATCCATGGCGCGCCTCCAATATCCCAGTCTAGCACGATCATTATACCGTGCCCGGCATGAAATTCCAACTGTTTTTTGCGGACTTGCTTTGACAATGCGCGCCGCAGCCGCTATACTTGGGACAGATAGAATGTATTTGGGAGGCACGGTATGTTTACTTTCAATCACTTTAATTTCAATGTCCTCGATCTCGAGCGCAGCGTGCGCTTTTATCATGACGCCCTCGGGCTGGAGCCCGTGCGCACGAAGGATGCGGCCGACGGTTCGTTCCGACTTGTGTTTCTGGGCGACGGGCACTCGCCGTTTCAGCTCGAGCTGACCGGTCTGCGCGGCCGCACGCAGCCGTATGACCTCGGGGAGGGGGAGTTTCACCTCGCGTTTTCCGTGCCGGACATGGACGCCGCGCACGCGAAGCACGCGGCCATGGGCTGCATCTGCTTTGAAAATCCCGGCATGGGCATCTACTTCATCGAGGACCCGGACGGGTACTGGATCGAGATCGTGCCGGAAAAGTGAATCCCCACGCAGGAGACGGAAAACGTCTCCTGTGTTTTTTTGTATAGCGAAAACCACTCGCCTAGCGAGTGGTTTTCGCTATACAATGACCGGCGCCCCACAGAAAAATCTGCGGGGCGCGCTTTGTTGGCCGGTATGTGCGCTTAGTCGTCCGGCGGCGACAGCCGGCAGATGTCGAGTACGGACACCTCGAACGCCGTACGCTCGACGGCGCCGGTGTCCAGCACCTTGATGTAGCTGCGGCTTTGCAGCCGCCCTTCGAGGGACACGCGCGTGCCCACGTCCCAGAGCGCGGTCTCGCACGCGCGCGCACCCCAGGTGATGCACGGCAGGTAGTCGCTGCGGCCGTAGTGCCGGTTCACGGCCAGCATCAGGTCGCAGATGTCGCGGCCCATCGGCGTCGTGCGCAGGTTCGGCGGCTTGCAGAGCGTGCCGCTGAGCAGGATCAGGTTGCGGTCATACGGCTCGTCGCTGAGCGAAATGTCGCGCGCGAACACCGTGATGACCAGCTTCGCGCCCGGCCCGCGGCGGTTGTTGAACGAGCGTACGTCGCCGATCACGCACAGCCTTGCCGATTCCTCCAGCGGCATCTCGGCCAGCAGCCGCTCGCGCACGACGACGTTCACGCGGTCGATCGTGCCGGACAGCCGCTGCGTCTCGAGCGGGAAGGTGAAAAAGCGCTCCTGCCGGTTTTCGTGCGACAGCACGGGCGGCGCTGCCAGCGTGCCGCAGAGCTCGGCATAGTTGTTTTGTTCCAGTTCGTCCATGTGCTGCACCTCTCTTGTTGGGTAACACAGCCTATGTGCCGGCGGCGGAAAATATGCGTCTTGTGCAATGCGGCCGGACGCGGTATAATAAGAATACCTATTTTTCGTGTCTCATCAGAAAGGACGAACGATCATGGAACTTCGAGAGATTCTTTCCCGCTGCGACCACACGCTCCTGCGCGTGGATGCCACCGCGGCGGAGATCCGCGCCCTCTGCGATCAGGGCATGCGTTATGGTTGCGCCAGCGTGTGCATCCCGCCGTGCCATGTCGCCGGGGCGAAGAAATATGTCGGCGACCGCCTGCGCATCTGCACGGTCATCGGCTTCCCGAATGGGTACAACACCCCGGCCGTCAAGGCGTTCGAGGCGGCGGAAGCCATCCGCAACGGCGCCGATGAGGTGGACATGGTCATCAATCTGGCCATGGTCAAGGACGGCTGCTGGGACGATGTCGCGGCCGATATCCGCGCCGTGCGTGAGGTCAGCCGCGGCCGCATCCTCAAGGTCATCATTGAGTGCTGCCTGCTGACCGAGGAGGAAAAGCGCATGCTCTGCCGCATCGTGTCCGACAGCGGAGCCGACTATATCAAGACCTCCACCGGCTTTTCCACCGGCTTTTCCACCGGCGGCGCCACGGCGGACGATGTGCGCCTGCTGCGCACCTGCTGCCCGCCGCACGTGAAGGTCAAAGCCGCCGGCGGCATCGCAAGCCTTGCCGACGCGGAGGAGTTTATCCGCCTCGGCGCGGACCGGCTCGGCACCAGCCGCATCGTGAAGATCGCCATGGCGCAGGAGCAGCAGGCTGCCGAGGCAGCGGCCGCGCCGCAGCAGCCGGAAGCGGCTGCACAGCCAGAGACGCCGGAACAGCAGGACACCACTTACTGAGTCTGCCGGGCGGCGAGTTTTTGCCGCACGGTTCGCCCCAGCCACACGCCGGGGATGGCAAGTCCAAACCAGAACAGGGTATACAGCGGGCAGATCTGCCCGAGGACGTTGAGCGGCCGGTCTGCGTAGTTCCAGACGTTCCAGCCAAGGCGCAGGTTGACCAGCACGCCGGTGAAATACTCCACCGTCGTGACGGCGGCCGCGCACAGCGTCCAGCGCCGCCAGAGCACGGTGCGCTCGCGCCCCGCGATCAGATAGATCAGCACGGCGCACACGCCGCCGCACAGCAGCATCGACCAGTGCGTCCGGCCGCGCCAAAGCAGCTCCAGCCCGCCGTAGCCCAGTCCGCCGGCGGTGAACACACCGCCGTATTCGAGTACTTTCATATGGCTTCGCCTCCGTGGAGGAGTATGTCCCCGGAAGGTGGGATTCAGTCCGCATTTTTTGCTCGCCCGGCGCAGAAAACCCTTGACAGACCGTGCCGGGACTGCTATAGTATAAAAGCTGACAACAAAGTGGGCGCCCTCTGGGCAGCCTCACCCGGCCGCAAAGGCGGTCCGCGGTCAATAAAACCCGCTCCCGTCCGGGAGATATGTGTGTTTTATGCGCGCGGATGTGTCTTGCATCCGTGCTTTTTTGTTCTCGGAGCGATCGCTCCCGATGCAACCAATGGAGGTGTGTTCGTATCGCAACTGCAAACTATCAGATCAACGAAGAGATCCGCGATAAGGAAGTCCGCGTCATCGGCGCTGACGGCGCTCAGCTGGGCATCATGTCCTCGGCCGCTGCGCTGGAGATCGCCGAGGGGAAGGACCTCGACCTCGTGAAGATCGCTCCGGGTTCCAACCCACCGGTCTGCAAGATCATGGACTACGGCAAGTACCGTTTCGAGCAGGCCAAGCGCGAGAAGGAAGCCAGAAAAAATCAGCATGTGATCGAAGTCAAGGAGATCCGCATGTCGCCCGGCATCGGCGAGAACGACTTCAACACCAAGCTGAAAAACGGCCAGAAGTTCCTGCAGGGCGGCGACCGCCTGAAGGTGACGATCCGCTTCCGCGGCCGTGAAATGGCGCACACCAATATCGGTGAACAGCTCCTGCGTGACTTTGCCGCCAAGTGCGCGGACATTGCCAACCTCGACAAGCAGCCCAAGCTGGAGGGACGCAATATGTCCATGTTCCTGTCGCCAAAGCCGCAGAACACCAATAATAAGAAGTAAGCAAACCAAGGAAGGAGAAAATACAATGCCCAAACTGAAATCTCACAGTGGCGCGAAGAAGAGATTCAATCTCACCAAGAACGGCAAGGTCAAGCGTGCCCATGCGTTCAAGAGCCACATTCTTACCAAGAAGGATACCAAGCGCTGCCGTCGTCTGCGTTCCACCACTTATGCGGATGCGACTACCGAAGCGACCATCAGAAAAATGATTCCTTATAAATAAGGATTGACCGCACAATAGGAGGAAACAACAATGGCAAGAGTTAAGGGCGCGATGATGACGCGCAAACATAGAAAAAAGATCCTCGGCCTGGCCAAGGGCTACTGGGGCAACAAGTCCCGCCACTATAAGATGGCCAACCAGCAGATGATGAAGTCCGGCCGCTACGCTTACGTCGGCCGCAAGCAGAAGAAGAGAGACTTCCGTCAGCTGTGGATCACCCGTATCAGCGCCGGCTGCAAAGCCAACGGCATGAACTACTCCACCTTTATGCACGGCCTGAAGCTGGCCGGCATCGACATGAACCGCAAGATGCTCTCCGAGACTGCGATTCATGACTCCGCTGCGTTCACCGCTCTGTGCGAGCAGGCGAAGGCTGCCCTGAACTGAGTTTCTAAGTTAAAAACCCCGCCATCCGACCGGATGGCGGGGTTTTTGTATGTTCTTCAGTCGACCTGCCGCGCCACGACCAGAAAGCGGCCGTTCGCCGTGTGGTAGGCACAGGTGGACAGCGTGAGCAGCCGGTCGCCGGGCTGGATCGTGATGCCGGTGTCATAGCACCGGTTTTGTTCGATAAACGTGCAGTACTGTGCAAACTGCTCCGGGTCCGTGCCGATGCAGTCATAATATCGAAAGGCGTCAGAGCCCTCAGCGGGGATTTCCGTTTCGATCGCGGCCACGACCTCATACGAATGGGAGGCGTAGAGCGTGTCAAACTGCACGATCGGGTGCGCAGCGCGAAATGCCGCATCCTTGTAGGAGATCAGCGAGCCGAACATGCTGCCGTCTTTCATGTGGTGCCCGTAGATGAGGATGTTGTCCGCCGTGCGCACATCGCAGTTTTCGGCGACATACAGCGTGCCGCGGTACGACCACTTGCCGTAGAAGTCCATGTGCAGGTACTTGCCCGGCGTGTCGGGGGCAAACATGACGACGTTGTTGATGTTGGTGCCGTCGATCCGCAGCCAGCCGATCGTATCCGCATTGTCGGCGGCAACTGCACGCACCTGCTCCATGGCCTCCGCACTGGCTGCGTCATGCGCGGCGGCGAGCGCCTCTGCGACAGCGCGGTCGCTGCGGTCACTGTGCCAGTACCAGCCGAGCACGCCAACGCAGACCAAGAATCCGACAATGCAGACGACGCGGATCACGATGAGAACGGTTTTTTTCATACAAAACTCCTGATAAGAAAATGGGCAGTGTCATTTGACGCTGCCCATTTTAACTGCATGAGAGTGAAGATCAGGCGCCGTGGTGCTTGCTCTTCCTGCGGTTGTAGTAGGTCGCAGCGAAGGTCGCCACGAAGATCACTGCCAGCGCAATGACCAGCCAGATCAGACGTGTGTCGCCGGTCTTGGGGGTGTTCGACTTGCTGCCATCCGGATTATTGCCGTCCGGATTGTTGCCGTCCGGATTATTGCCGTCCGGATTGTTGCCGTCCGGATTGTTGCCATCCGGGCCATTCCCGTCCGGATTGTTGGGGTCGGTGCCGTTGCCGTTATCGCCGCCGCCGTTATCGCCGCCGCCGTTGTTGCCGCCGCCGTTATCGCCGCCGTTGTTGCCGCCGCCGTTATCGCCGCCGCCGTTATCGCCGCCGTTATCGCCGCCGTTGTTGCCGCCGCCGTTATCGCCGCCGTTATCGCCGCCGTTGTTGCCGCCGTTATCGCCGCCGTTGTTGCCGCCGTTGTCGCCGCCGTTGTCGCCGCCGTTATCATTGCCCTCGCCGAGGATGACAACGATATTGATGTAGTGCAGACCGAAGTTCGTGGCAAACGCCTTGATGGTATTCGTGCCCTTGACATGGATGCCCGTGCCGCCGGGGTAGGTGATCCCGCCGACGCCGACGATGGTGGCCTCCTGCACATCCGCATCAATGCTCCAGTCGTGGACATGGTGGTTGGTGCAGGTGATGGTCACGGGGGACCACGCCGTCACTTCCATGCCGGCATGATAGGGCTTCGTGTGCGTGCCGAGCGCGTCCGTGTAGGTCACGGAGAAGGACGCATCGTGGTCATAGTCGCGCAAGACTGTCAAAAACAGGTGCGTGCTCACGCCCGCCACGTCGCCGGCCGCCGCCGGGGTCGTGCCGAACGAAAACAGCGACAGCGTGAATGCCAGCAAGAAGATGGCAATCATGAGTGCCTGCTTGCGATGAGTTGCTTTTTTCATGTTGATTACATCCGCCTTTCACATTAGCTGGTGATCGATAAAAAGAGATCGCGAGGGAGTGCGTTGGGAACGGTTGCTGTGGGTGAAAATTGCATTGTTTACAGTCTATTCATAAAATAGCACATTGATAAACGCTCGTCAATAACTATAATGCATGAGACGCGGAAAATGTTGCATCATTTTGCAAATGTGCCAAATTTTTTCCCGTTTGCGCATTTTTTTCACAGAGCGGCGCCATGTGTCCGGCAGTGGTGCAGCGAGTGAAAAAAAGCATCGGATCAAAAGCGCAGAAATCCCATAAATTAGGTTTGACAATCGCCGGGCGGAGTGTTAACATTACGAAATGCTGATTAACGGGGTTAACAAAAGGAGGATGGTTCATGCAATTGCAGCGACTGACTGAGGAATTGCTGCTGACGGTTACTTCTTTGAACCGGTCCTGCATACCGCAGAGTGTGCAGGAGCACCTGAAGGGCGAAAACTTCCTGCTGAGCTACCTCGATGAGCACGGCGGGTGCAGTACGCCGGGCGTGCTGCGGGAGGTCCTGGGCGTGAGCGCGCCGCGCACGGCGGCCATGCTGCGCGCGCTGGAGGAAAAGGGGATGCTGCGCCGCTGTGCCGACAGCTATGACCGGCGCCGCGTCGTTGTGCACCTGACGGAGCTTGGCCGCCAGACGGCGGAACAGATGCACACGACATTGTGTGCGCACGTGCAGCGCGTTCTCGAGCAGCTGGGTGAGCAGGATTCCCGCGAACTGATCCGCCTGCTGGGGCGCATCACGGAGATCGAGGCAAGCGCCTGAACGGTGTGCGCGGGTGTTTCGATGCAGGATGTATAAGGAGACAGTTTAATGAAGAAATATATTCAGGAACATAAATATGTTCTGTTGGTGCTGTATTTGCCCATTTATCTGATCTGGTTTGCGCTGGTCGAGCGCATGGTGCCTTCGACGGAGGGCTGCTTTGTATCCTATCTGCCGCTGGACGACAAGATCCCCTTTCTGCCGGGGTTCATTCTGGCGTATGTGCTCTGGTATCCGTTTTTGATCGTCCCGGTCGTTGTGACGCTGCTCAAAGACGATCGCCGCGCGTTCATCCGCTATGCGGCGTTTATCATTGCGGGCTTTTCCATCTCGCTGACGATCTGCATGATCTGGCCGAACTGCCAGCTCCTGCGCCCGTCCGTGGTGGACACGAGCACGCTGTGCGGCTGGCTGGTCAATGCGATCTATTCGGCCGACACGCCGACGAACGTCCTGCCGAGTATGCACGTGGTCGGCTGTATGGCCGTGCTGGCCGTGACGTTCGACAGTAAGTATTTAAAAAAGGTGCGCATCCCGGCGGTCATCATCGCCGCTGCGATCTGCGCGGCGACGGTGTTTGTCAAGCAGCACTCCATTCTGGACGTGTTTGCGGCGCTCGCGCTGTCGCTGGTGCTGTACCTGATCATCTATGTCGCGGCGCGCCGGATCGTGGACCGGCGTCAGCCGACGGCCACAGCCTGAGAGAAACCAAACAGAGAAACAGATAGACGAGGATAAAGAGGAGAAATATGAGTGACCCGAAGATCCTGAAAAAGATGGAGCAGGAAAACCAGAAATACAAACCGAAGCCGGCAGTCGTGGCCGTCTACTGGATCCTGCGTCTGATCGTTATCGGCGTCATGGTCATGACGATCATCCATAAGAACTATGAGAGCACGTTCGTGTGCGTGCTGGTGCTGATTTTGTTCATGCTGCCGAGGTTCGTGGAGCGCAACTTCCGCATCGAGCTGCCGAGCACGCTGGAGATCATTATCCTGGTCTTCATTTTCGCGGCAGAGATCCTCGGCGAGCTCAAGAGCTATTTCATCACCTACCCGCACTGGGACTCCATGCTGCACACGACGACGGGCTTCATCAGCGCGGCGTTCGGCTTTGCCATGGTGGATCTGCTCAACCGCAACAAGCCGCAGCACTTCAAGCTCTCGCCGGTGTTTCTGGCGCTGGTGGCGTTCTGCTTTTCCATGACGGTCGGCGTGCTGTGGGAGTTTTTCGAGTTTTCGATGGACTACCTGTTCCACATGGACATGCAGAAGGACATGATCATCCACTCCTTCGCCTCCGTGACGCTCGACCCGACGAACAGCAATATTCCCATCCTGGTGGACAACATCACGGACGTGGCCATCAATGGCAAATCGCTCGGTCTTGGCGGCTATCTGGATGTGGGCCTGTATGATACGATGCAGGACCTGTTTGTCAACTTTGTCGGTGCGCTCACGTTCAGCGTTATCGGCTACTTCAGCGCCAAGTCCGGCAACAACAAGATCGCCAAGCAGTTCGTGCCGGTGGTCCTGCCGGAGGAGCCGAAGGCGGAGCGCGAACCGGAGCAAAAGCCGGAAGCGACAAAATAAAAGCAATCCCCGCCGGACGCAGCCTGCGTCCGGCGGGGATTGCTTGTTTGGGTCAGAAGCGGAACTCAAAATCGAGATCGTAGATGCTCACCGTGTCGCCTTCCTCGATGCCCATGGCCTCGAGCCGGTCGAACAGGCCGGACTGGCGCAGCACGCGGTCAAAGTACATGCGCGATTCGTAGTCGCCGAAGTTGATCGAGCTCATGAGCCGCTGCAGCCACGGCCCTTCGACGACCCAGAGATCGTCAAAGTGGCGGATCTGCAGCTCGTCGCTCGTGCCGACCTCCGGCTCGGGCGGGACGTAGTCGGCCTCGTACGGCGGCATCGGCGGGATCTCGGCGAGCTTGGCCGCGCATGCCTGAATGAGCTCGCGCGTGCCGGTGTGGGCGGCAGCGCTCATCTCAAAGAATTCGTAGCCCTGCGCCTCGACGTGTGCGCGCAGGCGGTCGATGTTCGTGCGGTCGTCGCCGAGCAGGTCGCATTTGTTGGCGGCGACGATCTGCGTGCGCGAGGCCAGCACGTCGCTGTAGGCGCGCAGCTCGGCGTTGATGGCCTCAAAGTCCTCGACCGGGTCGCGCCCCTCGCTGCCGGAGACGTCCACCAGATGCACGAGCAGGCGGCAGCGGTCGATGTGGCGCAGGAAGTCGTGGCCGAGGCCGGCACCGTCGCTCGCGCCCTCGATGATGCCCGGAATGTCCGCCATGACGAACGACGAACCCTCCGACACGTACACGACGCCCAGTTTGGGGAAGAGGGTCGTGAAGTGGTAGTTTGCGATCTTCGGGTGCGCCTTCGACACCACGGACAGCAGCGTGCTCTTGCCCACATTCGGGAAGCCGACGAGGCCCACGTCCGCCAGCAGCTTCAGCTCGAGCAGGATCGTGTGGCTCTCGCCCGGTAGGCCGGGTTTGGCAAAGCGCGGCACCTGCCGCGTCGGGGTGGCAAAGTGCTGGTTGCCCCAGCCGCCGCGCCCGCCGCGCGCGGCCACGAACGGCTCGCCCGAGGACATGTCGTGCATGATCGCGCCGCTGTCCGCGTCGCGCAGCAGGGTGCCGCGCGGCACGCGGATGTGCAGACTCTGGCCCACGCGGCCGGAGCAGCGCTTGCCCTGACCGTCGGCACCGTTGGCGGCCACATATTTGCGCTTGTAGCGAAAGTCCATCAGCGTGGACATGTTGTCGTCCACTTCAAAGATGATGTCGCCGCCGCGCCCGCCGTCGCCGCCGTCCGGGCCGCCGGCGGCCACATATTTCTCGCGGTGGAAGGTCACTGCGCCGTTGCCGCCGTCGCCCGCGCGCACGGTGATGGTCACTTTATCAACAAATGGCGAAGCCATGGTCATTCCTCACTTTCGTTGCCGGGCAGCCCGGCGGGGGATAGAAAAACGGGGCGGGCGCGATGCCCACCCCGTTTGCGATTACTGTGCGATCTCCTCGTAAACAGAGACCTGCTTGCGATCCTTGTCCTTGCGCTCGAACTTCACGACGCCGTCCACGAGGGCGAAGAGCGTGTCGTCCTTACCCTTGCCGACGTTGATGCCGGGGTGGATCTTCGTTCCGCGCTGTCTGACGAGGATGTTGCCGGCCAGAACAAACTGACCGTCGGCTCTCTTGGGGCCAAGGCGCTTCGACTCACTGTCGCGGCCGTTCTTGGTGGAACCCATGCCTTTTTTATGTGCCATTTCGAATTACACCTCCATGTGTCAAAATCAGTTGCGGAAATCAGGCCTCGATCTTCGTGATCTCGACCTTGGTGTAGGGCTGTCTGTGGCCCTGTGTTCTGCGATAGCCTTTTTTCGGCTTCATCTTGTAGACGCGGATCTTCTTGCTCTTGCCGTTTTTGACGACATTGCCGGAAACGACGGCGTTTTCCACCACGGGGGTGCCGAAAACAGCCTTGTCCTCGTCGATGACAGCCAGAACGCGGTCAAACTTCACAGTCTCGCCGGCCTCGACATCCAGCTTCTCGACGAAGATGACGTCGCCCTCAGCCACGCGGTACTGCTTACCGCCGGTAACGATGATAGCGTGCTTCAAACTCGTTGCACCTGCCTCTCTGTAGAGTCTCGCTCTTGTGGGCGGGAGGCGCACCTCCGCTTGGTACCCACTCAATGCGGCCTTGACAGTTTATCATTCCGGACAGGTTTTGTCAACGGTTTTTCCCGGGACATGGCGAAGTTTTTCGCGGGGATCGCAATTTTGCGGCGGATATGGTAAAGTGGCAGCGAGAGAGGGCGGTGCGATGAAGCGCCTGGTCAATGCCATTACCTGCACGCGCTTTGTATTTGCGCTCATTCTGGTGCTTGCGGCGCCGGGTTCGGCGTGGTTCTGGGCGGCGTATGGTCTCGGCGCGGTCAGTGACGTGCTGGACGGTCTGCTCGCGCGGCGCTTTGGGGTGCAGAGCGACGGCGGGGCAAGACTCGACAGCGCGGCGGACATTGCGTTCCTGCTCGCACTCACGGCGGCGCTGCTGCGCGCGCGGCAGTTGGCGTGCTGGCTGCTGTACGCGGCGGGCGCAGTGCTGCTCATCCGTAGTGTGACCTATGCCGCCGGGTTTTATAAATTCCGCACGTTTGTGTCCCTGTATACAACATTAAATAGAGCAGCAGGCGTCGTGCTGGTCGGCTATCCGGTGCTTGCGGTGCTGCTGGGGCAGGGAACGGCCGCGTGGCTTGCGGCGGCCGCCGCCGGGCTTTCCGCACTGGAAGAGCTGGTGCTGGTGCTGCGCGCCTGGACGCCGGCCCCCGATGTGCGCGGCCTGCTATGGATAGAAAAACCACGGCGCTGAAATCAGCGCCGTGGTTTTGCGTCCCGGGAAACTCAGCCGCAGATGGCCTTCGTGTCGCGGGCGATGACGAGCTCCTCGTTCGTCGGGATGACGAACACCTTGACCTTGGAGTCGGGGGTGGAGATCATGATGTCTTCGCCGCGCTTGCTGTTGGCGACCGGGTCGATCTTCACGCCCAGATAGCCGAAGTACTCGGCGATGGCGGCGCGGGAGGACTTGCTGTTCTCGCCGACGCCGGCGGTGAAGATGATGGCGTCGACGCCGTTCATGGCCGCGACATAGGAGCCGACGACCTTGGCGACCCAGTAGTGGAACATGTCGAGCGCGAGCTGCGCGCGGTCGTTGCCCTCGGCAGCGGCGGCATCGAGATCGCGGAAGTCGGAGCTGACGCCGGAGACGCCGAGCACGCCGGACTTCTTGTTGAGGATGTTGAGCATCTCGTCGATGCTGATGCCATACTTGTTCATGATGAACTGGATGACGCCGGCGTCGAGATCGCCGCAGCGGGTGCCCATCGGCAGGCCGACCAGCGGGGTGAAGCCCATGGACGTGTCAACGCACTTGCCGCCGTCGATCGCGCAGATGGAGCTGCCGTTGCCCATGTGGCAGGAGATGAGCTTGAGCTCTTCGATGGGCTTGCCCATGAGCTCGGCGCAGCGGGCGGACACGTAGCGGTGGCTCGTGCCGTGGAAGCCGTAGCGGCGGATGCCGTCGTTCTGGTAGTATTCATAAGGAATGGCGTACATATAGGCCTTGCCGGGCATGGTCTGGTGGAACGCGGTGTCAAACACGGCGACCATCGGCACGTCGTCGCCCATGACGGCGCGGCAGGCGTTGATGCCGGTGATGTTGGCGGGGTTGTGCAGCGGGGCGAACGGCGTGCACTCCTCGAGGGCAGCCATGACGGCGTCGTCGATCTTGACGGAGCAGGCGAACTTCTCGCCGCCGTGGACGACGCGGTGGCCGACGGCGTCGATCTCCTTCATGGAGGCGACCACACCATACTCGGCGCTGGTCAGCTTGTCGATGACCGCGGCGATGGCTTCGGAGTGCGTGGGCATCGGCAGATCCTCGTCAAAGACGGGTTTGCCGCCGACGAGCGGGGTGTGCTTCAGATGGCCGTCGAGGCCGATGCGCTCGCACAGGCCCTTGGCCAGGACGTGTTCGGTCTCCATGTCGATCAGCTGATACTTCAGGGAAGAACTGCCGGCATTGATGACAAGAATTTTCATAGTCAGATTCCTTTCTCATATGAAATATTGTAATTTTCGCAAAACCACAGTATTATGATGCCATAACACTCTTATTGTAATCATTTCAGTGGAAAACGCAAGTATTTTTCGAAAGAAGGTGCAAAAATGGGAAATGTCATCGGCATCGTTGCGGAGTATAACCCGTTTCACAACGGCCATGCACGGCTCATCGAGCAGACGCGCGCGCGTCTGGGCGCGGACTGCCCGGTCGTGTGCGTCATGTCGGGCGACTTTGTGCAGCGCGGCAGCCCGGCGGTGTATGCGAAGTTTGCGCGCGCGGAGGCCGCTGCCCGCTGCGGGGCGGATCTGGTGCTGGAGCTGCCGCTGCCGTGGGCGCTGTCGTCGGCGGAGGGCTTTGCCCGCGGCGCCGTGGGGCTGCTGGGCAGTCTCGGCGTGGTGACGCATCTGGGCTTCGGCAGCGAGTGCGGCGAGCTGGAGCCGCTGCAGCGGGTGGCCGAGGCGCTGCTCGATCCGCTGCTGGGCGAAGACCTGCGCGCCGAGCTGCAGGCCGGCATCCCGTTTGCGGCGGCGCGGCAGCAGGCGGGCGCGCGGCGCGTGGGCGCGCTGGCAGAGCTGCTGCAGGCGCCGAACAACATCCTCGCCGTGGAGTATCTCAAGGCGATCTTTGACCAGCGGCTTGATCTGCATCCGCTGACGATCCTGCGCACCGGCGCGCAGCATGACCGTCCGGCGGAGGGCAATGTGCGCTCGGCGAGCGAGCTGCGCACGCGCATCGGCGCAGGGGAGAACGTGTCCGCCTTTCTGCCGAGGGCGGCGGCGGAGATCAGTGCCCGGGAAAAGACGCTCGGTCGCGGGCCGGTGCTGCCGGAGGCGCTGGAGAGCGCAATCCTCTCGCGCCTGCGGATGCTGCCGCAGACGGCTTACAACGCGCTGCCCGGCGCGTCCGAGGGGCTGGGCAACGGTCTGTACCGCGCCGCGCACGAGGAGCCGACGCTCGACGGCGTGCTCGCGGCTGCAAAGTCCAAGCGCTACGCGCTCTCGCGCATCCGGCGCATGACGATGTGCGCGGCCCTCGGCGTCACTGCCGGCATGGACGCCGGCACGCCGCCGTATGCGCGTGTACTGGCCATCGGCGCGCAGGGCAGGGAGCTGCTGCGCGCGATCGACGCGCGCACGGCGGCGCCGGTCATCACGAAGCCGGCCGCCGGACGGAACCTGCCGGGCGCAGCCGGAGAAATATTTGCCCTGACGGCGGATGCGCACGATCTCTACGTGCTCGGCTGCCCTGCCAGAGAGGAGCGCCGCTGCGGCGGCGACTGGCGTGCGAGCCCGTTCGTGCTGTGACCGGCAGAGTGCGCAAAGTATTCGAAATTTTGATATGAATATTTTGTGAAATTGATATTGCATTTCTTGCAAAAAGATAGTATAATGCCGTCATATTCATTTGAAGGACATTTGTCCGCGCGCTGCGGACAGCGCCCGGAGAAGAAATGATTGGAGGAAATACAATGAAAAAAGCGATTGCTCTGCTGCTCGCTCTGGTCATGGTGTTCGCGCTGTGCGCTTGCGGCGGCGGCGACAAGGGCACGGCCGACAACGGCGAGAAGGTCGTTAAGATCGGCGTGTTCGAGCCCGCCAGCGGCGACTCCGGCGCCGGCGGCAAGAAGGAAATGCTCGGCATGCAGTATGCCAACCAGGAGACCCCGACCGTCGAGATCGGCGGCGAGACCTACAAGGTCGAGCTCGTCTACTCCGACAACGGTTCCGATTCTGCGAAGGCTGTCTCGGCGGCTTCCAAGCTCGTCAATGAGAAGGTTTCCCTCGTGCTCGGTTCCTACGGCTCCGGCGTGTCCATCGCCGCGTCCGACACGTTCAAGCAGGCCGGCATCCCGGCCATCGGCGTGACGTGCACGAACCCGAACGTTACGGCCGGCAACAGCCACTACTTCCGCATCTGCTTCCTGGATCCGTTCCAGGGCACTGTCCTTGCCAATTATGCTTCTTCCGAGCTCAAGGCCAAGAAGGCCTACTGCCTCGGCGAGAACGGCAACGAGTATGACCAGGGCCTGGTCACCTTCTTCAAGCAGGCATTTGAGAAGGCCGGCGGCACCGTCGTCACTGACTCCTTCCCGAAGGACAACTCCGACTTCAGCTCCTACCTGAACAAGGCGAAGGATCAGGGCTGCGACGTGTTCTTTGCACCCGTGTCGATCGCGTATTCCACGCAGCTCGTTTCCCAAGCGGCTTCCCTGAACATCGGCATCCCGTTCCTCGGCTCCGATACGTGGGATGACAACATGGTCCTGCAGGCTGCCAAGGGCACCAACGTTCAGGTGTTCGTTTCCACCTTCTACGCAGAAGGCGGCAACAAGACCTTCGACGACGGCATCAAGGCCTATATCAACGGCAATGCCGACGCCAAGACCACCAACGGCGGCGACGATACCATCTCCGCAGTGACGGCCATGGGCTATGACGTTTATTATGTTGCGCTCGAGGCGCTGAAGGCTGCCGGTTCCACCGATCCGGCCAAGGTCATGGAAGCGCTGCCCGGCGTGACCTATGACGGCGTGTCCGGCCACATCGCCTTTGACGAGACCGGCGACGCGATCCGCGACACCGCTTATATCAAGACCATCGACACGGCCGCCAACGTCTGGAAGTTCGTGACGCAGCAGAAGGCTTCCTGAGCTTCTGCCTCGGTCTGAGATCCAAAAATCCGGGGGGAGCTTCGGCTCCCCCTTTGGGATTTTGAGCCGCTGCGAAAGCTGCGGAAGCTCCGCGGTTTTCGCGGCGGCTGAATGTCCGCATTCGTAAACGATAGAGAGGGAAACAGATGGAATTTCTAGTCGCACAAATTTTATCCGGCGTTTCGCTGGGCGGCCAGTATGCCCTGATCGCCATCGGTTATACGATGGTCTACGGCATCCTGCGTCTCATTAACTTCGCCCACGGCGACGTGTTCATGTGTGCAGGCCTCATGATGGTCTTCATGTGTGCGTCCCTGCCGGTGTACGTATCCATTCCGCTCATGCTCGTGCTGACGGTCCTGCTCGGCTTCATCATCGAGCGCGCGGCCTATAAGCCCCTGCGCAGCGCACCGCGTATGTCCGTCATGATCTCGGCCATCGGCGTGAGCTATCTGCTGCAGAACGTGGCGCTGTATGCCACCGGCGGCCAGCCACAGACGTATCCGTCGCTGCCGTTCGTGTCCGGCACGGTCACGATCCTCGGCGCGTCCACGCACTGGGTCACGGTCATTACGCCCGTGCTCGTGATCGTGCTCGTGCTGCTGCTGCAGTGGCTCATCAACCACACGAAGATCGGCATGGCCATGCGCGCGGTTGCGAAGGACTTCGAGACCAGCCAGCTCATGGGCATCAAGATCAACAAGGTCATCTCCGTGACGTTTATCATCGGCTCGTTCCTGGCGGCCGTCGGCTCGCTGCTGTACTTTACGAACTACCCGACCGTCATTCCGACCTCCGGCGCCATGCCCGGCCTGAAGGCGTTCGTCGCGGCGGTGTTCGGCGGCATCGGTTCGATCCCCGGCGCCGTCATCGGCGCGTTCATCATCGGCATCTGCGAGACGCTCATCAAGGGCACCAGCATGACGGTGTTCTCCGATGCGTTCACGTTCGCGCTGCTGATCGTCGTCCTCGTGGTCAAGCCCACCGGCCTGTTCGGTGAAAAGGCCACGGACAAAGTCTGAGAGGGGGGGGATCACTGTGCTGAAAGCGAAAGACAAAGAAGCACGCCGCGGCAACCTGATCACCTTTGCCATCGTGCTCGCGCTCACGCTCGTGACGATGGTACTGGAGAATGTGATGTCTCCCGGCTCCCTGCTCTTTACGGTCATCAAAAAGGGTGCGGTGTACTCGCTCGTCGCCGTGTCCATGAACCTGCTCAACGGCTTTACCGGCCTGTTCTCGCTCGGTCAGGCGGGCTTCATGCTCCTCGGCGCGTATGCCTACGCGATCTTCATGATCCCGGACGCCGCGCGCGATGGCGTGTATTACCTCTTCGAGGGTTCGAGCATCCACTTCTCCTTCCAGGAGATGTTCCAGCACCTGTTCGGCGCCACCGGCTTCGGCGGCGGCGTGAGTCTGGTGCTCGGCGTGCTCGTGGCCATCATTTTCGCGGGCCTGATCGCCGCGTTCTTCGCGTATCTGATCGGCCTGCCGGTCCTGCGCCTCAAGAGCGACTATCTGGCCATTGCCACGCTCGGCTTTGCTGAGATCCTGCGTGCCATTTTCCAGTGGCAGACGCTCGGCAAGGTTACCAACGGCGCCAACATCCTCAAGGGCTATCCGACGTTTGCGGATTTCAACATCACGAATGCTTCTGGCAAGGTACTCTTCCGCCTGAGTGCGGTCGTGCCGATTTTGCTTGCCGGTATCTGCATTTTCCTTATTGTCCTGCTCATCAATTCGTCCTACGGCCGCGCCTTCAAGGCCATCCGCGACGATGAGATCGCGGCGGAGGCCATGGGCGTGAACCTCGCCAAGCACAAGAGCCTGTCGTTTGTCATCAGCTCGTTTTTCGCGGGCGTGTCGGGCGCGCTCTTTGCCATGTTTGCCACGACCGTGCAGGCCAAGGTGTTCACCTCGGCCATGACCTATGAGATCCTGCTCATCGTTGTCATCGGCGGCATCGGCTCCGTTTCCGGCAGCTGCATCGCCTCCTTCCTGTACATCGCGTGCTCCGAGTGGTGGCTGCGCTTCCTCGACAACGAGGCGTACATCGGCTCGTTCAAGGTGCCGCTGCTGCGCAACGGTTTCCGTATGGTCGTGTTCTCGATCATCATCATGATCGTCGTGCTCTTCTTCCGCAAGGGTATCATGGGCGAGCGCGAGCTGCCGGATCTGTTCCGTAAGCGCCCGAAAAAGGCAAAGAAGAACGTAGTTGAGGAGGGCAAAGCAGATGAGTAAAGACATCCTCAGCGTGGAAAATATCACGATGCAGTTCGGCGGCGTCGTGGCAGTCAACAACCTGTCGCTGCACATCCCCGAGGGGCAGATCGTGGCGCTCATCGGCCCGAACGGCGCCGGCAAGACCACGGCCTTCAACTGCATCACCGGCGTGTATGAGCCGACGAACGGCCTCGTCAAATTCCTCGACGAGCCGATGGTCCGCAACCATCCGACCGGCAAGATGAAAAAGCTCTACAAGGGCGAAAATCCACTGCTCTACACGGCGGAGTATCATCCGGAGGATGAGACGAAAGAGCAGATGCTCGCGCGCGACCCGCTGGCCGGGACGGGCAAGATCGTCTCGCCGACGCCGGACAGGATCACGAAGCTCGGTATTGCCCGCACGTTCCAGAACATCCGCTTGTGGAAGAGCATGACGGTGTTTGAAAACGTGCTCGTGGCGAAGCATATGCGCGCCAGGCAGAACGTGTTTTCCGCGACCTTCCGCGGCAACGCCAAGGAAGAAAAGCGCATGCGCGACGAGACCATGGCTCTGCTCGTCGAGCAGGGGCTGGAGAAATACAGCGACGACATTGCGACGAGTCTGCCCTACGGCATTCAGCGCCGGCTGGAGATCGCCCGCGCGCTGGCGACGGATCCGAAGCTGCTGCTGCTCGACGAGCCGGCGGCCGGCATGAACCCGCAGGAGACGCTCGAGCTCGCGGCGTTCATCCACGAGCTACGCGAGAAATACGGCCTGACGATCTTCCTGATCGAGCACCATATGGATCTGGTCATGCGGATCTCCGATTACATTTATGTCATTGACTTCGGCAGCAAGATCGCCGAGGGCATCCCGCAGGAAGTCCAGAACAATCAGCACGTCATTGACGCCTATCTGGGGGTTGTGGAAGATGAGTGAAACGATTCTGAAAATTGAAGATCTGCAGGTGCGCTATGGCGGCATTGAGGCTGTCAAGGGCATTTCATTCGATGTGCAGCAGGGGCAGATCGTTACGCTGATCGGCTCCAACGGCGCGGGCAAGAGCTCCACGCTGCGCACGATCTCTGGTCTTGTCAAGCCGAGCGGCGGCAAGATCACCTTCCAGGGGGAAGACATCACCGGCAAGGACCCGACCCAGATCGTCACGCAGGGCGTGACGCTCGTGCCGGAGGGACGCCGCATTTTCCCGGACATGACCGTGCTGGAAAACCTGAAGATCGGCGCTTACCTGCGCAAGGACGATCTGTCAGAGGACCTCGAGTGGGTCTACAGCCTGTTCCCGCGCCTGAAAGAGCGCAGCTGGCAGGCCGGCGGCACGCTCTCCGGCGGCGAGCAGCAGATGCTTGCGGTCGGCCGCGCGCTCATGAGCCGCCCGAAGCTGCTCATGATGGACGAGCCGTCGCTCGGTCTCGCGCCGCTGGTCGTGCGCGATATCTTCTCCATCATTCAGGAGATCAACAAGCAGGGCGTGACGATCCTGCTCATTGAGCAGAACGCAAACATGGCCCTCAAGATCGCCGATATCGGCTACGTGCTCGAGACCGGCCGCATCACGCTCACCGGCAGCGGTGAGGAACTGCTGACGAACGACGCGGTGCGCGCGGCGTACCTCGGCGCATAACGGTATGGATGACCCAGACGGAAGGACGCCCGCAGGCGCCCTTCCGTTTTTTTCGGAACATTTCTTGACCGCGCGCGTCCAATCCTGTACAATGCAGTTGAAAACCATCGAACCATAGAGGTGTGCTATGAAAAAGTTTTTTTCAGGATTTCTGGTGCTGTGCCTGTCGCTCGCACTGCTGACCGCCTGCGGAAAGGATGGGCAGACTGGCAAGACGGTGGCGGCCGGCGGCCTGACCTTTGCCAAGAGCTATAGCGAGGTCTACTCCGCGCTGACCGATGCGCAGAAAGCGATTGCGGACCGCGACAAGTCCCTCAATATGACCGACGGCGCTTCCGACGACCCGGAGTCCGGCGGCAAAGGCGACGGTGAAGGCGAGGGCACATTCTACTCCGGCACGAACGTGCAGGTCGCGGGCGTCGACGAGGGCGATATCGTCAAGACCGACGGCACGTATATCTACATCCTGCGCGGCAGCGAACTGATCGTCATGCAGGCGGACGGCGCGGACGTCACGGACGTGTCCAATGTCTTTGTCGGTCAGGATTGGGAGCAGACGACGACCGAGGACGGTCAGACCCACACGCAGGAAAAACTGCCGCTGGAGCTGTATCTGGCCGACGGCCGCGCGGTCGTCCTCTCGTCGTATACCGACTGGACGGGCAGCGACACGTCCTCGGATGAGCTTTCCGGCAGCGGCAATAATTATGTCACAGTCGATATTTATGACGTCTCCGACCCGGCAGACCCGACGCTGGTCCAGTCGTTCGGGCAGGACGGCTACGAGATTGCCTCGCGCATGGTCGGCGGCGTGCTTTACCTGTGCACGTCGTATTATCCCGGCGCGCCGGAAAAGGGCGACGAGACTACGTTTGCTCCCCGGCTGTATGACGGGGACACGGCGTCGGTCGTGCCGTGCGACAGCATCGGCCTCATGCCGTACAACAACTCCATGACCTACGCGGTCGCGGCGTCGTATGACATTGCGGCCGGCACGCGGCTCTCCAGCCAGTCCGTGCTCGGCGGCGGGGAAACGGTGTACATGACGGCGGAGAATCTCTACCTGTGCGCGAGCGTCTATGACGACGGCGCGGGCAAGACCCATAAGGACGGCAGCTACACGGTCACGGACTATACCTCCAGCGTCAACACGGCGGTCAACCGCTTTGCGATCGCCGACGGCAAGCTCACCTTTGCCGCCAATGGCACTGTTCCCGGTGCGCTCAACAACCAGTTCTCGCTCGACGAGCGCGACGGCTATCTGCGCCTGGCCACGACCGAGCAGACGTATTCCTACAGCGTCTACCGCGATGAAAAGCATGACTTTGAAAACACGAAAACCAATGACGACGCCACGCAGACGAGCAATGATGTGTACGTGCTCGACCGTGACCTGAACACCGTCGGCAGCGTGGCCGGGATCGCCGAAGGGGAGACGGTGTTCTCCGCGCGCTTCGACGGGGATTACGGCTATCTGTGCACCTACCGCCAGACGGATCCGGTCTTTGCCGTCGATCTGACCGCCCCGACCGATCCGAAGGTCGTCGGTGAGCTCAAGCTCAGCGGCTATTCCGACTATCTGCACGTCTGGTCAGACGGGATGCTCTTCGGCCTCGGCATGGAGACGACGGCCGTGGATGGCGGCGCGACCGTGGACGGCATGAAGCTCGTCATGATCGACACGTCCGATCCTGCCAAGCTGCACGATCTGCACACGCAGACCCTTGATGCCGACTATAGCGAGGCACTGAATAATCACAAGGCAATTCTGGTGGACAGCGACAAGGACCTGATCGCTTTCCCGGCCGAGAACAGCTACCTCGTCTACGGCTATTCGGCGGACGACGGCTTCACGCTGCGTAAGGAGATCCCCGTCTCGCAGTGGGACGAGAACAACCGCGGCCTGTATATCGGCGACTACTTCTATGTCGTCGGTTCCGATCAGGTGAACGTGCTCGACCTGGGCACGCTTGAGAATGTGGCGCAGGCGATCATCCCGCGCGGGTAAACAACCGAAGATCTTCTGACAGGCGGTGCGCGCAGACGCACCGCCTGTTTACATTTTTGCGCCGCTGTGGTAAACTGATACATTGAGCGAATATCGCAACAAGGGAGGCGGCACCGTGCTCGAAAAGCTGCGACAAATTGAAAACCGGTACAGCGAGCTGGAGAGCAAGCTGGCCGACCCCGCGTATTATTCCGACCCCGCGGTGTTCACAAAGCTCTGCCGCGAGCAGCGCGAGCTGCAGCCGGTCGTGGAGACCTACCGGGCGTATACCGCCTGTCAGGCGCAGATCGCGCAGGCGGAGGCGCTGCTGAGCGACCCCGAGCTGCACGAGATCGCGCGCGAGGAGATCGATCTCGGCCGTGCCCGCTGCGCGGAGCTCGAGCAGCAGCTGCGTGTGCTGCTGCTGCCGCGCGACCCGAACGATGACCGCAACGTCATTCTGGAGATCCGCACCGGCGTCGGCGGGGAAGAATCGGCGCTCTTTGCGCATAGTCTTTATCGAATGTACAATATGTACGCCGACGCGCACGGGTGGAAGACCGAGATCGCCAACCTCAACGAGACGGAGCTCGGCGGCGTGCGCGAGGCGAGTCTGCTCATCAGCGGACAGGGGGCGTACTCCCGCCTGAAGTTTGAAAGCGGGGTGCACCGCGTCCAGCGCGTGCCGGAGACGGAGACCGGCGGCCGCATCCACACCAGCACCGCCACCGTGGCCGTGCTGCCGGAGATGGACGCCGTGGAGGTGCACATCGACCCGAAGGATCTGCAGATCGACACCTACCGCAGCTCCGGCGCCGGCGGCCAGCACGTCAACAAGACCGAGAGCGCCATCCGCATCACGCACCTGCCGACCGGCACGGTCGTCGAGTGTCAGGATGAGCGCAGCCAGTATAAAAACAAGGATCGCGCGATGAAGATCCTGGCCTCACGCCTGTATGCCGCGGAAAGTGCCCGGCAGAATGCCGCGCGCTCGGCCGAGCGGCGCAGCCAGGTCGGCACAGGGATGCGCAACGAGCGCATCCGCACCTACAACTTCCCGCAGGGGCGGGTGACGGATCACCGCATCGGGCTGACGCTCTATAAGCTCGATCAGGTGCTCGACGGCGATCTGGATGAGATCATTGATGCGCTCACACTGGCCGATCAGGCCGAAAAGCTGCGCGCATCCGCGGAGGAAACATGAACACGAAACGAATCACAACCGAGATCGCGCAGGCAGCGGATGCCATCCGCGCCGGGCAGCTCGTCGCCGTCCCGACGGAGACGGTCTACGGCCTTGCCGGCAACGGACTGGATCCCGCCGCCGTCGCGCAGATCTATGAAGTCAAAGGCCGACCGAGCGTCAAGCCGCTGTCGCTGATGGTGCACGACGCATCCGCCATGGCGCGCTACTGCGCCGATGTGCCGCCGGCGGCATACACGCTGGCCGAGGCGTTCTGGCCCGGCCCGCTCACGATCGTGCTGCGGGCACAGGACTGCGTGCCCGAGATCGTGCGCGCGGGTGGGCAGACCGTCGGCCTGCGCTGCCCGGATCACCCGGCCACGCTGGCGCTCATCGAGGCCGCGCAGCTGCCGCTGGCCGCGCCGTCGGCCAATCCCTCCGGCGCGCCGAGCCCGAAAACGGCAGACGATGTGCTGGCGTATTTCAATGGGCAGATCGCGGCCGTCATCGACGGCGGGCCCTGCGGCATCGGCCGGGAGTCCACGCTCGTCGATCTCTCGCACACGCCGTACCGCATTCTGCGCTCCGCCGCCGTGCCGGACGATGCCGTCTGGGACGCGCTCGTGCGGAAAATGCACATTGTCGGCATCACGGGCGGCACGGGCTGCGGGAAAACGACCGCGCTCATGGAGCTGGAGCGTCAGGGCGCGCTCGTCATCGACTGCGACGCGGTGTATCACGAGCTGCTGGCGTCCAATACCGCCATGCTCGCGGAGATCAATGCCCGTTTTCCGGGTACAATAGAAAATGGGACGCTGCAGCGAAAGCGGCTCGGCGCGGTCGTGTTCGCGGACGCGGCGGCGCTCGACGACCTCAACGCCATCACGCACCGGTATGTCCGTGCCGAGGTGCGCGCTCGCCTGCGCGCGTGGGCGCGGCGGGGCGGCACGGTCGCGGCGATCGACGCCATCGCGCTCATCGAGAGCGGGCTGGCGGAGCTGTGCACTGTCACCATCGGCGTGACGGCGCCGCGTGAGGTGCGCATCGAGCGGCTCATCGCGCGCGAGGGCGTGACGCGCGATTATGCCGAGGCGCGCATCGACGCGCAGAAGCCCAACGAATGGTTTGCCCAACATTGCAGCTACGTGCTGGATAACGGCGGCACGCTCGCCGATTTTCAGCGCCGCTGCCATCAACTGATACAGGAGGTGCTCTCATGAGCGAAGATAAGGAACTCAAGCAGTGGAAGGAAAAGCTGTTTTATCAGCCGAAAAACGGCTATGATCGGATCGACGCCGAGCAGGCCGGGGAGATCTTTGCCTACGCCGAGGGATATAAGCAGTTTCTCGACGCCGCGCGCACAGAGCGCGAGGCCGTCAAGGAGGCCATCCGCATGGCGGAGGCCGAGGGCTTTGTGCCGTATACGTTCGGCATGGAGCTGCAGCCGGGCTCGAAGGTGTATGTCAACAACCGCGGCAAGGCGCTCATGCTGGCCGTGCTCGGGCAGCAGCCGCTTGACCACGGCTGCGTGATCGCGGGCGCGCACATCGACTCCCCGCGTCTCGATCTCAAGCAGACGCCGATGTATGAGGACTCGGAGCTGGCGTATTTCAAGACGCACTATTACGGCGGCATCAAGAAGTACCAGTGGGTCACGATCCCGCTGGAGCTGCACGGCACGGTCGCGCTCAAAGACGGCAGCACGGTCGATATAGCCATTGGCCGCGAGCCGGATGAGCCGCAGTTTGTCATCACCGATCTGCTGCCGCATCTCGGCAAGGATCAGATGCGCAAGACCATGGAAGAGGGCATCACGGGCGAGGCGCTCAACATCGTCATCGGCAGCATGCCGTATGCCGGCGAGGGGCGCGACCGCGTGAAGCTCGCCGTGCTGTCGCTGCTCTATGATGAATACGGCATCACGGAAGAGGACTTCCTGTCGGCGGAGCTGGCCGCCGTGCCGGCGTTCCCGGCGCGCGACATCGGCTTTGACCGCAGCATGATCGGCGCCTACGGTCAGGACGACCGCGTGTGCGCCTATGCCGAGCTGCGCGCCATCCTTGACCTCGACGGCGCGCCGGAGCGCACGGCCGTGTGCATCCTCGCCGACAAGGAGGAGATCGGCTCCGACGGCGTGTCCGGCATGCAGTCGCAGGCGTTCGAGGCCTTCATGGCCGACCTCTGCGAGCAGCAGGACGTCGCGCTGCGCCACTGCTTTGCCAGGAGCTTTTGCCTCTCGGCGGACGTCTGCGCGGCCTTTGACCCCAGCTTCCCCGAGGTGAGCGCCAAGCGCACGGAGGCCAAGCTCAATTACGGCATGGGCATCTGCAAGTTCACGGGTGCACGCGGCAAGTCCGGCACGAGCGATGCCTCGGCCGAGCTCGTGGCCTATCTGCGCCGTCTGTTTGCCGACAACGGCGTCGTCTGGCAGCTGTCCGAGATGGGCAAGGTCGATCAGGGCGGCGGCGGCACGATCGCCAAGTTCATGGCCGACCGGAATATTGACACCATTGACGCCGGCGTGCCGGTGCTGAGCATGCACGCACCGTTTGAGCTCGTGGCAAAGTTCGACTGCTGGATGACGTACCGCGGCGTGCTGGCTGCCTACTGCGACACGCAGGCGTGACCGGATGCGGCAGGGGAAAACGGGGACAGTGACCGTTTTCCCTTGTGACGCAAAGAAAACCGTGGTATAATCAACATTCCTATCTGCGTATTGGGAGGTGCATCCGTGACCATCTGGAACGCGATCCTGCTCGGTCTGGTGCAGGGCATCGCAGAGTTTCTGCCGATCTCCAGCTCCGGCCATCTGTCGATCCTGCAAAACCTGTTTCATATGTCGACGGCGGAAAACGGCCATTTGTTTTTCGATGTTCTGCTGCATTTGGGCACGCTCATTTCCATCTGCATCGTCTACTGGCGGGACATCGTGGCCATGGTGCGCGAGACGATTGCGTTTTTCCGCAGCGCACGGCTGCCGGCCGAGCAGCGCCGGCAGCAGCTTCCCGCCGCGCGCATGGTGCTCATGATCATCCTGGCGACGCTGCCGCTGTTTTTGATCCTGCCGGTCAACGATCTGGTCGAGCAGCTGTACTACCACACCTTCTTCATCGGCCTCATGCTCATCCTCACGGGCTTTCTGCTGTTCGTGGCCGATAAAATGCCCAAGGGCACGCGCACGGAGAAAACCATGCGCGTGCGCGACGCGCTGGTCATCGGCGTGTGTCAGGCCGTGGCGACGATCCCAGGCCTGTCCCGGTCGGGCACGACGATCGCGGCCGGCATGGCCACGGGACTGGATCGCAGCTTTGCGGTGCGCTTCTCGTTTCTGATGTCGCTGCCCGCGGTGCTGGGGGCAAACATCCTGTCTCTGGCCAAGGCGGCCAAGGCGGGTATCGATGTGTCACTCCTGCCGGCGTATCTGGCCGGCATGCTCGTGGCGATGGTCTCGGGCGTCGCGGCCATCGGCCTTGTCAAGCGCCTGACGTCGAAGGGCCGTTTCGGCGCGTTTTCCTACTACTGTTGGGGCGCGGGCGCACTGACGATGATTCTGTCTCTGATTTTCTGAGAGGACGTTATATAACATGGCAACTTCATCATCCAAAAAGAAAACCGGCACGGCGAAAAAATCCGCCCCGGCAGCAAAAAAGCCGGCCGCCGCGCCGAAAAAGCAGCCGGCTGCCAAGGCGGCTCCGGCCTCCGCGCCGACGGCACCGACATGGCCGTATGCGCTGGCGTGCATCGTGCTGTCGCTGCTGGCGTTCCTGGGCCTGTTTCATGCCGAGGGCGTCGTGATCGACGGCTTTGCGGGCTTCCTGTGCGGCATCATGGGCTGGGGCTTTTGGGCGTTCCCGTTTGCGATGCTGCTGCTGGCGTGGACCTTTGTGCGCAACCCGCGCGAGCGCTTTGGCCTGCGCGTGACGGCGGCGCTGCTGATCGCGCCGCTGTTCGGCACGATCGTGCACCTGATGGTCTGCCGCGTGGCGTTCACGGCGCAGACGTTCGGCGCGATCGTCGGCCAGCTCTATGACGGGGGCAAGGTGCTCACGTCCGGCGGCGTGATCTCCGGCGGCATTGGCTATCTGCTCAAGGCCGGCATCAGCGTCTATGCGGCGCTGCCGCTGACGATGGCGGCGTTCGTGTTCTGCGTGCTGGGCAGCATGGACCTGACGGTCGGCAAGATCGCGGCCTGGGTGCGCACACGGCGCGAGGCACAGTACATCCCGGACGAAGACGTGCCGCTTGCGGAGGATGAGGAGGACGAACCGGAACCGCAGCCGCTGCCCGAGCCGCGGCGCAGTGCGCGCCGTGCCGTGCCGGACAAGCCGGTCGCCAAGAAAAAATTCATCGACATTCCGGTCGAGGAGACCATGACGGAGCCGGACGACGATCCGATCGATCCGATCCCGGTCAAAAAGCCTGCCCGCGGCGCGAAAAAGGCCGCGCCGGCCGATGCCACGCAAAATGTCCAGCCGCTGTCCGTGGAGGAGGCGGCCGATATCTGCGGCGTCACCCCGGTCACGCAGGAGATCCAGGACCCGCCGAAGCCGTCCAAAAAGGCGGCCAGTGCCGCCGTCGCGGCGGAGACGGCCGCGATCACCTCCGCCATCGAGAGCGAGAATGCCGATCACTCTTCCTATCAGCTCCCGCCGGTGTCGTTCCTGCGCGCGGGGAAGAAGGATCAGACGGACGCGACGGAGGAGATCCGCTTCAACCGCGACCGGCTCAACACTGCCCTGAGCAGCTTCGGCGTCAATGCGACCATCCGCGACGTGACGCGCGGCCCCACGGTCACGCGCTACGATCTCGAGCTCGAGGCGGGCGTGAAGCTCAACAAGATCACGAACCTCTCCGGCGACCTTGCGCTCGCGCTCGGTGTGGAGAATGTGCGCATCGCGCCGATCCCGGACAAGATCTCGACCGTCGGCATCGAGGTGCCGAACAAGGTCGTCAGCGCCGTTTGCCTGCGCGATATCATCGACTCGCCCGCGTTCCGCAATGCGAAGTCCAAGCTCTCGTTTGCCGTCGGCAAGGACATCGGCGGCAACTGCATCATCGGCAACATCGCCAAGCTGCCGCATATGCTCATCGCCGGCACGACCGGCTCGGGCAAGTCCGTGTGCATGAACTCGCTCATTCTGAGCCTGCTCTATAAGGCGACGCCGGACGAGGTGCGCCTGATCATGATCGACCCGAAAATGGTCGAGCTCGGCATCTATAACGGCATCCCGCACCTGTTCATCCCCGTCGTGACCGACCCAAAGAAGGCGGCCGGCGCGCTGCAGTGGGCGGTCGTGGAGATGCTCAAGCGCTACCGCCTCTTCTCCGAGGCGCAGGTGCGCGACCTCGCCAGCTACAATGCCCTCCAGAAAAACGAGCCCGACGGGCAGACGCTGCCGCAGGTCGTTATCGTCATCGACGAGCTGGCCGACCTCATGCTCTGCGCCGCCAAAGAGGTGGAGGAGAGCATCTGCCGCGTGGCGCAGATGGGCCGCGCCGCGGGCATGCACCTTATCATCGCAACGCAGCGCCCGTCCGCGGATGTCATCACCGGCCTCATGAAGGCGAACATCCCGAGCCGCATTGCCTTTGCGGTCTCGTCCTCGCTCGAGAGCCGCATCATCCTCGATACCTCCGGCGCGGAAAAGCTCATCGGCATGGGTGATATGCTCTATGCGCCCATCGGCACCGGCAAGCCCCTGCGTGTGCAGGGCTCGTTTGTGTCGGACGAGGAGCGCGAGGAGGTCGTGCGCTTCATCAAGCAAAACTCCGAGGCGCAGTACAGCGACGATATCATCGCGCAGATCGAGAAATCCGCCGCCGAGGCCGACAAGAAGTCCGGCCCCGCGCCCGAGGCGGACAAGCCCGCCAAGAGCGACTATGACGAGCTGCTGCCGCAGGCCGTGGACGTCATTCTCGAGACGAAGCAGGCGTCGGTGTCCATGCTGCAGCGCCGGCTGAAGCTCGGCTATTCGCGCGCCGCGCGCATGGTCGATCAGATGGAGGAGATGGGCATCGTCGGCCCGTTTGAGGGCTCGAAGCCGCGCAAGATCCTCATCACGAAGCAGCAGTGGCAGGAGATGCAGTATGTGCAGGGCACCGCACCGAGCGAGGTGCTGCAGGCGCAGACGGACTTTGCCGATGACAACGAAGAGGAACCTGAAGACGATGAATCATGATCTCCACACGGGGCGGCCGGAGCGCCGCCCCGTCGGCACGATTGCCTTTCCGGATGGGGCGGACTTTGCCCCGGAAATGACGCCGGCGCAGGTCGGCGCTTACAGCACGCTCGCCCTCGCGCACATCGGCGACGGGGTATATGAGCTCATGATGCGCACGGCCCTGTGTGCCGCCGGGCTCACGGCCGTGACCGACCTGCACCGTGAGACGGTGCGCCGCGTCAACGCGCCCGCGCAGGCGCGCGTGGCGGAGGCCATTCAGCCCGCGCTCACGGACGAGGAGCGCGCGGTCTACAAGCGCGGCCGCAACGCGAAGGTGAACTCGGTGCCGCAGCACGCGGACGTCGCGCAGTATCACGCGGCCACGGGGCTCGAGACGCTCTTTGGCTGGCTGTATCTGCTCGGCCGCACGCAGCGGCTGCGCGAGCTCTTCAGCAAGATCACGGAGGTGCTGTAACATGCCAATGGACGCAGTTTTTCTGCACGGCCTGACGCAGGAACTGACGCAGAGCCTGACCGGCGCGCGCATCGACAAGGTGCAGCAGCCGGAGCGCGACCTGCTGCTGCTGTCCGTGCGCACGCAGAGCGGCAACGCGAAGCTGCTCGTGCACGGCGGCGTGGGCAGCGCGCGGGTGCATTTCACGGCCGGCACGTTTGAAAATCCGGCCGAACCGCCGATGTTCTGCATGCTTCTGCGCAAGCATCTGGTCGGCGCGCGCATCACGGGTATTTCCCAGCCGGACTTCGAGCGCATGCTCGTTCTCGATCTCGACGGGCGCGATGAGCTCGGCACGCCGGTCAAAAAGCAGCTCATTGTTGAAATGCTTGGCCGCCAGTCGAACGTCATCCTCGTCAGCGCCGACGGGCACATCATCGACTGCATGCGCCGCGTGGATTCCTCCATGAGCGAGACGCGCCAGGTGCAGCCGGGCATGTTTTACCGCCTGCCGCTGCGGCAGGACAAGCCGGTCCTGTTTGACACGACGCCGGAGCAGCGCGCGCAGCTGCTCTCCGGCCCGGTCACTGCGGCGACGCTTGATAAGTGGCTGCTGGGTCTGTTCTCCGGCGTGTCGCCCCTGCTGTGCCGGGAGGTGTGCTTCCGCGCGCTCGGCGATGCCAGCCCCCGGCTCGAGCGGCTGGACGATGCGCAGCGCGCGCGCCTGGAGCACGAGCTGGACGCGCTGGTGTTCTCGGTCGAGACGAACAATCTCGTGCCCACCATGCTGCTCGACGGCGACCGGCCGAAGGATTTTTCCGCCGTGCCGATCCTGCAGTATCAGGACGCGCTGGAATGCCGCGGCTGCGGCTCGTTTTCCGAGCTGCTGGACGAATTTTATCTCCGCCGCGACAAGGCGGAGGCCATGCGCCGCCGCTCGCAGGAGCTGACGCATCAGGTGCGCACCCTGCGCGACCGCACGGCCAAAAAGCTGGCCATCCAGCAGTCGGACCTGCTGCGCTGCGCCGACCGCGAGGCCCTGCGGCAGAAGGCCGACCTCATCAAGGCCAACCTCTACCGTATCCAGAAAGGTGACCGCACCGTGACGGTGCAGGACTACTACGCCGAGGGCTGCCCGGACGTGACGATCGAGCTGGACCCGCGCAAGAGCCCGCAGGAGAACGCCGCCGCGCTCTATAAGTCCTACCGCAAGGCCAAAACGGCCGAACAGCACCTGACCGGCCTGATCGCGGAGGCGAGCCGGAACCTCGACTATCTCAACAGTGTGCTCGATGAGCTCGCGCGCGCCGAGAGCGAGCGCGACCTTGCCGACATCCGCGCCGAGCTGCGCGCGACCGGGTATCTGCGCCAGCCGCGCAATGCCAAAAAGGAAAAGACGGCGCAGCGCGCGCCGCTCGCCTTCGTTTCGAGCACCGGGTATGAGATCCTCGTCGGCCGCTCCAACACGCAAAATGACGAGCTGACGCACCGCACCGCCCGCCGCACGGACATCTGGCTGCATGTGCAGAAGGTACACGGTTCGCACGTCATCATCCGCGCGCACGACACAACGCCGGACGATCAGACGATCGCCGAGGCGGCGAGTCTCGCCGTATACTATTCGCAGGCGCGCGGCGGCGGGAAGACACCGGTGGATTACACCATGGCGCGCTTCGTGCGCAAGCCGTCCGGCGCGCTGCCGGGCATGGTGCTCTATACGGACTACCAGACCTGCATGGCCGAGAGCAATGAGGCGCTCGTGGAGCGCCTGCGCGTGCGCTAAGGCAGCAAAAAAGCTCCCCCGGCGGGGGAGCTTTTTCTGTTTCTCTTGCGGTATATTGCAGCAATTTTTCGCGTACTGGTTGGACGGTTGACGGATGCGGAAAACTGCGGTATGCTTTTGGCGGCAATGTGGGTTCAATCCGGCGTTGCCGGAGACTTTGACGAGCTATGGAGGGAGCAATGCGCAGATCATGGAGCTGCCCGCCCGGGCAGGGCGCAGCGATGCCCAGACGCCGCGGAGGCATCCGGCTGCGGTTCGATCCGGGCGTTGACCCGGAGGTGCGGCGCGCCCTTATGCAGTTTGTGCGCTGGCTGCAGACGCAGTACGCGTTCACTGTGCGCGTGCCGGTCTATGTGCGGGCGGCCGAGCGGCTTTTGTGCCGGGATGGCGATCTGGCCTGCGGGACATTTCTTGGCCCCAGCGATCCGAAACAGGAGCCGTATATCCGCCTTGCTGTCGGAGATTACCCGCAGATGCTTGCAGCGTGGGGACAGGACAGTGCGCTGGCATCGATCCTGCGCTCGCTCGCGCACGAGCTGACGCATTATTTTCAATGGGTGCGCGATCCCGTGGGGTATCAGACTGCGGACGAGTCCAGACTGGAGCGGCAGGCGGATCGCTGCGCCCGCGAGACCTTATACGATTACGCGGATGTGTATGCGCATCCGTGAGGTACACATATCCTTTTAGGGCAGAAAACGGAGGAATCCTTATGAAAAAACTCATTGCCTATTACTCCCGCGCGGGAGAGAACTATTTTTCCGGGACGCACCGCGCCATCGCCGTCGGCAACACGGAGAAGGCGGCGCGGCTGCTCGCCGAACTCACCGGTGCGGAGCTGTTCCACATCGAGCAGAAGGTGCCGTATTCGGACGACTATGACACCTGCGTCGCCGAGGCGCGGCGCGACCTGCGCGCCAATGCCCGTCCGGAACTGACGGCGCTGCCGGAGCGTCTGGACGACTATGAAGAAATCTACCTCGGCTATCCGAACTACTGCGGTACCATGCCGATGGCGGTCTACACCTTTCTTGAGCACTATGACTGGCAGGGGAAAACCATCCATCCGTTCTGCACGAATGAGGGCAGCGGCCTGTCGAACACGGAGCAGGACATCCAGCGGGCGGCGAAGGGCGCGCGGGTCGCGCGCGGCCTGTCGCTGCGCGGCAGCGCGGTGGACAGCGCAAAACCGAAACTGGAGCAGTGGCTGCGCGGGTAACGTGTGCGCTCCGGGCAGCAGAGAGAAGGAGGCCGTACATGAGCCGAAACGCAAAAATACTCATCGACCTGGCAGTGCTTGCGGCCGTTTACGGCATCTGGCTGCTGCCGAAGTGGCGGCGGCTGGGGAAAAGACCGCTGCTCGTCTATACGCTCATGTATGGCTGCCTCGCCAGCATTGCGCGCTTCACGCTCATGCCGGTGTTGGCGGCGCTGCCGTTCTGCTTTGACCATCCGTATATCCCCATGCACATGGCGCCGTTTGAGGATGTCATTCTCCGCCATGGCGATTATGTTCGGCAGATCGTGCTGAACATCGCCCTGTTTGTCCCGTTCGGTGTGCTGCTGCCGCTGTGCCGCAGCTGCCGCGGCAGGCGGTGCAGCTTCTGGCGCTGCCTGCTGCTGACGCTGGCGCTCAGTGTCGGCATCGAGGTCGTGCAGCCGCTGCTGCACGCATTCCGCAGTTCGGACATTACGGACGTCATCACGAACACGACCGGAGGCGTGCTCGGCTATGCGCTCTGGGCGATCGTGCACGCCTGCAGGAAAAAACGTGAAGATTGACCTGCCTTGAGATACCGGTGCTTTTGCCGGTATCTTTTTTGTTGAAAATGTGCCGCTGTTTCGTTATACTATTACAAAAAGCGGAATTTTACGGTCAAAAACGGAGAAAAAACAAAAATCGGAGGAGAGAAACATGGACGAGCGGATCTATCGCGAATACGTTGCGATCCTGAAAGAGGAACTGCAGCCCGCCATGGGCTGTACAGAGCCGATCGCCGTGGCTTACTGTGCGGCGCTGGCCCGCAGGACGCTCGGCGCGCTGCCGGAGACGGTCGAGGTGCTTGCGAGCGCGAACATCATCAAAAACGTCAAGAGCGTCATTGTGCCGAATACGAACGGCCAGCGCGGCATTGCGGCGGCCGCAGCGGCGGGTATCGTTTCCGGCAATGCCGACGCGCAGCTGCAGGTGCTTGCGAGCCTCACGCCGGAGCAGGTGGATGCGGTGGGCGCCTATCTGCAGCAGGCTGCCTTTACCGTCCGGCGCGCGGACAAGGACTACGTGTTCGACATTCAGGTGCGCGTCACGGCGGGGGCGGACAGCGCGTCCGTCGAGATCGCGGGCTATCACACGAACGTGATCCGTATCGAGAAAAACGGCGTCGTGCAGTTTCACAAGGACTATCAGGAGTCCGGCAGCCAGCACGCCACCGACCGCAGTCTGCTGACGGTCGAGCACATCATCGCCTTTGCAAACGAGGTGGACATTGCCGACGTGCAGGAGACGCTCCAGCGGCAGATCGACTATAACTGGGCCATCGCCGAGGAGGGCCTGCGCGGGGATTACGGCGCGAACATCGGCCGTATTCTGCTGCAGTCTTACGGTATGAGCATCCACAACCGCGCCAAGGCCTACGCCGCGGCCGGGTCGGATGCACGCATGAACGGCTGCGACCTGCCGGTGGTCATCAACTCCGGCAGCGGCAACCAGGGGCTGACAGCGTCACTGCCGGTCATTGTCTATGCCAAGGAGCTGGGCGTCACGCAGCAGATGCTCTACCGCGCGCTCGTGGTGTCGAACCTCGTCACCATCCATCTGAAAACCGGCATCGGCAGCCTGTCCGCCTACTGCGGCGCTACGGCGGCCGGCTGCGGCGCGGCCGCGGGCGTGACGTATCTGTATGGCGGGCAGTTCCGTGAGATCGCGCACACCATCGTCAACGCCATCGCTATCGACTCCGGCATGATCTGCGACGGCGCGAAGGCGAGCTGCGCGGCCAAGATCGCCTCGGCAGTCGAGGCGGGTCTGCTGGGTATGCAGATGCAGATGCACGAGAGCCAGTTCTACGGCGGCGACGGCATCGTCGTCAAGGGCGTGGAGAACACGATCCGCAACATCGGCACACTTGCGAGCGAGGGCATGCGCGAGACCGACCGCACGATCATCCGCATGATGATCCAGGAGCACTGATCCGCCGAATATTGCCGGCTGCCGGTTGGCGGCCGGCATTTTTGCGCCGAATTTTCGCACCGGCGGAGAATCGGCATTGCATTTTGCGCGCCGAGCGCGTATAATACCGCATATTTCATTTTGCAAAAGATTTGCATACCCAAGGAGGCGCGCCATGCGTTTATTTGATATTCTCGGGCCGGTCATGGTCGGCCCGTCCAGCAGCCACACGGCCGGGGCTGTGCGCATCGGCCTGACGGCCCGCAAACTGCTCGGCGACCGGCCGGTGCACGCGGACATTTCGCTGCACGGCAGCTTCGCCCTGACCGGTCATGGCCACGGCACGGACTGCGCGCTGATCGCGGGCCTGCTCGGTATGCAGCCGGACGATCTGCGCATTCCGGGCAGCTTTGCCGTCGCGGCGGAGCAGGGGCTGACGTTCTCGTTCCGGAACGTGCAGCTGCGCAACGCGCACCCGAACACCGCGCGCCTGCAGCTCACGGGCGCCAAGGGCCGCACGCTGGACATCGTGGCCGAGAGCATCGGCGGCGGGCGCATCCGCATCTGCTCCATCGACGGTATCGAGACGAACTTTTCCGGTGAGCACAACACGCTCATTGTCCACAATCAGGACACGCCCGGCCATGTCGCTGCCGTGACGGCGGCGCTCATGCAGCGGCACGTCAACATCGCCACCATGCAGCTCTACCGCAGCGAGCAGGGCGGCTACGCGGTCATGATCCTCGAGTGTGACCAGCCGATCCCGAAGGATATCGAGCAGTGGCTGTCGCACATCGAGGGCATTCAGAAGATCACGATCTTTAATCAGGAGGAACCGGTATGAGCTTTTTGAGCATTGCATCCATGCTTTCGGCTGCACAGGAGAGCGGGCAGCCGCTCTATGCCGTCATCCGTGATGCGGACTGTCAGGAAAACGGCTATGACGCTGCGGCGTCCTACCGCCAGATCGCGGCGCTCTGGACGGCGATGCAGCAGTCGAGCCGGCAGTACTGCGCATCCGACCGCTCCAACAGCGGGCTCATCGGCGGCGACGCGGCCAGATTCCGCGCGGCGGCGGAGGCCGGCCGCCTCCTCGGCGGGACGTATTTTCAGCGCGTGACGGAGCAGGCGCTCAAGGTGGCCGAGTGCAATGCGTGCATGAAGCGCATCGTCGCCGCGCCCACGGCGGGCAGCTGCGGCGTGCTGCCGGCGGTGCTGATCCCGTTGGCAGAGGAGCGGGACGTGCCGGAGGAGACGATCCTGCAGGCGCTGTATATCGCGGCCGGGTTCGGCCAGGTCACGGCGCTGCGCGCGAGCGTGGCCGGCGCGGAGGGCGGCTGCCAGGCGGAGATCGGCACGGCCAGCGCCATGGCGGCGGCCGCGCTGACGCACATCCTCGGTGGCACGGCGCAGCAGTGCGCGGATGCGTACGCCATCGCGCTCGGCAATCTGCTCGGCCTGGTGTGTGACCCGGTCGCGGGCCTGGTCGAGGTACCGTGTGTCAAGCGCAATGTCATCGGTGCGGTCAATGCCGTGAGCGCGGCGAATATGGCCGTCGCCGGCATCACGAGCCGCATCCCGGTCGATGAGGTCATCGATGCCATGGGCGAGGTCGGTGATGCGCTCCCGGCCAGCCTGCGCGAGACCGGCCTCGGCGGCCTTGCCGCTACGCCGACTGGCCGGCAGGCGGCCGAGCGGATCGCCCGCGCCGAACACTGAATGCCTCCGTCCCGCAGGCCGAGCCATCGGCGGCGGGGCGGATTTTTGCGGGAAAAGGCTTGACAGACGGGCAAAATCACGGCAATGTATAGTTATCCTATAGAACGAACGACCCGCTCTGCGGGCGGAAAGGCGGAGCCATGGAATTCAATAAACCCATTGCGGATATGCTCCCCGGCATGGATGTCGAGGGCTTTTATATTCTGCGCGCGGCGGCGCTCAAGACGACGAACAACGGCAAACCGTTTCTCAGCGGTACGATCTGCGACCGCACGGGCAGCGTGGAGATCAAGATCTGGAACTACAGCGGCCCGATCGGCGCGCGCCCGGACGATACCGGCCGCGTCGTAAAGATCCGCGGCAGCGTCTCGGAATACCGCGGTGCGCTGCAGATCAGCGTCCACCGCATCCGTATGGCCGAAGCGGCGGACGATTATGACACGGCGCTGCTCGTGCCGACGGCGCCCATCGACGCGGACGCCGCGCTGGCGGACGTGCAGCGGCTGGTCGCCTCGATCACGGACGCGGATTACCGCAGCGTGGCCGAGACGATGCTGGCGCGGCACCTCGATGCATTCCGGCGCATTCCGGCCGGGAAGAGCGTGCACCACAGTTTCCTGTCCGGCCTTTTGATGCATACTTACAACATGCTGCGCACGGCGGATTTTCTCGCGGGCCTGTATCCGGAGGTCATTGACCGTAGCCTGCTGCTGACCGGCACGCTGCTGCACGATTTCGGCAAGGAGCGGGAGTTTGCGTTTTCCGATCTCGGCATCGTGACGGAGTACTCCACGGCCGGGCAGCTCCTTGGCCATCTGGTCATGGGGGCGCAGGAGGTCGCGGACGCCGCGCGCGAGCTTGGCATTCCCGAGGAAAAGTCCATGCTGCTGCAGCACCTGCTGCTCTCGCACCACGGCGAGCCGGAGTTCGGCGCGGCCGTGCGGCCCATGTGCGCGGAGGCGGAGCTGCTGTCATACATTGACCTCATCGACAGCCGCATGGAGATCTATGCGGAAACGCTGCCGACCGTGCCGGCCGGCAGCTTCAGTGCCCGCATTTTTGCGCTGGAAAAGAAGATCTATCACCACAACTAAGGAGGCTGCCCATGCTGACCCTGCCGTCACAAGTGCATACGGCGCTCGATCGTCTCACGGCGGCGGGCTGGGAGGCCTATGTCGTCGGCGGGGCTGTGCGCGACGCGCTGCGTGGCTGCGCGGCGGGGGATTGGGACATCACGACCAATGCCGAGCCCGCGCAGGTCGAGCGCGTCTTTGCCGGCGAGCGGCTCATCGAGACGGGGCTCAGGCACGGCACCGTGACCGTCCTGCTCGACGGCCTGCCGCTTGAGATCACGACCTACCGCGTCGACGGGGACTATACCGACCACCGGCGGCCGGACGCCGTGCGCTTTACGCGCAGCCTGCGCGAGGATCTGCTGCGCCGCGATTTCACGATGAACGCGCTGGCCTACCATCCGCGCACGGGGCTGGTCGACGTCTGCGGCGGGGCGGAGGACATTGCGCGCGGCGTTGTGCGCTGCGTGGGCGAGCCGGGCCGCCGCTTTCAGGAGGATGGGCTGCGCATCCTGCGCGCGCTGCGCTTTGCGTCCGTGCTCGGCTTTCAGATCGCGCCGGAGACGGCGGCGGCCATCCATCGCAATCGCGCGCTGCTGCAGTATCTCGCGGCGGAGCGCGTGCGCAGCGAGCTGACAAAGCTCCTCTGCGGGCAGAACGTGGACGCAGTGCTGCGGGAATTTTCCGATGTGCTGGCCGTCCCGATCCCGGAGCTGCGGCCGATGTTCGGCTTTGCGCAGCACAACCCGCACCATGACCGGGACGCCTGGCTGCACACGGCCGCGGTCGTGGAGCACATCCCGCCGGAGCCGGTGCTGCGCTGGGCGGCGCTGCTGCACGATGTCGGCAAGCCGCCGTGCTTTTCCCTCGGGCCGGATGGTGTCGGCCATTTTTACGGCCACGCGGCCAAGAGCACCGAGCTGGCGGAGGGCATTCTCACGCGCCTGCGCTTTGACACGGCCGGGCGCACGCGCATCATGCAGCTCATCCGCTATCACGACCTGCCCATCGCGCCGGAGGCAAAGCCCATCCGGCGGCTGATGAACAAGCTCGGCGTTGAGACCGTGCGGCAGCTTTTTGAGCTGCACATTGCCGATACCTGCGGCCAGTCGGCCATCTGTGCCGGCCGGGTGGAGACGTACCGGCAGGCGGAGCGCGTGCTCGACGAGCTGCTCGCGGCGGATGCCTGCTTCTCGCTCAAAGACCTCGCGGTCAACGGGGATGATCTGCTCGCGCTCGGCCTGCGCGGCCGGGCGGTCGGCGCGGCGCTGCAGGCGTGTCTGGACGCGGTCATGGATGAGACGCTGCCGAACGACAGGGCCGCGCTGCTGGGGTATGCGGCGGAAAATTTGCAGCGCTTTGCAAATTCCTGAAACTCGGGACTTGAAAATTGTGGAGCGATGTTATAAGATGAAGAACATATTTGAATTACATTGTAATGGAATATGCGGAGAACAGGTTTATGGAGCAGATTCGGTCGCGGAAAAATCAATATATCCTGCACCTGCGCGCGCTGGCCAGGGATAAGGATGTGCGCCGGGACGCGGGGGAGTACGTCTGCGACGGTGAAAAGCTGCTGCGCGAGGCGCTGCAGTTCGGCGCGGAGGTCACGTCCGTGCTCTGGCGCGATGCGGCGGCGTTCCCGCTGCCGGACGGCGCTGCGCAGTATACGGCCGACGCGGAGCTCGTCGCCTATGCCTCGCCGCTCATGCATTCGCCCGGCCCGGTCTTTACCGTGCGCCTCCCGGAGATGCGCCTGCCGCAGCCGCTGCGGCACGTCATCGTGCTCGAGGGCGTGCAGGATCCCGGCAACGTCGGAACGGTCATCCGCACGGCGAACGCCCTTGGCATGGATGCCGTGGTGCTCACCGGCGCGTGCGCCGATCTCTACAGCCCCAAGACCGTGCGCGCTGCGATGGGCGCGCTCTTCCGCCAGCCGGTGCTGACGTGCACGACGGACGAGCTGCTGCAGCTGCTGCATGCCCGCGGGCTGAAGCTCTACGGCGCGGCGCTGACGGATGCGGCGCAGGATCTGCGGTGCGTGCCGCTCTCGCCGGCCGCCGTGGCGATCGGCAGCGAGGGGCGCGGCCTGAGCGCGCAGCTGCTCGCACAGTGCGACGGGCAGATCATCATCCCCATGCAGCCGGGGGCGGAGTCGCTCAATGCGGCGGTGGCCGCGGCGGTCGTCATGTGGGAGATCGCCCGCACCGGGATGTGAGGAGGCGCGCAAATGTCGCAGCTGCAATACTGGGTTTGGCTGTCCATGCGCTTTGGCGTGCGCCCGAAGATGAAGCTCGCGCTCGTGGAGCATTTCGGCACGCCGCGGGATGTATATTTTGCCACGGAGGCGGATTACCGTGTCCGTGTGCCGCTGCGCCCGGAGGAGCTCCGTCTGCTGCTGGATAAAGACATGAAGGATGCCAACCGCGCGCTCGCCATCTGTGACCGGGAGCATATCCGCATCCTGACGATCCAGGACGCCGCCTATCCGCAGCGCCTGCTGCAGATCTACGACCCGCCGCTCGTGCTCTACGTGCGCGGCACGCTGCCGCAGCTCGACGACCGCGCGGCCGTCGCCGTGGTCGGCACGCGCAGCGCAACGCCGTATGGCGTGCGCACCGCGCGCAAGTTCGGCTTCGAGATCGTGCGGCACGGTGGTATCGTGCTCTCCGGCCTCACCGCCGGGATCGACCGCTCGGCCGCCGAGGGCGCGCTGCACGCCGGCGGCATTTGCGTGGGCGTGTCCGGTACGGCGATCAACCTGGATTTTGCGGGTGCATACACGCAGGAGGTCGCGCGCTGCGGCGCCGTTGTGAGCGAGTTTGCGCCGAATATGTCCGTGCCGCGCTTTGGCTTCCGGCTGCGCAACCGCATCACGTCCGGTCTCGCGGTGGCGACGGTCGTGGTCGAAGCACCGGAGAAAAGCGGCGCGCTCCTGTTTGCCGACGATGCCGTCACGCAGGGCAGGGAGGTCTTTGCCGTGCCCGGCAACGCGGACTCCCGCGCCTCGGCCGGCAGCAATGCGCTGCTCAAGGACGGCGCCCGTCCGGCCACGTGCGCGTGGGATGTGCTGAGCGATTTTCGCCGCATGTTTCCCGGCACGCTGCGGGAAAATATCGCGCCCGCGCCCGAGACCCAGGCGCCTGAACCGCCGCCGGAGATGGGCAGCGGCTTTGCACAGGTGCGCCGCCCGGTCGCGGAGAAAAGGATTGACAAGCCGCAGTCGGAGGCATATATTGACCTGGAAGCGCAGCTGAAGTCGCTCACGACCGAGCAGCTGCAGATCGTCGCGGCGATCGATGCGCCCGGCACACAGGTGGACCTCATCATCGAAAAGACGCAGCTGCCGGCGAGTAAGGTGCTCGCGGAGCTGACCGTGCTGCAGATCCGCGGCGTCGTCCGGCAGGAGCCGGGCAAACGCTTTTCATTAAATATACGCGCAGGCACTGCGCAGAATCATAAGGAGTTGGAGTAGACCCGATGGCAAAAGCAAAAACCGATCTGGTGATCGTCGAGTCTCCGGCGAAGGCCAGAACAATCGAAAAATATCTGGGCAATCATTATCAGGTCGTGGCCTCGATGGGCCACCTGCGTGACCTGCCCAAGAGCACCATGGGTGTGGACATTGACGGTGATTTTACGCCGCAGTACCTGCCCGTGAAAGACCGCGCGGACGTGATCGCCGACCTGAAAAAGCGCGCGAAATCGGCCGACACCGTCTATCTTGCGACCGACCCGGACCGCGAAGGAGAGGCCATTTCATGGCACCTGAAGGAGTTGCTGGATCTGCCGGATGACAAGGCCAAGCGCGTGACGTTCAACGAGATCACGAAAAAGGTCGTCACCGAGAGCATCCAGCACCCGCGCGAGATCGATCAGGATCTGGTCGACGCGCAGCAGGCGCGCCGTATTCTCGACCGCATCGTGGGCTATAAGCTCAGTCCGCTGCTCTGGCGCAAGGTCAAGCCCGGCCTGTCCGCCGGCCGCGTGCAGTCGGTGGCCACGCGCATCGTGGTCGACCGCGAAAACGAGATCCGCGCCTTCCAGCCGCAGGAGTACTGGCTGCTCGACGCGCTGCTCGACTGCGGCGCGGGCACGTTCACGGCGCGCTTTTACGGCACGGCCGATAAGAAAATGGATGTCCCGGACGAGGCCACGGCCGACAAGATCATTGCCGCCGTGTCGGCCGAACCGTTCAAAATTGCGAGCGTCAAGCGCGGCGAAAAGCAGCGCAGCCCGTCGCCCCCGTTCATCACCTCGACCCTGCAGCAGGAGGCTTCCCGTCGCCTGGGCATGACGCCGCGGCGCACCATGTCGGTCGCGCAGCAGCTCTATGAGGGCGTGGACATTACCGACCGCGGCACGATCGGCCTCATCACCTATATGCGTACCGATTCGCAGCGCCTGTCCGATGAGGCGCTCGCCGCCGCGCAGTCCTTCATCGTCGAGCATTACGGCCCGGAGTACCACCCCGGCAAGCCGCGCACGTATAAGACCAAGGCCGGCGCACAGGACGCGCACGAGGCCATCCGCCCGACGGACGTCACGCTCACGCCGGATCGCGTGCGCCACGACCTTACGCCGGAGCAGTACCGGCTCTACCGGCTCATCTGGGGCCGCTTCACGGCCTGCCAGATGTCCAACGCCGTGTACGACAACGTCGTCGTGGATGCCGGCAGCGCGGGCTATCTCTTCCGCGCCAACTACTCCGAGCAGAAGTTCGCGGGCTACACCGCCGTGTATGAAGAGGCGAAGGACGAGGAGACGAGCGAAGTGCGCCGTCCGCTGCCGTCGCTCAAGCAGGGCGATGCCGTGGAGCTTAAAAACGTCACGAAGGAGCAGCAGTTCACGCAGCCGCCCGCCCGCTACACGGAGGCGACGCTCATCCGCGCCATGGAGGAAAAGGGCATCGGCCGTCCGTCCACGTACGCGCCGACGATCTCGACCATTCTCAGCCGCAACTATGTTGTCAAGGAGGGGCGCTACCTGCGCCCGACGAATCTCGGCATCGTCGTGACCGAGATGATGGAGGAGTACTTCCGCAACATCGTCGATCTGAAGTTCACCGCCAACATGGAGACGGACCTCGACAAGATCGAGGCCGGCAAGATGGCGTGGAAGGACGTGCTGCGCGAGTATTATAAAGACTTTGACGCGAACCTCAACAACGCCGAGATCCAGCTCGAGGGCAAGCATCTCAAGGTGCCGGATGAGGAGTCGGACGAGGTCTGCCCGAACTGCGGGCGCAAGCTCGTGTATAAAAACGGCCGCTTCGGCCGCTTCCTTGCCTGCCCTGGCTACCCGGAGTGCAGCTTTACGATGCCCATCGTCGTCGAGATGCCCGGCAAGTGCCCGGCCTGCGGCGGCCGTCTGCTCAAGCGCACGTCCCGCAAGGGCTTTGCCTACTACGCCTGTGAGCGCGGGCATGATTGCCCGGGACATGGCGAGGGTGAGGGCGGCGAGAGCATCCAGGGCTTCATGACCTGGGACGTGCCGACGAAGGACTATTGCCCCGAGTGCGGCAAGACCATGTTCAAACGCGCCGGCAAGGGCGCGAACAAGCCGTTTTGCATCAACCCCGAGTGCCCAAATTATCTGCCGCCCGACAAGCGCGGCTACAAGCGCAAGCCGAAACCGGCGGACGACGCGGCCGAGCCCAAGGCTGAGGCGGAGTCCAAGGAGACGAAGACGGAGGCCAAGAAGCCGGCGGCAAAAAAGTCCGCTGCAAAGAAAACCGCTGCCAAAAAGCCCGCGGCAAAGAAAACGGCCGCCAAAAAACCGACAGCCAAAAAGACGACGAAACCCAAGAAGGAAGCATAATTGGAAAGGCGGCCTGACCGGCCGCCTTTTTCGAGGAGGAACGCTATGACCCCAGTGACCGTGATCGGTGCGGGCCTGGCGGGATGCGAGTGCGCGTGGCAGCTGGCCGGGCGCGGCATCCCGGTGCGCCTGATCGAGATGAAACCCAAGAAAATGACCCCCGCGCACGTATCCGAAAACTTTGCCGAGCTCGTCTGCTCCAACTCCCTGCGCAGCGATGAGCTCACGAACGCCGTCGGCCTGCTCAAGGAGGAGCTGCGCCGGCTCGACTCCGTCGTGCTTGCGAGCGCGGATCACAACCGCGTCGCCGCCGGCGGCGCGCTCGCCGTGGACCGCGAGGCGTTCGCGCGCGAGATCACGGAGCGCATCTGCGCGCATCCGAACATCACCGTCGAGCGCGCCGAGGCCGACGCCATCCCGGACGGTGAGGTCGTCATTGCGACCGGCCCGCTCACGAGCGATGCCATGGCGGCCGAGATCCAGCGCCTCTGCCCGGAGTTCGACCTGCATTTTTACGATGCCGTTGCCCCCATCGTCACGCTCGAGAGCGTGGACATGGACAGCGCCTTTTTCGCCAGCCGCTACGACAAGGGCACGGCCGACTACGTCAACTGTCCCATGGATCAGGCGGAGTACACCGCTTTCGTGCAGGAGCTGCGCAGCGCAAAGGAAGCGCCCATCCACGGCTTTGACGACGGTGCAGTCTTTGAGGGCTGCATGCCGGTCGAGGTCATGGCCCGCCGCGGGGAGGACACGCTGCGCTACGGCCCGCTCAAGCCGGTCGGCCTGCGCGACCCGCGCACCGGGCGCGACAACTATGCCGTCGTGCAGCTCCGGCGCGACAACGCCGAGGGCACGCTGTATAACATTGTCGGCTTCCAGACGCACCTGACGTTCGGCGAGCAAAAGCGCGTCTTTTCCATGATCCCGGCGCTGCGGAATGCGGATTTCGTCCGCTACGGCGTCATGCACCGCAACACCTATTTAAATTCCCCGCAGCTGCTCGACCGGTATTATCGTCTCCGGCGCGACCCGCGCATCCGCTTCGCCGGGCAGATGACCGGCGTCGAGGGTTATGTGGAGTCGTGTGCGTCCGGCGCGCTCGTCGGCATCGAGACGGCCGCGCAGCTGCTCGGACTGCCGCCTGTCGATTTCCCGCAAGAGACGGCCATCGGCGCACTGTCGCTGTACATTTCCGGCGGCAGCGTCGGCGATTTTCAACCCATGAACATCAATTTTGGCATCATCACACCGCTGGATCACCGCGTGCGCGGCAAGCGCAATAAGAACGCGGAGATCTCGGCGCGCAGCCTGCAGATCCTGGACGGGCTGAAACAAAAGGAGGTTTTTCATCTATGAGAATTCTTGTGGACGCAATGAGCGGTGACCTCGCTCCGGACGAGATCGTCAAGGGCGCGGTGCACGCGCAGCAGGAGCTGGGCGCGGAGATCGTGCTCGTCGGCCAGCGCGCCGCCATTGAGGCCTGCCTGCGCAATGAGCAGGCCAAGCTCGAGATCATCGACGCGAGCGAAGTCATCACCATGGACGACGACCCCAGCACAGCCACCCGCCGCAAGAAGGACGCTTCCATGACGGTCGCGCTCAATATGCTGCGCGACGGCAAGGGCGACGCGGTCGTCTCTGCCGGCAGCACCGGCGCGCTGCTCACCGGCGCTACGCTCATCGTCAAGCGCATCCACGGTATCCGCCGCGCGGCGCTGGCCCCTGTGCTGCCGAACGGCGACGCGGGCGTCATGCTCATCGACTGCGGCGCCAACGCCGACTGCACGCCGGAGTACCTGCTGCAGTTTGCCTATATGGGCAGCTATTATGCCCGCACCATGCTCGGCATCGCCGCGCCGCGCGTCGGCCTGCTCAGCAACGGCACCGAGGATCACAAGGGCTCTGAGCTCCAGCACGAGACATTCCCGCTGCTCAAGGCGGCGGACGCCGCCGGCCGCATCCGCTTTATCGGCAACGTTGAGGCGTCGCAGGTGTTCAGCGGCGATGTGGACGTTGTCGTCACGGACGGCTTTACCGGCAATGTGCTGCTCAAGGGCATCGAGGGCAGCATCAAGTACATGACGCGCCAGCTCAAGGGCATTTTCATGAAAAACTTCAAGACCAAGATGGCTGCCCTTGCCATCAGGGACGAGTTCCACGCGCTCAAGGCATCGCTTGACCCGAACGAGGTCGGCGGCACGGCCATGCTCGGCATCAGCAAGCCGGTCATCAAGGCCCACGGCTCATCTGATGCGCGCGCGATCTACAACGCCATCCGTCAGGCGATCGCCTTTGTCGATTCCGGCATCATTGACGACATCACGGCCAACATCTCCTACATGCGTGTGGACAAGCACGCGGCGAAGGAGAGCAACTGATGGAGGCGCTGGAGGCCCGCCTGGGCTACACGTTCCGCGACCGGGCGCTGCTGGAGAATGCGCTCATGCACAGCTCCTATGCCAATGAAAACCGCGCGCGGGGCTATACCAGCAACGAGCGGCTCGAGTTTCTGGGCGATTCCGTGCTCGGCATGGTCACGGCGGCGCGGCTCTATGCGCTCTATCCCGACATGCCGGAGGGGAAAATGAGCCGCCTGCGCGCCGAGCTCGTCTGCGAGCAGGCGCTGCACGGTGTGGCGCTCACGCTGCATCTGGGCGACTATATCCGTCTCGGCCACGGGGAGGAGCGCAGCGGCGGCAGAGAGCGGCCGTCCATTCTCGCCGACGCGGTGGAGGCGGTCATCGCCGCCATGTATCTTGACGGCGGGCTGGAGCCCGCGCAGCGCTTTATCCTCACGCACATCCTCAACGGTCTGGCCGAGGGGGAGATCCACCACGTCGAGGACTATAAGACCGAGCTGCAGGAGCGCGTGCAGCGCCGCGCCGGGCAGACGCTTTCCTATACCGTCTGCGCCGAGAGCGGCCCGGACCATAACAAGACATTCACCATGGCCGTGCTGCTCAACGGCAGCGAGATCGGCCGCGGCACCGGCCGCACGAAAAAGGAGGCGGAGCAGTCCGCCGCCCGGTGCGCGCTCGAACAGATGCCGCAATAACGGCATGCAGCCGCCTGCGAAAACGCAGGCGGCTGCATTTTTTCACATCTGAAAAAATGCGCTCCGGCCGTTGCAAAATGGCATTTTTGGCGGTATACTCTACTTTGTATTACTTTGATTTGAGATATCAGCGGCGTCTCTGCACGCGCAGACGCCGGATATGCGAGGGATTTTGTGTACTTAAAAGCATTGGAGATCCAGGGCTTCAAGTCCTTCCCGGACAAGACGCGCCTGAATTTTGACCAGGAGATCACGGCGATTGTCGGCCCGAACGGGAGCGGCAAGTCGAACATATCGGACGCCATCCTGTGGGTCATGGGCGAGCAGCGCACGAAAACGCTGCGCGGCGGCAAGATGGAGGATGTCATCTTCGGCGGCACGGAAAAGCGCAGCCCCATGGGCTTTGCGCAGGTGTCGCTCATCCTTGACAACAGCACCGGCATCTTCGACACCGAGAACACCGAGGTCATGATCACCCGCCGCTATTACCGCAGCGGCGAGAGCGAATATTATATCAACCGCGAGGCCTGCCGCCTGCGCGATATCAACGAGCTGCTCATGGACACCGGTCTCGGCCGCGACGGGTACTCGATCATCGGGCAGGGTCGCATCGCCGAGATCGTTTCCGGCAAGAGCAACGAGCGCCGCGAGATCTTTGAGGAAGCGGCCGGCATCTCGCGCTACCGCTACCGCAAGGAGGAGTCGGAGCGCAAGCTCGCCCGCACGGAGGAAAACCTCCTGCGCATCAACGACAAGGTCGATGAGCTGGAGCTGCAGGTTGAGCCCCTGCGCAAGCAGGCCGAGACGGCGAAGAAGTATCTCCGATTGCGCGACGAGCTCAAGAGCGCGGAGGTTTCCGTCTGGATGGAGACGCTCGACCGGCTGCACGCGCAGGCTGAGACCGTGAACCGCGATTATCAGACCGCGAAGGAAAACCTCGCCGGCGCGCAGCGTGAGCTCGAGCAGCTCTATGCAGCGTCGGAGAACATCGCGCAGAAGATGCGCGAGAAGGATCTGGAGTCCGAGCGCACACGCGAGCAGATCTCCGAGGCCGAGAGCGCCGCTGCCGAGTGCGAGAGCGCCGCGGCCGTCGTGCGCACGAACCTGCAAAACAGTGCCGACAGCATCGCGCGCCTGCGCGTGGAGGTATCCGAGCAGACTGACCGTGCGGACGCTCTGCAGGCACAGATCGACGCGCAGCAGCGCCGCCTGCAGGAGATCGAGGCCGAAAAGGCGCAGCACGCGCAGGAGATACAATCCGTGCTCGCCGAGATCGACCGCAACGCGGCCTCCTCCGGCGAGGCCGAGCGCGCGTACACGGAGCTGCTCGCCAAAGAGAGCGCGCAGAGCAGCGCGCTGGCCGAGTGCCGCACGCGCATCACGCTCCTGGCGGATAAATCGCAGGAGCTGCTCGATCAGGAAAACGCCGTCGCCACCGCCGCCGCGGAAGCGGCCGAGCATCTGGCGGCGCTTGAGACGCAGCAGCAGGAAAAGCAGACAGCGCAGCAGCAGGCGCGCACCGCGTGCGACGCCCTGCGCGCGGAGCAAAGGGAAAAGGCCCAGCGCCTTTCCGCCTGTGAGCAGGCGCTCACCCGACAGCAGGAGCGGCTGTCCGGTCTGACGGTTGACCTGCGCAGCACCGAGTCGCGCATCCGTATGCTCACGGAGATGGAAAAGGACTTCGAGGGCTACAACCGCGCGGTCAAGGCCGTCATGCACGCGGCCGAAAAGGGGACGCTGCGCGGCGTGCGCGGCCCGGTCGCAAACCTCATCAAGACTGGCGACCGCTACGCCCTCGCCATCGAGACGGCGCTCGGCGCCGCGGCGCAGAACATCGTCGTCGATACGCAAAGCTGCGGCGCGCAGGCCATTGAGCTGCTGCGCCGGCGCGAGACCGGCCGCGCGACGTTCCTGCCGCTCGATACCATCCGTCCGATGCACTTAAACAGCGTGCCGGATCAGGAGCCGGGCTATGTCGGCGTGGCCGATACGCTTGTCACCTGCGCCGCCGCTTACCGCAATATCGTCAGCAATCTCCTCGGCCGCACCGTCGTGGCCGAGACGATGAAAGATGCCATCGCCATCTCCAGGCGCTATGACCACCGCTACCGCATCGTCACGCTCGACGGGCAGCTCGTCAACGCGGGCGGCTCGCTCACCGGCGGCAGCGCCGCCAAGGGCAGCGGCATCCTTTCCCGCGCAAACGAGCTCAAGCGCCTGCGCGCGGCGCTCGACACGCTCACGCTGGAGAAAAAGCAGTGCGAGGCCGAGCTTGAGGACGCGCAGACGGCGCTCGACGCGGCCCATGCGCAGCTCGACACCGTGCAGGCGCAGCTGGAGCAGGCGGTCGAGACGCTGCACAAGGCGGAGTCCGAAGCCGCGCAGGTCGCGCTGCTGAAAAACGCCGCGCAGGAGACCATTGCGGGGCAGAATGCGTCCATCGACGCCTGCCGCGCGCAGCAGAAGGCGAATCAGGATCGCATCGCGGCCGCCCGCGCCGACGCGCTTTCGGCGGAGCAGGCGCTCGCCGCGCTTCGCGCAGAGCGCGACCGGAGCGAGCTGGGCCGCGGCGCGTTTGACCGCCGCCGTCAGGAACTGGCCGATCAGCTGGCCGGCCTGCGGGCGGAGTCGGCGTCTCTGGACGCCGAGCGCGAGACCATCACGCGCACGACGCAACAGATCCACGACCTCTTTGAGGAAATGACCGGCGACCGCACGGCCCGCCTTGCCCAGATCGAGCAGGCCGAGGCCGGCACGCAGCAGCTGCAACAGACCCTGCAGATGCATGAGCGCCGCCTGGCCGAACTGCGCCAGCGCGCCGAAACGCTGCGCAGCGACCTCGCCGCGTGCAGCAGCCGCAAGCTGGAGCTCGAGGGCCAGCGCACCCGCACCGACCGCGACGCGCAGGCACGCAACCGCGACCTGCTGGATATGCAGGGGCTTGTGTCGCGCTTCGAGCAGAAGAAGCTCTCGGCCGACATGGAGGAAAAGCAGATCCTCGATAAACTCTGGGACAATTATGAGCTCAGCCGCACGGCGGCCGAGGCGCTGCGTCAGCCGATCGAGAACATGACGAAGGCCAACCGGCAGATCGCCGAGCTGCGGCGCAATATCGGAGCACTGGGCACGCCGAACCTCGGCGCGATCGACGAATTCACGCGCGTGAACACGCGCTACACCTTCCTTACCGGCCAGCGGGACGACATCCTCAAGGCCAAGCGCGAGCTGACCGGCATCATCGCCGACGTGACGGGGGAGATGGAGGGCATCTTCACCACGCAGTTTCAGGCGATCGACCAGGCGTTCCGCCAGACATTTCTGGAGCTGTTCGGCGGCGGCAAGGCCGCGCTCGTGCTTGAAGACCCGGAGCACGTGCTCGACAGCGGTATTGAGATCAAGGTGCAGCCGCCCGGCAAGGCGCTCTCGACGCTGAGCCTCATGTCCGGCGGCGAGATGGCGTTTGTGGCCATCGCACTCTATTTTGCCATTTTGAAGGTGCGGCCGACGCCGTTTTGCGTCATGGACGAGATCGAGGCTGCGCTCGACGAGGCAAATGTCACGCGCTATGTGCAGTACATGCGCCGCCTCGCCAAGAACACGCAGTTTCTCGTCATTACGCACCGCCGCGGCACCATGGAGGAGGCCGACCATCTGTTCGGCGTGACCATGCAGGAAAAAGGCGTGTCCCGCGTCATCGAGCTTTCGCTGGATGAAGCGGCTAAAACCATATCGTAACGGAGAAGATAGTTCTATGGGATTTTTTGATAAGATCAAACAGGGCCTGACCAAGACCAAGACGAAGATGGACGCCCAGCTGACCGGCATTTTTGCCGCCTATGAGCCGGGGGACGAGGAATTTTTCGAGGACCTTGAGGAGACGCTCATCCTCGCCGACACCGGCGTGGAGACGACGACCAAGGCCATCGCGCAGCTGCGCAAGGCCATCGAGCTCAAGAAGCTGCGCACCGGCGCGGAGGTGAAAAAGGAGTTCGTGCAGATCCTCACGCGCATCCTCAAAGTGCAGGACACCATGCTCTTGCTCACGACGCAGCCGTCGGTCGTGCTCGTCGTCGGTGTTAACGGCGTCGGCAAGACGACGACGATCGGCAAGCTTGCCGCCCAGCTCAAGAAAGAAGGCAACCGCGTTCTGCTCTCGGCGGCGGACACGTTCCGCGCCGCGGCGGCCGACCAGCTCACCGTCTGGGCGCAGCGCGCGGGCGTGGACATCGTCAAACACGAGGAGGGATCCGATCCCGCCGCCGTGGTGTTCGACTCCATTCAGGCGGCGAAGGCCCGCGGCACGGACGTTGTCATCATCGACACCGCCGGCCGCCTGCACAACAAAACAAACCTCATGAACGAGCTCAATAAGATCACCCGCGTCATCCGCCGCGAGCTGCCGGAGGCCGATATCGAAACGCTCATGGTGCTCGATGCCACGACCGGCCAGAACGGCCTCATCCAGGCCAAGCAGTTTCTCGACACGGCCGACCTCACCGGCATCGTGCTCACAAAGCTCGACGGTACGGCTAAGGGCGGCATCGTCTTTGCCATCGCAAACGACCTGCAGCTGCCGGTGAAATATGTCGGCGTTGGCGAGCAGATCGACGATCTGCTCGAGTTCAAGCCCGCGGAATTTGTGGAGGCGCTGCTGTCATGATCCTTGCAAGCAACAACGCACATAAGCTCGAGGAGTTTCGCGCCATCTTTGCGGACATGGGCATCGAGATCATCCCGCAGAGCGCGGCCGGCTGCCACTTTGAGGTGGACGAGACGGGGGAGACCTTCGAGGAAAACGCCTACCTGAAGGCCATCGCCGTGACCCGCGCGACGGGGCAGCCCGCCGTCGCGGACGATTCCGGCCTTATGGTCGATGCGCTCGGCGGCGCGCCCGGCGTGCACTCGGCCCGCTATACCGGCCGGCACGAGGATTCGGACGCCGCGCGCTACACGCTCCTGCTCCATAACCTCGGCGACCGCACCGACCGCACGGCCCGGTTCGTGTCGTGCATCTGCTGCACGTTCCCGAACGGCGACGTCCTGCGCGCCCGCGGCACGTGCGAGGGCAGCATCCTGTTTGCGCCGCGCGGGGAAAACGGCTTCGGCTATGACCCCGTGTTTCAGCCGGACGGCTATGCCTGCTCCATGGCGGAGCTGCGCCCGGAAGAGAAAAACGCCATTTCCCACCGCGGGAATGCGCTCAAAATCCTGAAAGAAGAATTGAGGAACTACTATGCTGACAAGTAAACAGCGCGCCCAGCTGCGCGGTCTTGCCGCGACGGAGGACACCATCGTCCACATCGGCAAGGGCGGCATCACGGACAACATCATCACCCAGATGAGCGACGCGCTCAAGGCGCGCGAGCTCGTCAAGGGCCGCGTGCTTGAAAACTCGCTCCTGTCCGCGCGCGAGGCGTGCGACCGGCTCGCCGAGGTCTGCCGCGCAGAACCCGTGCAGGTCATCGGATCGAAGTTTGTGCTCTATAAGCGCAACGAGCAGAAGCCGAAGATCGAGCTCGTGAAAAAGGCACGCAAATGAAGATCTGCATCTATGGCGGCAGCTTCAACCCGCCGCATCTGGGACATACGGCCGCGCTGCGCGCGGTGCGCGCGGCCATCCGGCCGGATCTGACGCTCGTCATTCCGGATCGCATCCCGCCGCACAAGGAGCTCACGGCGGGCAGCCCGGAGCCGGCGGAGCGCCTGCTCATGACGATGATGGCCTTCGCAGGCGAGCCGGGCGTGGAGGTCTCTGACATGGAGCTGCACCGCTCCGGCAAGAGCTACACGGCCGACACCGTGCGCGAGCTGAGCGCGTGCAATCCGGACGCGGAGCTGTATCTCGTCATCGGCACGGATATGCTCACGACGTTTGAGCAGTGGCACGATTTTCGGTATCTGCTCGCTCAGGTGACGCTCGTCGCGCTCGCCCGCACGGGCGATGAGCATGCGGAGGTCGAGCGCTTCAGCGCCTACCTGCGCGGGACGTATGACGCGCGCGTCATCGCCCTGCCGGCCGAGCCGGTCCCGGTCACGAGCACGGCCGTTCGTGCGCTGCTGCCGCAGCGGCGGGGCAGCGAGTACCTCGCGCCGAATGTGTATGCGCACATCATCCAGCAGCGGCTCTACGGCGCAAAGCCCGATCTCAACTGGCTGCGCGAGCAGGCTTACCCCATGCTCAAGCCGCGGCGTATCTCCCATGTCTGGGGCTGCGAGCACGAGGCGCGCCACCTCGCCGAGCGCTGGGGCTGCGATCCGGATGCTGCCGCTGAGGCCGGAATTTTGCACGATTGCACGAAAAAATTAGAGCTATCTGACCAATTGCTATTGTCTGATAAATATGGTATCATAAACGATACGGTCGAAACGGCCAACACCAAGCTCCTGCACGCCAAAACCGGCGCTGCCGTGGCCAGGGATCGTTTCGGCGTACCACTTGAGATAGAAAATGCCATCCGCTGGCACACGACCGGCAAGCCCGATATGACCACGCTCGAAAAGGTCCTGTATATGGCCGACTATATCGAGCCGTCGCGGGATTTTGACGGCGTGGACGAGCTGCGGCGGCTCGCTTACACCGATCTGGATGCGGCCATGGTGCTCGGGCTGAAGATGAGCCTGGAGGATCTGAAGGCCGGCGGCATCACGCCGCACGAGAACACGGTGCAGGCATTAAACTGGTATCAGGGCAGGGAAAAAGAATATGAAAAGACGACAGAGTGACGATCGCTATCCGGGCGATTACGGCGGATATGACGATCAGGGTTACGACCGTTACGACGGCGGCTATGACGATTCCTACGACGACGGCAGCGGCTTTCAGGACGACCCGTTTTCCGAGGCATCTGCGGCGGTGAACCACCGCGTGCAGGCGCAGCAGTCGCAGGCAAAGCGCAAGAAAAAGAAAAAAGTGCGCATCACGGTCATCGTGGTCGTGGTGCTGGCGCTCCTCATCGGCGAGTTTGCGATCCTGATGAACCACTGGGTCAGCCCGCCGAGCCTGAGCGACGGCGATTCGGACGATGTGAGCGTCAGCACAGACGGCCGCAAGAAAGGGTGCTACACGTTCCTCATCGCCGGCAAGGACCGCGCGGCCGGCCTGACGGACACCGTACTTGTCGGTATGCTCGACACGGAGAATCAGTCTCTGAAGTTTGTCAGCATCCCGCGCGATACGGCCGTGAACGTGTCCTACAAGCCCAAGAAGATGAACCAGTACTATGCCGCGGCCGAAAACAACGGCAGGGACGGCGTGGAGGCGCTCATCGGCGGCGCGGAGCAGATTCTCGGCTACCGGGTCGACAGTTATGCGCTCTTTGACGTGGAGGTGTTCGTCGAGCTCATTGACGCCATGGGCGGCATTGATTTTGACGTCCCGGTCGATATGGACTATGACGACCCCGGTCAGGATCTGAGCATCCATGTCCAGAAGGGCTATCAGCACCTCAACGGCTATCAGACCATGGGCGTGTTCCGCTTCCGCAACACGTATGCCAACGGCGATATCGGCCGCATCGACGTGCAGCACCAGTTGCTTAAGGCCATGACGAGCCAGTTTTTGAAGCTGCACAACATCCCAAATCTCAACAAACTCATTGACATCTATGAAAAGGATGTCACCACAAACCTGTCGGCAGGCAATGTGATGTTCTATGTCAAGGAGTTTTTGAAGCTCGATGAGAGCGCCATCTCGTTTGAGACGATTCCCGCCAATTACAGTGGCACCAAAAACGGTATGTCCTACGTGTTCATCCACGTGGACGAGTGGCTGGATTATCTCAACACCTGGCTCAACCCCTATACGAAGGAGATCACGTCCGCGGATGTGGACATTCTCTATGAATCCAATGGGCAGGTCGTGGCCACTTCCGGCACGGTTCAGGGCCCAAACAAATGGTAACAAAAAGGAAGGATGTAGCATTATGATGCCTGCTAACGAGCTTGCTGCGGTCATCGTCAAGGCGCTGGACGCAAAAAAGGGCGAGAACATTCAGCTGCTCAAAACCCAGGACCTGACGACGCTGGCAGACTATTTTGTCATCTGCACGGCCAGCTCCTCGACGCACGTGAAGACCCTGACCGACGCCGTGGAAGCGGCGGCGGACGACGTGGGCGAACCCGTCCTGCGCCGGGAGGGACACCGCAGCGGCAGCTGGGTCCTGCTCGACTATGGCTGTGTGATCGTGCACGTGTTCCAGGACGAGGCCCGCAAGTTTTACGATCTGGAGCGGCTCTGGAGCGACGCGGAGGTCGTGGACATTTCCGATATGCGCGCCTGAGCGCCAAAACAAAACCAACCGGGGCGGATGCTTGTTCCGCCCCGTGACCTACTTATGATTTTTTGATTTTTCAGAGAGAAGTGAATGCTATGAAGTACGATTTCCAGGCGATCGAGAAAAAATGGCAGGCGCGCTGGGAGGAAGAAAAGCCCTTCGCGGCCGTCACCGGCGACCCGCGGCCGAAGTTTTACGGCCTGATCGAGTTCCCGTACCCCTCCGGCCAGGGCCTGCACGTCGGCCACCCGCGCCCGTTCACGGCGATGGATATCATCTGCCGCAAGCGCCGGATGCAGGGCTACAACGTTCTGTTCCCGATCGGCTTTGACGCCTTCGGCCTGCCGACCGAGAACTACGCCATCAAGAACCATATCCACCCGGCCGTCGTGACGAAAAACAACATTGCCAACTTCACCAAGCAGCTCAAAATGCTCGGCTACAGCTTTGACTGGGACCGTGCGGTCGATACGACCGATCCGAGCTACTATAAGTGGACGCAGTGGATCTTCCTGCAGATGTATAAGCACGGTCTGGCCTATAAGACCACCATGCCCGTCAACTGGTGCACGAGCTGCAAGTGCGTGCTGGCGAATGAAGAGGTCGTCAACGGTGTCTGCGAGCGCTGCGGCAGCGAGGTCGTGCGCAAGGAGAAGAGCCAGTGGATGCTCGCCATCACGAAGTATGCCCAGCGCCTGATCGACGATCTGGACGATGTGGATTACATCGAGCGCGTCAAGACCCAGCAGCGCAACTGGATCGGCCGCTCCACCGGCGCGGAGATCACGTTCAAGACCAATGTCGGCGACGATATCACCGTCTACACCACCCGTGCCGATACGCTCTTCGGCACGACGTACATGGTCATTTCGCCGGAGCATCCGCTGCTCAAGCAGTGGCAGCCGCACATTGCCAACTGGGACGCCGTGGCCGCCTATCAGGAAGAGGCTGCGCACAAGTCCGATTTTGAGCGCGGCGAGCTCAACAAGGAAAAGACCGGCGTCCGTCTCGAGGGCATCGAGGTCATGAACCCCGTGACGCATAAGGCGCTGCCCATGTTCGTCTCGGACTACGTCCTCATGGGCTACGGCACCGGCATCGTCATGGGCGTTCCGGGCCACGACCAGCGCGACTGGGAGTTTGCCACGAAGTTCGGCCTGCCGATCGTCGAGGTTGTCGCCGGCGGCGACGTGACGAAGGAAGCCTTCGTTGCCAAGGACGACAGCGCCGTCATGGTCAACTCCGGCTTCCTCAACGGCATGACCGTTAAAGAAGCCATCCCCGCCATGAAGAAGTACGTCGTGGAGCAGGGCTTCGGCAAGGAAAAGGTCAACTACAAGCTGCGCGACTGGGTCTTCAGCCGCCAGCGTTACTGGGGCGAGCCGATCCCGCTCGTCAACTGCCCGAAGTGCGGCTGGGTGCCGATCCCGGAGGATCAGCTCCCGCTCGTGCTCCCGCAGGTGGACAGCTATGAGCCAACCGACGACGGCGAGAGTCCGCTCAGCAAGATGACCGACTGGGTCAACACCACCTGCCCGCAGTGCGGCGGCCCTGCCAAGCGCGAGACCGACACCATGCCGCAGTGGGCCGGCTCGAGCTGGTATTTCCTGCGCTACATGGATCCGCACAATGACAAAGCGCTCGCTTCCAAAGAGGCGCTGGACTACTGGAGTCCCGTCGACTGGTACAACGGCGGCATGGAGCACACCACGCTCCACCTGCTCTACAGCCGTTTCTGGCACAAGTTCCTGTATGATATCGGCGTCGTGCCGACCAAGGAGCCGTATCAGAAGCGCACGAGCCATGGCATGATCCTCGGCGAGGGCGGCGAAAAAATGTCCAAGTCTCGCGGCAACGTCGTCAATCCCAACGACATCGTCGATCAGTACGGCGCGGACACCATGCGCCTGCACATCATGTTCATCGGCGATTTTGAGAAGGCCGTCACCTGGTCCAACGAGGCCGTCAAGGGCTCGAAGCGCTTCCTCGACCGTGTCTGGAATCTGGCCGAGAGCTGCACGGACGATCCGGCCATCTCGGACAAGAACGAGGCGATCATCCACAAGACCATCAAGAAGGTCACGGAGGATATCGACGAACTGAAGATGAACACCGCCATCGCGTCCATGATGACCATGGTCAACGAGTTTGCCGCCAACGGCTGCACGAAGGGCGACATGGAGCAGCTGCTGCTCCTGCTCAGCCCGTTTGCGCCGCACATCGTCGAGGAGCTCTGGGAGCGGCTCGGCTTTGCCGCCAAGTACGGCAAGATGTGCTGCCAGTGCGACTGGCCGACGTATGACGAGACCAAGACGGTTGACACGACTGTTACCATGGCCGTGCAGGTGCTCGGCAAGCTCAAGGGCACCGTCACCGTCGCCAAGGACAGCGACCAGCAGACCGTCGTCGACGCGGCGCTGCAGCTCGACAAGGTCCAGCGTCAGATGGAGGGCATGCAGATCGTCAAAGTCATCCACGTCCCGAACAAGCTCGTCAACCTGATTTTGAAGCCGAAGGCATAACTTCATCTTGACATCGGCGGTAATTGCAATTATAATATTAACGCTAAAGCCATGCATGATGGCCCTTGAAGCGCCGCAAGGCGTATTTGGAGGGAGGGAATAAAATGTCTGAAATCTACGTCAAGGAGAACGAGTCTCTGGACAACGCGCTCAAGAGATTTAAGCGCAGCTGTGCCAAGGCCGGCGTCATGTCTGATCTGCGCCGCAAGGAGTACTACCAGAGCCCCAGCGTTCGTCGCCGCAAAAAGTCGGAGGCTGCTCGCAAGAACAAGAATAAGCGTTACTACTAATGCAAACAAAAAATCCTGCATCTTCGGATGCAGGATTTTTTTCTTGCTTTTTCAGGTCTGCGGTTCGTACACCGGCAGGTCCACATACGTCGGTGCGTGCGCCAGCGCCGGGATCAGCACGTCGATGGCGTCCGCCATGCGCAGCTTGAGCGTTGACGTGTTGATGCACGGGTGGCAGCAGAGGTACGCATCCTGCAGCAGGTCGCGGTCGATGAGCAGGCGCACGCGCCCGTCATGGTCGTTCATCAGCCCCAGCACGCTCACAGAGCCGGGCGCGATGTCCAGCAGCTCGAGCATATGCTCCGGGGAGGCAAACGACAGCCGCGCGCTGCCGATCTGGTGCGAGAGATCCTTCGTGCGAAACGGCTTGTGCCCCGGCATCAGCAGCAGATAAAATGCCGTCTGCTGCCGGTTCGTGAGGAAAAGATTCTTGCAGATCCCGGCGCCGAGCACCTGCTCCACGGCGGCGCAGGCTTCGATCGTGTCGGCAGCGTCGTGATCGGCCCGGTCGTAGGCGAGCCCCAGGCGGTCGAGCAGGTCGTAGCAGCGCAGCTCCTTGTCCAGCCGCTGCCCACTCACTGGGCGGCCGTGATATAAATTCTGGTCAACATACATAGCGGTAACTCCTTAAAAATCGGTCTGCCGCCATTATAGCGGCTTTGGCGTGCGGGTTCAAGTCCCGCACGTCCGGTTGACAGGTCGGGTTGAAACGGGTACAATATATGCTGTGAAACTGTGCAGAAAGGAACGTCCCATGGCATATCAGCTCATCGCCGTCGATATGGACGGCACATTGCTCAATTCCCAAAAAGAGATCACACCGCGCACGGAGGCCGCTGTTACGGCAGCGCTTGCGCGCGGGTATCACGTCGTCATGACGACCGGCCGCTGCTACCGGCAGATCGTGCCGTATATGGCGCAGTTTCCGGCCATGCGCTATGCCATTACGTCCAGCGGCGCTGCCGTGGCCGACTGCGTGCAGGATCGGATCATTTCGGCGCAGAACCTCCCGGCAGATGTCGCGGCAGAGCTTGTCCGCGCGTTCGAGGGGCTCGACGGCTTCCCGATCCTCTTCTTCAACGGCGAGGCGCTCTACCGCCCGGAGCTGCTCGATGACCCGCAGCGCTTCGGCATGGATGCCTATGTGGACAATTTCAAATCCCACTGCACGGCCTGCGAGGACATGGAGCGGCGCTTTCTCGCAGCGCCCTATCCCGTGGAGAAGCTGGATTTTTACTTTGTCGATTCCACCGAGCGCGCCAAGTACCTCGCGCGTGTGCAGGATGTGCGCGCCTGGGTCGTCCCGTGCGAGAGTGCGGGTGTGGAGATCAACGCCATCGGCGCCGATAAGGGGAGCGGGCTGCAGGCGCTGTGCCGCTGCCTGAACATTCCCATCAGCGCGACGATCGCCATCGGTGACTCGGAAAACGACCGCCCGCTCCTGCGCGACGCCGACCTGCCGCTCGCAATGGGCAACGCGATCGCAGACGTGAAGGCCGCAGCGCGGTATGTCATGCCCGACTGCGACCACGATGGCGTGGCCGAGGCCATTGAGCGCTTTCTGCTCGCGCAAAGTTGACCCCGCGCGCGAAGCGTTGTATGATAAGATTTGCCCCCATTTTTGGGGCAGTGTAACAGGAGGCAGTGTCCATGGACAACATTCAGCAGCTAAAACAGTGGATCGACGGCAGCGACCGGATCGTATTTTTCGGCGGCGCCGGCGTCTCGACCGAGAGCGGCATCCCGGATTTTCGCAGCGTGGACGGCCTGTATAACCAGAAGTATGATTATCCGCCCGAGACGATCCTGAGTCATTCCTTCTTCATGGCGCACCCGGAGGAGTACTACAAATTTCACCGGGATAAGCTCGTCGTCGACGGGGCCAAGCCCAATCGTGCCCACCTGCGTCTGGCGGAGCTGGAGCGCGAGGGCAAGCTCCAGGCGGTCATCACGCAGAACATCGACGGCCTGCATCAGGCTGCCGGGAGCAAGAATGTGCTCGAGCTGCACGGCAGCATCCACCGCTGCTACTGCATGCGCTGCGGCCGGCCGTATCCGGCGGAGCGCGTCAACCACGGCACCGGTGTGCCGCACTGTGACTGCGGCGGCATCATCCGGCCGGACATTGTGTTTTATGAGGAGTGCCTGGACGACGATGTCGTGTCCAAGGCAGTCCATTATATCCGCGAGGCGGAGGTGCTCATCGTCGGCGGCACGTCGCTGGCCGTGTACCCCGCGGCCGGACTTTTGAATTACTACCGGGGCAGCAAGCTGGTGCTCATCAACCGCAGCGCCACGCCGTATGACGATCAGGCAAATCTCATCATCCATGAGAAGATCGGCGAAGTCTTTGCCCAGGTATAACGGAGGAAGCAGGTTTTCATGCGAATTGACGTAATGGGCGTCGGGTTTGACAGCCTGACGATGGACGAAGCGGTCGCGCGTGCGCGTGACCTGATGGCGGAGCGGCGCGCGGCCTATGTCGTCACGCCGAATCCGGAGATCGTGATGCTCTGCCGTGACGATCCCGCGGCCATGCAGGCCGTACAGGGAGCGGATCTCGTGCTGCCGGACGGCATCGGCGTGATCTACGGCGCGAAGATCCTCGGCACGCCGCTGCGCGCGAAGCTGCCGGGCATCGACTTTGCCTCGGCGCTGATGGCGCAGATGGGGCAGGAGGGCAAAAGCGTGTTCCTGCTGGGCGCCAAGCCCGGCGTCGCGGATGCGGCGGCGGAGAAAATGCGTGAGCGTTTTCCCGGCCTCGTCATCGCCGGGACGAACGACGGCTATTTTCAGGACGACGACCCCGTGGTGGAGAAGATCAACGCTGCGCAGCCGGATCTGCTGCTCGTGTGCCTCGGCGCGCCGAAGCAGGAGCTCTGGATGCAGCGCAACGCACCGCGCCTGCGCGTCGGCCTCATGGCCGGCCTCGGCGGCAGTCTGGACGTGTTCGCCGGCAATGTCAAGCGTGCGCCGAAGTTTTTCCAGAAGCTCGGGCTCGAGTGGTTTTACCGGCTCCTCAAAGAGCCGAAGCGCATCGGCCGCATGATGAAGCTGCCGAAATTCCTGTTTGCGGCCATCGGCTGCAAACTTCGGGGGAAGAAACACCATGGCGAAGGGTAAACTGATTGTACTGGAGGGCATTGACGGCAGCGGAAAATCCGCGCAGTACCGCCGCCTGTGCGCTCGTTTTGACGAGATGGGCATGGCCTATCATCACATCGTCTTTCCGCGCTACGACCAGGAGTCGTCGGCGCTCATCCGCATGTATCTCAACGGCGCGTTCGGCGCGCATCCGTCGGATGTCAACGCCTATGCGGCGTCCACGTTTTTCGCGGTCGACCGCTATGCGTCTTACCGCACCGACTGGGGCGAGATCTATGAAAATGGCGGCCTGATCCTCTCGGACCGCTACACGACCTCAAACGCCATCCATCAGGGTTCCAAGCTGCCGGAGGCGGAGCTGCCGGCCTTCTTTGACTGGCTGTACGATCTGGAGTACGGCAAGATGGGCCTGCCGCGCCCGGATCTGGTGCTCTATCTGGACGTGGACCTGCCGACCTCGCTCAAGCGGATGCAGCACCGGCAGGAAAAGCAGAATACCAAGGCCGATATTCATGAGCAGGACGTGTCCTATCTGGAAAACTGCCTGCGCATCGGCCGCCTCGCTGCCGCGCACTATGGCTGGACGATCGTGCCGTTTATGAAAGACGGCGCTGAGCGCGCGCTGGAAGAAAAGCACGAGGAGATCTTCTCCATCATCCGCAGCGCGCTGTGAGCATTTCCGGGGAAAAGGATGCCCTGCGTGCGCAGCTGCGCGCCCGGCTTTCGCAGAGCGACCCGGCGGAGAACGCCGCGTGCGATGTGCGCATCACGCTGCAGGTGCTCTCGCTGCCGGCGTTTCAGGCGGCGGAGCGGATCTTTGCCTATTGCAGCGTCGTGCCCGAGGTGGACACGCACGCCATCCTTGCGCAGGCGCGGCGGCGCGGCAAGACGGTCGCGCTTCCGGTCACACAGCCGGATGGGCAGATGCGGTTCGCGCGCTTTGACGGTGCGCTCGTGCCCGGGCGCTTTGGCATTCCCGAACCGCCGCGCAGCGCGCGGACGCTGCTGCCGCAGCCCGGCGACCTGATGCTCGTCCCGGCGCTGGCGTATGACCGCGCAGGGAGGCGTCTCGGCCGCGGCGGCGGGTACTATGACCGCTTTCTGGCGCGTGTGGACTGCTGCACCGTGGGGCTGATCCGCGCGGCGTTCCTGCTCGACGCGCTGCCGGCCAAATGGAACGATGTGCCGGTTTCCGCCGTCATAACCGAGGACGGCGTTTTGCGCCCACAGGAAAAACCGGGGCTCCCGGAGGAGCCCCGATCGGTGTCAGGCCGTTAGCAGCCGCAGCCGCAGCCGTTGTTGTTGTTGTCGCAGCCGCAGTTGCCCCAGCCGCCGCAGCAGAAGAGCAGGATCAGAATGAGGATGATCCAGAGACAGCTATTATTATTTCCGCAGCACATAACCAAAACCCTTTCTCCGCGCAACTGATTTTTGCGTGGCCAGACCCCGCGCGGTGCATGGATCTGGCGCAATGTTTTCCGGCGTGACCGGAGAAACGGCGCCGTTTCCGTCCGTCGCCTTATCTTATGCCCCTCGGGGCATGGGGGTTCCTGCGCCGTGTGGGCGGCAGGAACGAATTCCATGTTGACAGGGAGACCGAACCATGTCTGATCACTTTAAGAACTTTGATGAGCTGTTCCGCGACGAGCAGGATTCGTCCCGCCCGCAGCGTTCGGCAGCCGCGCAGCCGGCCCGCCGCCGTCCGGAACAGCCGGAGGGGCAGCGCCCCGCACATCCGGCCCAGCCGCGCCCGGTACGTTCGGAGGGACAGCACTCCGCGCATATTCCTGCACGGCTGCACTCCCTTTGAATAGTGGATT
>ERZ791883.218-NODE-218-length-78929-cov-30.088927_pt1 | contig 78929 bp, 72 predicted proteins | sample MGYA00510160_ERZ791883 | MGnify/ENA primary metagenome ERZ791883 (study PRJEB30046, sample SAMN00792072) | human gut metagenome | study: EMG produced TPA metagenomics assembly of the A metagenome-wide association study of gut microbiota in type 2... | reverse complement strand
TGTAAAGCGGAACATATACCCGTTGCAAGTTCTGTAGCATTATAGGCTCTATCCAAGAATGAATCTATATAGCTACTCTTATTTGCACCTGTGAGCAAGTTGTAGAACTTCCACATAGACAAATCATTCCCCAAGCTGCCAAAGTTCTCATCATTGATATACGCTTTAGCCACATTGTTAACCTGTGTATCAGTAAGCAACATTTTAGGTATATCTTTCTGATAGCCTTGCGGTAATGACTGATAAAGTCTCATTCTTCCAAGTAGTTGGCAGAACTGATGCTCCGTCATACTGGTATTGCCTAAAGACTGCATCAAATGTATGTGTTTGGCTGCATCGTATTTGTGGAACATTTCCAATACCGCTTGATATAAATCCCTTGTATTGGTAACTTCCAAGCAACTAAGATAACCGTCCGTAGATACACATAGATTTGTGCAAACCTTACAAGTAAAGCCAATAAACACTTTAAACCGCTCCGCACCTTTCTTTGAATAAAGATTGGTGTGGTTATAAGCTCTGACACCGCCAATAGTAAGGGTTAGCCTGTTACCGTGTACTGTCTCATAGATAGTAGGAACTTCAATAACAAAAGCGCATCTTTCGTAGTAGATAGTCTTGTCACTCTCTAATAACTGATTGGCGGGCTTATGTATCGCTTCGGGAATCCTACCTTTGATTACATGAGAAACACGAATGTCTGGCGATTCAATTTGTTCACCGCTAAAGAATGTATTGGTTGCATCCTGTACCGCTTCAATGAAAGCCACATGAGATAATGTAGCTTCGTTGTCCTTTGCGAATACGGGTATAATACAATCATTCCTTAGATGCTCCAAACTGGCTTCAATCGTATTGGCTTCAATGAATAGAGGTCGTTTCTGCTTAATAATTGGCTCTTCAATTATTACCGCTTCTTCTGCAAATTCACCAAAGTTTCTACTAGTTCTCTGCACTGGCATAATCTGTAATGTTGATTCCATAATCTGTAATTTATTAAGTTAATATTAGAAATTCCTCTGTCTGAAAGCTAAGCAAGCCACAATCAGTATTAATAATCCAATAAAGAACTGTGGCACTAAGACTACTGGCACAATTAGAATTATTCCAAACGTCAATAAAATCTTTAAATTCTCCATACGCATAATAATAGATTAGTAAATAGTGTATTTAAGGACAAAATGAGGGCTTGACATGAAGTACTATTCATTCACTTATCTTTGTGCATCTTTATATGTAGACATATACAAATCGTTGATAAGTCCGCACATTTAAGAAGTTCAAAAGGTTTGTGGGCTGAATAGCAATTCATGTTATCCTTTCTTTTTCCTAATGATTGGTATGGGGGTGTAGAGTAGTTACACCGCTATAGAGTGCATAACATATACCTCATGCTCACTGTCTGACTAATAATTTCACTTGATAGCTGTATAAAGTCTAAATAGAAACACGACCTAAATCTAAAGGGTGGGGGTATGAATTTCAAGTACCTATATTTTTGAGTTGGGTATCAAAAGGAACTTTACCAGTAATATATATCACTCTCAAATGCCATTATTGGCCTTTAGGACATACTCCCCTATAGAATGACGGACTTATGACAGTATCAGTATAAAGTTTGCAGATTGTCCACAATTCATGATTTTACTGTCGGAATATTAATTACCTTTGCAATATCAGGACAATGGGAAACACCCCAAATATAATCCTCAAAATTATTCCGATTCCATGTTAGAGATACCCTAAACGGGTATAATTCGACCTGATGCGTATCAGGTTTTATTATTCTTGTGACTGTCCAATATTTCTACCATGACTCCCTTATACTAAAGATAAAAATTCTCTATAAAGTGGACAACACTAGATTAGATTATTCCAGTCAAATTAACTTTTAACTTAACTTATGAAGAAAGAAATGATTAAAATTCCGGCAAATATCAAGTATTTAACCGAACGGGAGAAGTTCATAGAAGAATTCGGGAAACCGTTTGAACTTCCTAATGGTATTTTGAATAAAGAGATACCCGGCTGTGGAGCAACTACAGTCGCACTGACAGATGAACATAAAACTATTATATGCAGCCCTCGCAATGAGCTGTTGAAAAACAAACATGAACAATACCCTGATACCTTGCTTGTAATTGGCGGGGTGGACACCAAAGAGATTGAGGCATATTTGCAGACTGCGGAGCTTCCCAAGATTCTGGTCTCCTACGATTCCGTGTATAAATTGATTGGCTGTATTAAATATAAATCAGATTGGCGTGTAGTAGTGGATGAATTCCAGTGCTTGTTGGCAGATAGTAGTTTCAAGTCTGAAATAGAATTGCACTTTTTGGATAATTCAAGGTCGTTTCCGTATGTTACATTCTTATCGGCAACTCCAATTCTTGACAAATATCTGGAACAGATTGACCACTTCAAGGATATGAATTACTATCAGCTTGACTGGGAAGAAAAGGATATTGTCAGAGTATATAGAGAACGCACAAAGAATCCTATCAATGCAGCATTGGAAATAGTTCGCTACTATCAGAATGGCAATTATCCTTCTGTGTATGTTAATGGGGAAAGGATTTACTCCAAAGAATGTGTTATATTTCTCAATAGTGTAAATAATATTGTGAACATTATTAAACAAACAGAACTCAATCCGGAAGAAGTAAATATCATTGTAGGTAATTCTGACGATAACGACAGACAGATTGCAAGGATTGGGGAAGGATTCAAACGGGGAAGAATTCCCTTGAAGGGGGAGACGCACAAGAAATTCACCTTCTGTACTTCCACCGCTTATGCGGGCTGTGATTTCTACTCCACCAATGCCGCAACTTTTGTCATTAGCGATTGTAATCGCCCGAACACTGCGGTTGATATAGCAACGGAACTGGTACAGATTGCAGGCAGGCAGCGTCTGGCATGCAACCCCTTCAGGCAGTTCCTCACCTTCGTTTACAATGTCAATGCAGAGGAGGTAGAGCAGGAGACATTCAATGAGCATCTGTGCCGGAAGGTCAATGTGACACTTGACGAGATTAGAGACAACAACAATGCCGGTGAAGCATTGAGAGCCAAACGTATCAAGGATTTTAGGAGAATCCCCGACAATGTAAAATATCAGGATTCATATACAATGTACGATGAACAGAAAGGAGAATTTGTTTTCAACCGTTTAGCCTATGTAAATGAGCAATACTGTTTTGATGTCCAGAAGTTCAATTATCAGAATGGGGTAATTGTAAAGAAACTGCTCCAAGATAGTAGTTTCGATGTCAGTGAGAATCAAACTTATGCCGTTTACCAAGAACAGTTGAAACATCTAATCAAAAAGGAGCCATTTGTAGACAGGATGCAGGCATACTGTGAATATCGTGCCAAGCAAGGGCTGATTGTCAATCTCGCAATGTCAACACTGGAAAGCAAATATCCAGAATTGAGGTATTATTATGAGGCTTTGGGCGTTGACAGGATTAAAGCTCTGAATTATAAGGAGAAGAAACTGCTCAATGAAATCCATATCATGAAAACCAAAAATAAGATTCGTCATGAATTACACGGCACTATTCACATCGGAGACAGGATATTAACTGCTGATATTCAGCAAACCTTACGTGTTGTATATGACAGGTTGGGCATTGACAAGTCACCGAAGGCGACCGACCTCAATGAATTCTTTGAGATTCATTCTGTCAAGATACCGACCGCCAACGGCCGGAAGAATGGCTTTGAGATTCGAGGAATATTGTAAACAAACAGAAAGAGGCTGAACTCAAAATCAATTTGAGACAGCCTCTTATTTTATGTATCATGTACAATCCGGTTATTCTTATTGCTGTTGAGCGTTACGCATCTCAATAACTCGCTCGATGATTAAGTGCTGAATACAGCTAATTTTATCTTCGCACTTAGCTGCTTCAATCCGCAACTTCTCTGTTGCTTCAATGCTGTTTAACACATTACAGACTGTATCAAAGTCATATTGCGAGATGCAATAATTAATGGCCTTAATATATCTGGTTTGTTTTGCAGCTTTCACGCCAAAGGCTTGTACTGTTGCCTTCATCAATTGCTCTGCCTGCGCATAAGTTCTATATTCTTCTTTAAAAAGAGAAGAATTCATAGCAAGGGCTTTGCTTTGTAATAAAGAAACAGTAGTGCTTATACCAAAATATCCCTGTACGGCAGTACCGGAAATAGAGTACTTCTCACCGAAGCTGCGGATATTCAGTAATAATTCATCTCCCGTTACAATTCCGGCATATCCTATCCACTCATCCTTTGAAGGACATTGAGAGAAATATGCAGTTGTTGCTACTCTGCGGTAAGCGTCGGCAACACTATCACATTCCACTAATTCAGCTTGCAGTGGCTCATCCGTCAAACCGAGCAAGTTAACATTGTCGGCTTTATCCAGATAGACCATTACGGCCGGAGCATTATCGAGAAGATTCTCTATTTTACTACCAACGTAATCGTATAGAGGAACATTCTCTGTGTAGAATGGTTTTGCGTCACATAAGCAAACCAGAGTCGGCAAGAGCTTACTCTTATCTATAGATTCATAGGTTTTATTCTTCTCAAAGTTTTTACGTTTGATAGAATAATCGGTGAAGGCAAGAATGATTTCCTGTTCTTCGCCATTAAAATTCACTGTGGTAACAAAGTACCACTTGGGAGCTTCTGCGCTCCCTAAATTTAAAAGCTTCATAAACTTCAATTTTGTTAAAATTATTAAGCGGGCGGTATATAAGAGCGGGCATACTTACACCTTCATATATACCCGGCAATCCGAGAATTGCCTAATTAATAATATTAACAATTATGAACTAATTGCCACAGCTTATCACTTCCAAGCAAAAAGCGATAGCTTAAAGCACCGAGGTGCTGGGGTCGGATTGTACATGATGTCAAAGAGCGGGTTGTTCAATGCTTACTCATCAACAATATGAGTTAATCATTTAACTGCTGCAAAGATAAACCATTTTACTGATAACATCCAAATTCTACGGTTATTATTTCTCGTAAATGCTTGATTTCGTCCGGATTAGCTACATTAATCCAGACTATCAGTTAACGTCAGTTAATGAGATTTTATCATACCTCCTTACAGCCGTATCTGTTTGGGGAGAATATGATGTTCAGGCTTACCAGAAGCCTTGATTTCCTAAAAAGCTTGTCAGCCCTGATTCCTTTTATCCAATAAGGCTGTAGTGATTTCTTTTATATTGGTGAATCTTTCCTTATCTAACAAGCTTATTTCCAAAGCCTTATTGACAAACTGCATAATTGCATCCTTACTGATACCAATTTTAACGCACTCGATAATCATTTCTCTAAAACTGTCATGCAAGTCTGATTGCTTCCCAACAGATAACTGTTTCACATATTGTTTTGCCACATCAGAATCAGAAGTGGAAGATTGGGAGAATTTTTCTATCTCGCTTATAAGAGACGTGATTTCATTGTCATAACTACACAGTTTCCCATTTTTCAAATGACCTACCTGTGATTGTAGTTCAGCAGCCTTATTGATTTTAGACGCAAAAAATTGAGTGTCTAACAGAGTATCGAACGTAATACCATTTATAGTATTTTGATACTGTTTTAAAATATTAATGGCTTCTTTGTTACCTTCTTGACTAATAGTAGTAGGTACTTTATCAGATTGCCTTACTTTTGTAGATTCTGTTTCCAACATTAGTAAAGCGGCATCCTCAGAGGTTAATCTTACATATTTCTTAAAAGACTTTGCATCATTATGTCCTGTTATCTTCATTATAATATGACTATCATAGCCATGTTTTAGCATATTACAGATAAAGGAACGTCTTGCTGTATGCGTTCCTATTAGTTCGTATGCTTTCACTTGTGTTGTAACAACTTCTCCTCCCCTATCCTCTGTTACATTATGTAATCTTGTTATACCTGCTTTTTCACCTATGTTCTTTAAATAGTTCAAAGCTGTTTGATTGGTATAAATAGGAAAACCATTTTTATACTTATTCAGAATATCTATAGCAACAGGTAAAAGAGGAATTGATACTCTATGCGTTTTCTTTTCTTGCACAATTTCTATTACTTTCCCTTTACCATTAGGCGCTTCCTTTATAATCCCCTCATTAATTGCTTGCGTATCAGAGAAGCGTTGCCCTATCCAACATTGTAATACAAACAAATCTCTCACTTCTTCTTCCCTTCCTGTTAAGCGCAAAGCATATATTTTATCTATTTCATCTTCCGTTAAATAAATCTCATTTTCATCACCTTGTCTACTTTGGGGCTTTTTATACTTGTCCAGTTTGGATTCGTGAATATCAATCATGCCTTGCTGCTCTGCTCTTTTAAGAATACATATTATCTTCTCTACCTTATTACCAACCGTAGTAGTTTTCGTTGTTTTACCTTTACCAACTTCCTTATTAAAAAGATAAGATTCATAATCCTTTATCAATGGTAAATTTATATCACTAAAACTAATAGGATATTTACCTACTTCATTCAGAAAAGCTTCAAAGAACTTTATTTGTTTCACATAATCAGCTCTTGTACTATCTTTTATAGTTCTATCTAAAGCTAATGTATTACGTAACCAATGTACTGCATTTATATTTTGCTTTTCTTTCTCCATAGTATCTTTGTATATAAACTTCTTTAATATCTTAACACTATTTCCGATTTCGTTGGGATTGTCACAAAGATAACGCTTATATTGCAGAAAGCGATTTTTAATCTCAATTATTTTCGTGTTAACAATAGTATTATTGAGATTATCAAGTTCACTTAACCTACAACCGATATAAGCCTCTTGCTTCTTCACATTCCAATGTTCTGGATATACCTTAACACCCGTAGAAAGTCTTATTTGCTTCCTATCTATCCTGCATACCAAATAGATATTAGTAGGCTTGTTTGATTTGGGTTCTCTCAAATTAAACTTAGCCTGTACTTCATTAAAAAAAATCTGTCCCGTTTGAGCCTTGTTATTCATTTCTGTGCTTCAATTTCGTAATTCAAACTCGTACTTCAATTTTGTGCTTACAAGGCTTTAGCTAACAAAATATCAAGAAGAATCCTCTCTCACAGTATTGTAGAACGCCAATTTACTATCATCAATAAGAGCAAAAAAAATGGGGCTTTTCACAAAGCTCCATTTTTCAGTTTTCAATAGGTATTAGTTTTTTTTAAGGTAAAAAGATTGTTTTCAGGATAACGGTGCAAATATAGTCGCTTTTACTGATACTCTCCAAATTATAAAACATGTCATATAACATCTTTTTGAAAATTCTTTGGATTTATTATCATTTGACGCAAAAACGCCTGTAACTTACCCGTTATAGGAGACAAATATAGGATAAAATTTTAAGGAGCCCTAATTTCTGTTTAAAAAACTGCAAAAAATTATCTATTCGGATAGTTCTCGTCTATCTTTCCGCTATGCTTTAATACCTTGGCGTCAATGAAGAAAACAATCTCTTCGGCGATATTATTAATGTGGTCGCCGGAACGTTCCAATTTACGGAAAACGCTCACCAAATCCACACACGTATGTACTGTTTCAGGATGTTCAATGATATAATCGGCAAGGATTCCCGTTGCCTGTGCGTTGATTTCGTCCAGCAGATTATCTTTGCCGAATACGGTAGTTGCCATTTCAATACTCTCCTCATGCAAGGCACGTTTTGCCAGTTCCAACATTGAAAGTACCTCAGCATGCATCTCACCCAAACGCAGACGCGTCATTAACTCAGCGTCAAGCACCGGTTCTTTGCAACGTATCACGAAACGGGCAATCCCTTCCGCAAAGTCTCCCAAGCGTTCCAGATTCGTATTAATCTTCAGCATAGCCAATACAAAACGAAGGTCGATTGCTACCGGATTGTATAGTGCGATAATATCTTCCACATCACTGTCTATTTTTAGTTCGAAGGCATTCACCCGGCGTTCACGGACCATTACCTGTTGCGCCAACTCCTTGTCGAGTGTCAAAACAGCCTCCCCGGCACGGTCAAGCTGATTATACACCAACGTCCACATCTCGTCAATTTCCTTCTTCAATAGAATGAGTTCCGATTCTATAAACTTTACCATAGTCTATTATATATAAGTGTTAATATTCCTATTTATCCCCGCCATTCCGGTACAAACTATCCGAAACGTCCTGTAATATAATTCTGCGTAGCCTCTTTCTCCGGATTCGTGAAAATCTTCTTCGTATTGTCAAATTCCACCATTTCACCCATATAAAAGAACGCAGTCTTATCACTTACACGAGCTGCCTGCTGCATATTATGCGTTACAATCACAATCGTATAGTCCTTCTTTAATTCGTGAATCAATTCTTCCACTTTAGCCGTAGAAATAGGGTCGAGTGCAGAAGCAGGCTCATCCATCAACAACACTGAAGGAGATACCGCCATTGCACGAGCGATACAAAGACGCTGCTGCTGCCCGCCGGACAAAGCATAGGCCGATTCTTTCAGTTTATCTTTCACTTCATCCCAAAGCGCAGCCCCTTTCAGCGTTTCTTCCACCCGTTGACGAATGAATGCATTATCCTTCACTCCATTCACACGAAGTCCATAAGCCACATTCTCGAAGATACTTTTCGGAAAAGGATTAGGACGCTGGAACACCATTCCCACATTCTTACGAAGTTCGTCCACTTCCACTCCTTTCGCATATATATTCTGTCCGTCAATACGAATCTCCCCCTCCAAGCGGGTAGCGGGAATCAAATCATTCATCCGGTTGAAAAGCCGGAGAAAGGTAGACTTTCCACAACCGGAAGGCCCGATAAACGCAACAACCGATTTTTCCTCAATCTGCATACTGATTCCTTTCAAAGCATGGAAATCACCATACCAGAAATTCACATCACGCGCATCTATTTTTACTGTATCCATATATTATTTAATTCGTCTTTACTCTTTTTTCAAAATATTTCCTCAAAGCATTAGCCAGCAGATTCACCAGTAGGATAATCACAATCAGGACCAATGCAGTGCCATAAGCTAACGGCAACTGCGCCTCCATATCCGTTCCACTGGTCGAAATCACATACAAGTGATAAGGCAACGCCATACACTGGTCAAGAATACCGGTCGGCAACTGCGGCAGGAAGTAAGCGGCGCAAGTAAAAAGAATAGGAGCCGTTTCACCCGAAACACGCCCTAAAGCCAGAATCAGCCCGGTGATAATGTTCGGCATTCCCATAGGCAGAATTACATGCCAGATCGTTTGCAACTTTGTTGCTCCCAATGCCCGGCTACCTTCACGCATACTATCCGGAATAGCCTTCAACGCTTCTTCCGTAGTACGTATCACCAAAGGTACACAAAGTAAGCCTAACGTCAAAGAACCCGCTAGGATACTGTCACCAAAGCCCATATAATTGACAAACAATGCCATACCAAACAAACCGAACACAATAGAGGGAATACCACTCAGGTTATTCGTCATTACCCGGATAAAGCGTACCAATTTTCCTTTCGGCGCATACTCATTCATGTAGATGCCACTCATCACACCTACCGGGAAAGCAAACAACGCACTACCTACCATTAGATAAAAAGTACCTACGATAGCCGGCCAGATACCTCCACCCCTCATACCGTCCGTAGGTGCTGAAGTGATAAACTCCCAACTGATAGCACCACTGCCTTTATATATAATAAACCCGAGAATTGCAAAGAGTATCAGCACAATACAAAGACTCAACAAGCGGAAAATTCCGAAAGCCAGCTTCTGCGAACGATGTTTAGCCTTATTATTACTACAAATTTCCATTTTATTTACTACGTTTTAATCCTTTAGAAGAAATGTATTCCACGCTAAAGTTAATAATTAGTGTGATGAAGAACAGCACGACGCCCAACATAAACAAGGCCTGATAATGCGGACCACCGGCAGGAGCTTCTCCCAATTCCGCCGCAATGGTAGCCGGAATGGTACGCAACGGTTCGAGAATAGTAGTCGGAATTACGGCAGCATTACCCGTCACCATTAACACCGCCATTGTTTCACCGATAGCCCGTCCGATGCCAAGCACTACTCCGGAAGTAATCCCCGAAATAGAATAAGGAATCACTACCTTATATATAGTCTGCCATTGCGAAGCTCCTAATGCCAGACTCGCCTCCCGCATAGCACGCGGACAGTTTCTCATCGCATCCTCCGTCACCGTAATTATGGTAGGCAATGCCATAATAGCCAGCACGACACTTCCTGCCAATCCACTCTCGCCCACCGGAAGATCAAACAGTTTCTGAATCAACGGAACAATAACGATCAATCCGAAAAAGCCGTATACAACGGAAGGAATACCACTCAATAATTCAATAATAGGTTTCAGCCAGCTCCGTACCTTCGGATTTGCCACTTCGGACATATAAATAGAAACCGAAAGTCCGAACGGTAATGCAAAAAGAATAGCAAACAAGCTTACCCACAACGTACCGGCAATCAAAGGCAGAAATCCGAACTGTGCTGCCGGAGTTGCCGTCGGAAACCATTCGGCACCTGCAAAAACATCCTTTACCGAGATCGTGTTATCCTCTATAAGATGCACCGAGTCAGGATGAACGATAAACTTCTGCGGAACAAATGCCACAATACCCGGCATCTTTTCCACTAGTTCCGTTATCTTCTCACCTGCATATTCATAAGCGGGGCCGAGTTCTTCTTCGGTATAATACTGTGTTATATCCTCCAGACGGAAAACCCGGATAGGCAGGTCTTTCCCGCCGAGTTCTTTCCAGTTCGTTATCTCCTCATCGAAAACATTCTTTATCTGCGCCGGAGTCAGCACGCTTACCTTATTACTCTTATTCAGCGCCAACACATATCCTTCTTCAATCACTTTACTTTTGAATAGCCCGAAAGCTTCAGTAAACAGGAAAAGAACGATAAGCAGAATTGTAATACTCGTTACGAAACCGCTACAAGTCAGGACACCTTCTATAATCTTTTCAAAAAACTTTTTCATACCTATTTGAATTCTGATGCAAAGAAAGCATCTCCTTATTAAGGGGATGTGACTAACGTTTGAAGGAAATGTTTCAATCATATTACATTTGTATTACAACATCTATTTCCACCCTACATGAAACAAGAATGTAATATCCAATTGTTTTATTTGCACCAGCAATAAAAAGAATAATTTATGAAAGTGAGAAGAAACTTATTAATCGCCTTTTCCCTACTCTCTCTTAGTGTCAATGCACAACGTATCAAAGGCAGCGACACTGTATTGCCTGTCGCCCAGCAGACAGCAGAACGGTTTATGAACCAGCACCCTGACGCCCGTGTCACAGTGACCGGCGGAGGAACCGGTGTAGGTATCTCCGCTTTAATGGATAACACAACGGACATCGCCATGGCCTCCCGTCCGATCAAGTTCAGCGAAAAGATGAAAATCAAGGAAGCCGGACAGGATGTAGACGAAATCATTGTAGCCTATGATGCTCTTGCCGTAGTGGTACATCCTTCCAATCCTGTGAAACAACTTACCCGCCAGCAATTGGAAGACATTTTCCGTGGAAAGATCACCAACTGGAAACAAGTGGGCGGAGACGACCGCAAAATAGTAGTGTACTCCCGTGAAACATCTTCCGGAACTTACGAATTTTTCAAGGAAAGCGTATTGAAAAACAAAAATTATATGTCGAGCAGCCTTTCCATGCCTGCCACCGGTGCCATTATCCAGTCTGTCAGCCAGACAAAAGGAGCCATCGGATATGTCGGTCTGGCCTATGTATCTCCACGTATCAAGACTCTCTCCGTATCCTATGACGGAAGCCATTATGCTACGCCTTCGGTAGAAAATGCCACCAACAAAACATATCCGATCGTGCGCCCTCTTTATTACTATTACAATGTAAAAAACAAAGAGGCAGTCACCCCCTTGATTCAGTTTATTCTTTCACCCGAAGGACAGGAGATTATAAAAAAGAGCGGCTATATTCCGGTTAAGTAATCACATCCGTATCTATCAGAAGATGTGTTAAAAACCTGAATTAGAAAGCAATTGGCAGATAGTCTAAACTTTTTTTCTATTTTTGAGGTTTTATTCCTTTTTTTTTCATAATATAGCCGATGAATATAATTATCACCAGAGCATTAAATATGGAATTTGAGGAAAAAGACCTTGCTGCAAAGGTTTTTCATGGAAAAAAAGATAAACTACTATACATACTAGAACTTTCTTATAAGAAGTACTATAATTTGTTGTATAACTATGGATTAAAACTAACCAACGATTCTGAGTTGGTTCAGGACTTTATCCAAGAAATATTCACTAAACTTTGTAAACGTGAAAATATCGATAACATTTCTAATATAAAGATATACCTACTCCGTGCTATGCGTAATATAATCTACGATTATTACGCAGCCCAAAAAGATATAGTCAGCATCGATGATATGGAATTCTTAATTCCTGATGATGCTGAAGTATTCAAGACATTCTTTTCTAAAAATGATGAGGAACTGCAAAAATATCAAACCTTATTGCAGACAATCAATTCTTTGCCCAATCAACAGAAACAAATTCTTTATTTATTTTACATAAAGGGATTAACTCATAAAGAGATTAGCGAAGTGTTGGATATCAATCCGCAATCATCTATGAACTCCCTTGCCAAATCTATCCGCAAGCTACGCATACAGTTCGGGCAGATATCCGAAAAATAGAGAAACCTTCATCGACGGATTTATTTTGTAAATATCCGAAAATGAAGGTTTTTCTAAAACATTAATATCTGACGAGTATATTAACGAACAGGTATTTCTACACGCCTCCCATCGGCCTGGACTGCATAAAGCTTAGCATCAGCCAGATCAATTCCACCAGGTATATCATACCCATACATATTAAAAAAATAAAGCAGGTCACCGTCCGCTGCCCCACGACGTAACTCGAAAGCCACAGCATTCTCTCCATTCTTCACTGAATATCTACGACCGTTAACCGTGCAATATACTTCACTGCTGACCGGTTTTACACTACCTTTAAACTGTGTATAATACCCGACATCCGAAGGCTCACTATCCAAACCAATATCTCCGGCTTTACGGTCTTCAATATATTGAAACGCGTGTTTCGGTTTGGGATAGATAGACATCTCCGCCTTTGCTTTCCGAATCATTTCCTCTGTTACAAGATAATCATAAGTTCCATATTGTTCGATGACACCCTTTCCCGGTATAAAGAATCCCCACAATTCAAAAAAGTCACTCAAATCCTCATGAGCAGCCTGTGAAGCCTTTACCGCTAACTTCAATTGAGCAGCTCCCGGGTTATTCTCATCAATACGATCTGCCCGTAATAATTGGAAAAGCGTTTGCCAAAATTTTTCATTATAACCACACCGATGATAATAATTCCACAGTTGCCAATACATACGCATATGGATTTCGGTATCTTCATTCATGTGATGTGGGTTTCCCATGTCGAACCAAGCCTGTCCTTCTACAAAACGCGCATCAGCCAAATGAAAAAGTTCACTACCACGAGAACAATATTTGCCTAATTTATAAAGCACATAATTAGAAAATAAATTATTGGAAGATTCAGTACAACCAGGCCAGTTTATCGCTTTCTGATGAATGTGTCCGATCTCATGTGCAGGTCCCCAGGCATTATCTTTATCTGCCATTACATTATCCCTCAATAAGATATTATCAAGATAAGTATAAACAAAAGCCACACGATAATCCGACGCCCACATATACCCATATTCCGGTGAAATAGCAAAAATATGATTATTCATTTGTGAAGGCCATACATCTTCAATCCCCATTAATTCCTGTTCCCAGCCAACAATATCATCCCACAAGTTAATGGCGGAAAGTATTCTATCGGGAACAAAACTCCGTAATTTTTCAGTATGGAAATAAAACATGATCTTATTACCACGAACACAAAAATACTTATGGTTTGCCGCAGCCAACAACTGTGCATATTTCTGATCCGTCTTATGATCTTTCAAATCAAAAAAGCCGGTCACTTTTCCACTACCTGAAGGAATATGAATGTTTACAGGTTTAGCCCTGTCATCATTGAGCATAGCTGTATACATCACAAATAATTGCCCGGATTCTTTCATCGTCAATTTGTTTATACCCGGAGATAGAAAATAAATAGAACCACTTGAGTTGACTATCCAACCTCTATCTTCTTCATCATTCGTATAAGTCTCTCCTATCACTTGCAAAGAGAGTTGCTGTCCGTATGTATCTCCGACCAATACGATGATTTCTTCATCTTTCTCCACCGATATACCGGTAGGATTATCAAGATTGCCATATTTTTTAGTCATCAATTTGTCTGCCCATTCGACAACATCACTGTACGGGGCATACTTTCTGATTCGGAACTCTTTCTCATGTGTATCGTATGTATCATTATACAGAGCTAAAGCCAAACGGGCAAAGTATCCCGGCAATTCATTGATAACATCTTCTGTGACACCTTCGTTCAAGGCAGTACATGAAAGATCTGTGAAGACTTTAAGTAATTGGTCATTCACCGAGCTTTCTTTATTATATCGGAAAAACTCCATTTCATCACAACTCACAAAGTTATTATATCCTGAATATACCATAAATTTAATGCCGCTAACACGCTTTGTCTCGTCAAACAAAACCCGTGACGCCATATCTTGTCCACGAAAATCGTATTCCCCATATTTCACCCAATCAGTATGTCCGATATCAGTGGCCGTATAAACTTCCACCCGACCAAAATTACCATTGCCGGCACGGGTATGATAAATCACATAATCAATCTCTGTATCCGGTTCAAAATAATATTCGAGCGACACTGGAAAATTTGCTGATTTTCCAAATAAAGAATGATAGCCATCAGCTTCAGGAGTAAACTTTCCGTCAAAAGAACATTCAATTCCACGACCATTTTGATGTTCCGAATCTTTGCCTCCAATAACCTTTACCTGGATATCTTCAGGCACCTCGAAGGTAGAAAACTGTAACACCGTAATCGTATAATCATGAATAGCAGATGTTACGGATATCGTAGCAGTTCTATTATCACGAGTATTATTAGACTCTGCCTTCATCACTATAACCTGTCCTTTTTCCGGATCAGCCTCTTTATAAACTTTAAGCCAGTCCGCATCACTTTCCACCTGCCAATCCGACATAGGAAGCGTAGTCTTTACCTGAACGACAACGGTAGAAGCATTCCCGTCCAAGCTCTGTTGCAAAGCAGTTCCCTCAATTTCAAATTTTGAATTTAATTGTTCCTCATCTTTACAAGATTGCAACAGAAGCAACCAAACTCCAATGAATCCAGCTAATCTTATGATATTATATATTTTCACAATTTCCTCCTTTCTATTCAAGTTCGAACACTGTTAATACAGCAGCATGGTCTCCAGGCCATACGTCATCTATCTCAGGCATTGTACGTACAATCTTCGAAGCAACAGTTTTTATTCCATTACCTTTACTATAAATAAAATCAATACGAGAAGTCTGCGACTGTCCGTAAATGACCGCATACGTTCCTTCGCCCCGTTCCAATTCATCCGGGTTTATCTCTCTGAAAGTATCCCTAAAACCTTTATCAAGCATATAACGTGACACGGGCAGTTCCTCAGCTATATATCCGAAATGAATAGGAGCCGCCTTATGCGTCCAATCCAAATGGCTGCACGAATTAAAGTCCCCACCGATAATGACCGGCATAGAAGAATCCACATAAGGAATCAAGTCATTCTCCAACAGACGTTTCATATCGACCAAAGCTAATATACTATCCTCCGCAGCCCACCTATGAGTGTCCATTCCATAATTAGCATAATAACAAGTATATTCCGGCCGGTAGGCATAACGCAACCAGCAAGCATTCAGATACACCTTTTTCCCGGAAGGGAGCGTGATTATAGCAGGATTTGAATAAAAAGTATTCTTCGTCTTAATTTTCTGTATAGGATAACGGCTAAACAAACACAAATTATCCCCTGGAGAAGGAGTCTGTAAATTAAATCCGATAGCTTTTGCTATCATTTCTTGCGAACCGTATCCTTCTTGCATAGTAACAACATCAGCACCGGACTGCTTAATCAGATCGATAATACGTTCGCGCCCATCTTTGCCCAAATGTTTACCTCCGTGCCAGATATTCCATTGGAGTACTTTCAGATATTTCTTATTATTCCGGCTATCAGATGTAATCATTACCGGGAGACAATCATCGGATAATATGGGAGTAATAGAACGACGGCCTATTTTTACAGACTGAACGTTTACTCCCAAGCAATTACCCAATACAGCCTCAGCATTGACATCGACCGTAACTAATAGATAGTTGGTACCATGTTTCAACCGCGTGGATTCGTTTTCCGAAAGACGTATCTTCATCTTTCCGGATTTCGGGATCAATCCGCCTTTTACCAATTCAATCCGTACATTCGAACGAGGTTTCGACCCGGTATTATAAATATGGATCCGTTCGATATCTTTCAACGAAGTACAATTTCCAAAATCAAGCACCAGTTCTTTTACCGCTTTAGGCGACTGTTCACCTTGAGTCTCTATACGTAGTTTTAACAGTTGAAAGTCTCGTTTTCCCCGGTCAACATCCCATTCGGCAGGCAAAGCCACTACCTTGAACAATTCTTGTTCTCCATATTCCGCACGAAATAAAGGGTTATCATTTTCAACCGCATAAGCTAAAGGGGCAGACTTATATTGCTCCAGACGGCCGTTACGCAAATGAAATGACAACCGTCCCTCCGCAGCTCTATTGATAGAGATATCCTCCGATAAATCATCAAAATTATAATAACCTTTCAAACAATCAAACTGACTGTGCCGTGCTGTGACCGGACGATACATCCATTCATTCAATTCCTTTTCCGTCAATCCTGTTTTCCAAATGCGCACTTCATCAATGCAACCACCAAAAGCGCTCTCTGATGATTCATTGATTCCGATTGCTCCGGGTAAAATGACAGTGGCAGTATCTTTACGAGCGACTTCCCGGCCATTAATATATAACAAGATACAACGTCCATTACAGACTGCTGCTACATGCGTCCACTTTCCTTTAGGAATTTCTTCCCCAACCAATCCTGTAGCTACATTGCACAATCGTCCATGATCTATCACCAACGGCAGATAGTCCAACGAATTGAGTTCACTGTATTCTCCACCGCCAATAATCACTTCCTGCGACTTCCATTCATTATTATCAGGTTTAATCCATGCTTCCAATGTCCAATGGCGGCATAAGGTATCCATACCTATACGCAGATTATTGTCTTTACCGTCCAAACAGACAGCCTTGTTGGATTGTGCCAATAAATGTATTCCAAACAAACTAAAAAAAATAGTATATAACAATGTCTTCATAATACTTATTATAAAAAGTAGGGCCGGGAAGACCAAAGAATAACTGCGGTCGACCCGGCCACTAAATAAAAAAGTTAAGAGAGAAAGAATCAATTATAATATGGATTCTGCACTAATTGTGGCATTTTATTAGTTTCCTTCATCGGAATAGGCATTAAGTACTGTCCTTTATGGAAATTACGGATCAAAGGAATCTCTCTTACCTGGAAGAATCCTGCATCATCATTGGCAGCCACATTCAAACCTAAATCGGGTATCCCCAAATATTTCTCTGCAATTTTCCACCGACGAATATCAAAGAACTTCTGACCTTCAAGATAAAATTCAAGAGAACGTTCCTGTCTGACAATCTCCCTCAATCCTTCTTTTGTGTCTTGGTAACCGGGGTTAGTAGAAAAATTATCCCAGGCCTCGTCTACTTTGGGAATGCCCGCACGTACACGCACTTTATCGATATAATCTTTAGCTTTATCCAATTCTCCAATCTCCACCAAAGCTTCTGCATAATTCAAATACATTTCAGCCATACGGAAAAGAGGTAGCGGATAGTGCACCACGCCATCTTCATACGAAGGATGCACCAGTTTTTTGTTATGATATCCGGTAACAGAATAATAAAGGTCTTGATTTCGCTTACCATGACGGTCATTATTGCGTAATTCCTCCACAATGACCCGCTTGGCAGGATCATCACTCGTTATCTCGCCGTCATACTGCGTGATTTCATAGAAACCATGATGAAAACCTATGTTTGCATAAAAACGCGGCTCTCTGTCAAGATGCATTTTTATAGAAGTACCATTACTAACATTCGAGTAATTGTTTCCGTCATAATTCACCGGTAGCTCAACAATATTAAACCTCCCGTCATAATCATATGTCTTATCTTTATCCATTGGCAATCCATTCTTTGTATAAAACGATTCCACCATTTGCAATGTAGGCGCTATACCGCCTGAACCATCATACACAATGTCAATATATTGGCGAGGAATAGACCGATTCTGAATATCATAGTATTCTTCTTTCCGGGTATCAGCCCAAATGACTTCCGGACTTGGATTTGAAAAATCAATCACAGAATAACGTATTCTACGTTGTGCCGGATTAGATAATCCCGGACGATTATCGTCAGGAGTACCTGCATCATTATCATCATAAAGCCGGAAATTCAGTTTTTCCAGTTCTGTAATAGCCTGCAAAGAGATTTCCGCACTTTTTCTCCATTTGTCTTCCGAGTATTCCTGTGCAATCAAATGGCGTCCGTCTTTCTTACTTTTAAAATCGGCATACATCTCACTGTTACCATTAAATAACGGTGAAGCCGCATATAAATAAAGCCGGGATTTCAATGCATAGACAGCTACTTGTGTAGCTCGCCCAAAATCTTTTCCGGAATATGTAGTAGCCAAATCAGGAAAAGCTTCATCAAGCTTGCGATTTATGAACTCTACCACCTCATCATAACTACTACGTTCAGGAAATTCTTCAACATCCAACTTTGGGTCATAAAGTTTATCAATAATACATGTAGGACCGTAAGAACGCAAGGACAGAAAATGATAATAAGCTATCAAAAAATTAGCTTCGCCACGATAATGTTGCTTATCTGTAGGAACCAGATTTTTTGCCTTATCCAGGATATCCAGAAACATATAGCACTGCCGGATACCTTCCCAGATAGGAGACCATGTATCAGAAGTCATGTGCAGACTGGAAGGCCCGTATGTACCTTCATTAAAAGTAGAAAACATTTCTTTACGATAAAAAGAAGTTTCCGCCCCACACATCATCCAATAAGCATTATTACTAATCGCTCTGTTGGTAGGAAGAAAAGAATAACATGAATAAAGGTAATTCCGTACCAAATCCGGAGTTTCGTAAGAATCTTCTTCTTTCACAACTTCATCTGGTACAATATCCAAATAGTTACAAGCTGACAAGCCTAGCAAAAAAAGTCCACAGAACAAATATTTAAGTTTCATAGTTTTATAATTTTGTATCGTTTGATTACTGTATGGTCATTTGAAAACCAATATTGAACACTCTCTGGGTAGGATAATAAAGACCATTACCACCTCCCATTTCAGGATCCCAATGCTTGAAAGGAGAAAATGTCAGTAAGTTGACCCCACTTAAATAAAAGCGCATACCTTTATAAGTATAACCTATCTCCGCATTTTTTAATTTCAAGAAAGCTGCATTCCTTAACCAATAAGTAGAATACTGATCGTTATTACCATTACTATCTTTAGTCAAGCGTGGATACGCTGCATTTGGATTAGGATTATCAACACTCCAATGATCATCAGCCACAAATTGTAACATATTTTTAATACTCGTTGTACCAAAGGGATGCATACCATACATCATGAAAGAGGTACGAGCCACTCCTTGGAAAAAGAAAGAAAAGTCCCAGTTTTTCCACTTCATAGAAGGGCCGAAACCATATACAAGCTCCGGATCATAAGGATGACCAATAGCCACACGATCATTACTATTAATTACATTATCATATTCTCCTTTTGCATTAGGCTGATTTACATATTTAATATCACCCGGCTGTGGTGTATAACCTAAATCTTGGCGCGGAGAATTGTCAATAGTTTCTTGGTCGGGGAAAAGTCCATCAGCTACATATCCCCAGTAAGTACCCAATGGATGCCCTACATCGGACAATCCCGGATATTCAAAATACGGAGACTCATCCATTTTCAAGACCTTGTTACGAGCAAAAGTCAATGTACTTTTGAAAGAAAGGAAAAAATCTTTCGTGATTTGTTTATTGTAGTCTATAGCTAAATCTAATCCTTTGTTCTCCATTTCTCCATTGTTGGAAGTAATTTTAGTTTCACCTGTACCAACAATTTCCGGAATGGAATTTTCACGGGTCATAAAAATATCACGGCGCTTTTCTCTAAATATATCAAATGTCAGATTAAAGTCATTGAATAACTGTAAATCAAGCCCCAAATTAATTTTTTCACCAACTTCCCAAGTTAAATCAGGGTTAAAATATCTATTCCATGACGGACCGGAATAATACGTATCTTGCCTAATACCCGTCGTATAGGAATCGCTACCACCCAATACAAGATCTTCCATATAAGCAAAGCGCCCTGCATTCGTAGCATCATTGCCAACCAATCCCCACGAACCTCTGATTTTCAGATTTGAAATGACCGGTTTTATTGGCTGCCAGAATTTTTCATTTGAGATGTTATAACCAACAGCTATTGAAGGGAAAAAGCCAAATCGATGTCCTTTAGCGAAATTCTCCGAACCGTTATAACCAAAATTTCCCTCAATATAATAACGGCCATCATAAGAATAAGATACACGTCCAGCTACTCCTTGCTTCCGTTGCGGCAAAGATGAAAAAAGTGTAGTAGGACCATTAATATCATATTGTTCCTGATTATAAAGGAACATAATATTCAAATCGTGTACTTCTTTAAAAATACGATTATAGTCCAAGATAGCCTGAAAATACATTTTCCTATCCCCGTTCCGACTACCGTCATTTGTCAATGCGGTACTTTGTTCGTCACCAATACGGGTTATTTTATATTCCATGGATGAAGGATCATAAGAAGACATATAGTAATGGTTATAGCTAGCACTACGTTCTGTAGATGAACTACTATAATTTTTAAATGAAAATAATCCTGTAAATTTCAAACCCTTAGTAATCATATCTAATTCTTGTGCCAATTTGAAATTAGCAGTAATAGTAGTACGCAAATTTGTTTTGTATCCTGTCACGTATTCCGCCACCGGATTTCTATACCATCCTTGTCCATGAATGCCACCAGGTTTGTCTCCCCATAAAACAAAATCACGGTCTGACATATTTGCAGGAAAACGTACTGGAAAATCTACCGGATTTGCTTCCATAGAAAGTTGGAAAATATCATTCACATCCATTAAAGGAGATTTCTTATCGGCAACAGAAAGATTCAACCCTAAAGATATTTTAGTAGTTCTGGTCGCACTAATATTCAAATTGTTTATAAAGTCGTAATTATAATTACGCACATTATTATTATATGAAAAATAGTCCTTGCTTAATGACTTTAAATGTCCGTTACTATGCTTAAAACTGGCACTCATAAAGTAATCCATTTTCGAACTACCTCCACGTATATTAAAATTGGCACGTTCAGAAAAAGCACTCTTATTAAATATTTCATCAAACCAATCTACATTAGGATAAATATAAGGATTCAATCCTGCAATAGTACCGTCAATTTTTTCCTGTGAATAAGGGCTTACATCGCATCCCGGACGCGATACCGCTTCATTAAACATTTTCATATACGTGGGACCGTCAACCATATTGGGCACACGCGTCATTGTAGATATAGCTCCTTCCAACCGAAAATTAATAATAGGCTTATCCAGATTCTTACCGTTTTTAGTCGCAACAATCATCACTCCATTGGCACCACGTGTACCATACAACGCCGTAGCAGTAGCATCTTTCAGAATAGAAAAACTTTCAATAACCTCAGGATCCAACGCATTCAATTCCGTTGAACTAATTTCAACCCCATCCATGATAATCAAAGCAGAAGTGTTACCATTGAAGGTCGATTTACCACGGATCCAAAAGTTAGCGCCATCAGCTCCCGGTTCACCACTGCGTTGCACCGCTATCACACCGGCCATACGTCCTGCAAAAGCAGTACTCAAACTCGAAGAAGGTACTTTAAGTTCCTGCGGCTTGATCTGCTGAATAGATCCCACAAGCGATTCTTTCTTCTGCCCTACACCAAATGCAGTAACGACTACCTCTCCCAGTTCTGCTGCAGACTCTTTTAAAGCAATAGCATAAATATTACCACTCTTTACCAAAACCGACCGATCCTGATAACCAACAAAGGAAACAGTCAAGGTATCTCCCACAGCACATTCCAAAACAAAGTCACCTTCTATATTCGAGGTAGTTCCTGTCATACTTCCGTTCACCCTTATAGTAGCTCCGATAATAGGTTCCTGTGTGCTATCATCGGAAACGATTCCACGAATTGTTTTTTTCTTTTGCGTTGTCTTTTGCTGCGATTTTTCGGAAGCGTTTTTCTCTCGTATAATTATCTGCTTCCCGTCTATATCATAGATTAGTGTTGTGTTCTTTAATATTTCATCCAAAACTTGAGTAATATCTTTCTTATTGACATCCACATTGATTTTTTTCAATAAGTTTTTATCCGTAGAATATAAAAAGATATATTCACTGTTTTTCTCGATATACTTGAATATATCTTTCACAGTAACATCCTGTAATTTGAATGAAAATACTCCATTGTTTTGTTCCATGGCAACCATGGAAATCGGAAGAAGCAATGCAAAGAACAATAACATTGCCGAAATTTGTTTTCTTCTAAAATAATCCATATTTTTGCATAATAGTTTAGATGCTCATGGCATAAAATGTCATTCATCCAGGCTCGGATAATGTGAGGTTATCCGGGCTTTTTTATTTGAATGAAAAATACCACGAGGGATTAATAAAATAAATTAAAAGATTAAAGGTAGAGCAGTCTTTGACTATATCTTCTACCAGAAGTTGAGTGAAGTGTTACTTTTTCTTTTTCATAGGCATCGTGTGTTTTTAAAGATTAGTATTTCGGTTAATAAACAAATAATATCCATTAGCAGTTGCACGGATACCGATAGGGTGTATTTTTGAAATTCTTTCAAGAACCTTTTGCAGTGGCACACTTAAATCAATCGTTCCTTGTAAAGGGAAATTTTCGATAGACGGATCACAAGTAATTTCACAACCATAATAGAGGGAAAGTCGTTGCAATATAGTACTCATATCACGCCCTTCCAAAGGAAAGTGTCCTTTCGTCCATGCCGTATATTCTTCCGCATTAACAGAACGTTTGACATTAGCCACCCCTTCGGATAATTTCAACAACTCGTTCGGTTTTACGGCGGTCTCCTTATTTGCATGATCTTTCACTATGATAGAGCCACGCACCAAAACCACTTCTGCCTCACGCATTGCTTTGTAAGCATCGACATTGAAAGCAGTTCCCGTCACACGGATATCAAAACCGGAAGTTTTCACTATAAATGGTTTTTCAGTATCCTTCTTTACATCAATGAAAATCTCGCCGTCTACATAGATTTCACGGGATTTACCCTCAAACACACTAGGATATACGACCTTAGTACCAGCGTTTACATACAGCGAAGTCCCGTCAGCCAGTACCAACCGCGATGTTTTCCCTTTAGGAACAATCAATTGGTTATACTCCGTCTTTTGCGGTTTACTTTCCACTTGCTGCTCATTGACCGAAGCCTCTCCTTCCTGCGAATAACTGATACGGGCGCCTTTATCCACTTCTATCCGTTGCTGTGCATGAGTGATAAGAAGCACCTGTTGCACCGTATCAGTCGTACATTGTTCCAATAATGCAATAGCAGTATCTATGGAATGTGAATGATGATCCATATATATTTTTGTTCCCCAGGCGATACCTGCAAATAAAGCAGCCACCCCTGCCGCTAACATATATATTCGCAAATACCTGTGTCGTTTGGAAACAGGCTCGCGATTTACATTTTGCATTAAAGCATTCCAGCGTTTTTCTATATCCGCTTCGGGTACTTCTTTCTCCAAAGTCCGGAAATAGGAAATCAACGGATCACGTTCATTATCTTTATCTTGTATAGTGTCTTTTTTCTGCATAAATTAGAGTTCGTTTTATAATAAAGACGGAATGGATAAAAAAACCTACTCCATTATTCTGGATTTTTTTTAATTCTATGGCTCCGTTTTTCTCATTTCCACTTTTTATTGTTACTTTTGCAGCTCTTAAATAGAGCTAACACACTTACCGTTATGACAGATATAAAAAACGAAGAAGCAGGTGAAAAGAAAAGCTTGAACTTTATTGAGCAAGCAGTAGAGAAAGATTTGAAAGAAGGTAAAAATGGAGGAAAAGTGCAGACGCGCTTCCCGCCCGAGCCTAACGGATACCTTCACATCGGTCATGCCAAAGCTATTTGCCTTGATTTTGGCATTGCAGAAGCACATGGAGGTGTATGTAACCTTCGTTTCGACGACACAAACCCTACCAAGGAAGATGTGGAATACGTAGAAGCTATCAAGGAAGATATCCAATGGTTAGGTTACCAATGGGGAAATGAGTATTATGCTTCCGACTACTTCCAGCAATTATGGGACTTCGCTATCCGCCTTATACAAGAAGGAAAAGCATATATCGATGAGCAGACTTCCGAACAGATTGCACAGCAAAAAGGAACTCCTACCCAACCGGGTGTGGAAAGTCCGTACCGGAATCGTCCTATCGAAGAAAGCCTCGAACTTTTCAAAAAGATGAATAGCGGTGAGATCGAAGAAGGCGCTATGGTGCTCCGTGCAAAGATTGACATGGCTAATCCCAATATGCACTTCCGCGATCCGATCATCTATCGTGTGGTAAAACACCCGCACCACCGCACAGGCACCACATGGAAAGCCTATCCGATGTACGACTTCGCCCACGGACAAAGTGACTTCTTCGAAGGAGTTACCCATTCCCTGTGTACGCTCGAGTTCGTTGTGCACCGCCCGCTTTACGATCTCTTTATCGACTGGTTGAAAGAAGGGAAAGACCTGAACGACCATCGTCCCCGTCAAACGGAATTCAATAAATTGAATCTTAGCTATACACTGATGAGTAAGCGTAACTTGCTGACACTGGTGAAAGAAGGCCTGGTAAACGGCTGGGATGATCCTCGTATGCCGACAATCTGCGGTTTCCGCCGTCGCGGTTATTCTCCCGAATCTATCCACAAATTTATTGATAAAATCGGATATACCACTTACGACGCGCTGAATGACATCGCTTTGCTCGAAAGTTCTGTAAGAGACGACCTGAACAGCCGTGCTATCCGTGTGTCCGCCGTTATCAATCCGGTGAAACTTATCATTACCAACTACCCGGAAGGACAGGTCGAGGAACTGGAAGCTATCAACAATCCGGAAGATCCGGAAGCAGGAAGTCACCTGATCGAATTTAGCCGTGAACTGTGGATGGAACGTGAAGACTTTATGGAAGATGCTCCCAAGAAATATTTCCGTATGACACCGGGACAGGAAGTGCGTCTCAAAAATGCCTATATCGTAAAATGTACAGGATGTAAAAAAGACGAGAACGGTATCATCACCGAAGTTTATTGTGAATACGATGCAAATACCCGTAGCGGTATGCCGGATGCCAACCGTAAGGTGAAAGGAACACTTCACTGGGTAAGCTGCAACCACTGTATGCAAGCGGAAGTACGTCTGTACGACCGTCTGTGGAAAGTAGAAAACCCGCGCGACGAACTGGCTGCTATCCGCGAGGCCAAAAACTGTGATGCATTGGAAGCAATGAAAGATATTATCAACCCCGATTCACTGAAAGTTCTTCCGAACTGCTACATAGAGAAGTTTGCAGCAACCCTGCCTCCACTCTCCTATTTGCAGTTCCAACGAATCGGTTACTTCAACATTGACAAAGATTCAACTCCGGAAAAACTGATATTCAACCGTACAGTGGGCTTAAAAGACACGTGGGGTAAGATCAATAAATAACTAAGCCGTCAGGCTTTACTTTATAACATGGGGCTGTGTCAAAAGGAAATGAACAAGAACTTTTGTAGCAGCCCCATGTCAGCAATTAAAAAGAAAAAAATAAAATGGGGAGAAAAAATTCACCAAGTGCAAAAAAAGAACTGACTGAAATCATCCAAAGATACGAAGCCGCCAAAGCAGAAAAACGACAACTATACCTGGATGGCGACCAGCTCGCTGATATTGCCGATTGGTATGCCACCGAACGCAAATTCAACGATGCACAGGAAGTCATTAATTACGGACTTCAACTGCACCCCGGCAACACTGGCTTACTGATAGAACAAGCCTTTCTTTATCTGGATACTCAAAAACTAAGTAAAGCCAAAGAAGTGGCAAACAGTATCACAGAAACGTATGACTCCGAGGTAAAAATGCTGAAAGCAGAACTGTTACTGAATGAAGGTAAACTGGAAGAAGCACAACAACTGATAAATACAATCGAGGACACCGACGATCTGGCCTCAATCATCGAGATCGTTTATCTTTATATGGATATGGGATATCCGGAAGCCGCGAAAGAATGGATAGAAAAGGGACAAGACCAATATGGCGAAAAAGAAGACTTTATCGTACTTCAGGCCGACTATCTGGGAGCAACGCAACACATGAAAGAAGCTATCGAGTGCTTTGACAAGTTGATTGACATCGCTCCTTATAACCCTTCTTACTGGATGGGACTGGCAAAATGCTATTTTATGAGCGAGGATATAAACAAAACTATCGAAACCTGTGATTTCGCACTGGCTGCCGATGATAAATACGGAGAAGCTTACGCTTACAAAGCACACAGTTTCTTCTACCTCAACAACCCCGACAGCGCTATCGAGAATTACGAAAAAGCCATTGAATACAAAGCCATCCCCCCCGAATTGGGGTATATGTTCATGGGGATGTCCTATGCTACCAAAGAAGATTGGGAAAAAACAGAAGAATGTTGTAACCAGGTTATCCGGATTTTTGAGGAAAACGGAGACAGCGGTTCGATTCTACTGATAGATACTTATACCACTAAAGCAAATGCCGTTGCCAAAATGGGAAGATATAAGGAAGCTCACCAGCTATGCAAGAAAGCAAAAGAAATCAATCCGGACGAAGGCCTTATTTTCCTGACGGAAGGGAAAGTATACCTAGAGGAAGATATAGAGAAAAAAGCAACCCAAGCATTTAAAAAAGCTGCAAAAACCAGTACCGGTCCGGAAATGTGGTACATGATCGGTACTGCTTATTCGGAACACAATTATATGTACGAGGCCAAAGAAAATTATGAGAAAGCCTACAAAATCAATCCGAAATATGAAGACCTGCCGGAAAGATTGAGTGTTATCAGTATCATGACCGATGACCTGGACGGTTTCCTCAAATACAATAAAGATTGCGAACGTCCATTCAGAGAAGAAACCATTCAGCAGTTGTTGAACGGTCCGGACCATAGAAAAGAGGATGAACCGATCTTAAAAGAAATTATGAAACGTCTTAAAGAAGAAAAAGAAAACAATAAATCAAATTAAATCATTCATCCCTTAAAAAATGGAATCAGTAGCAGAACTTCTCAAATGGGTATTAGAAAACTTGAACTATTGGGTAGTCACAATCTTTATGGCTATCGAGAGCTCTTTTATTCCCTTTCCCTCTGAGGCCGTAGTGCCACCTGCCGCATGGAAAGCCATGGCAGACGACAGTATGAACATCTTTCTAGTCATTGTATTCGCAACTGTGGGAGCAGACATCGGTGCATTAGTCAATTATTACCTGGCCCGTTGGTTAGGGCGTCCCATTGTTTACAAATTTGCTAACAGCCGTTTGGGGCATATGTGTCTTATCGATGAAGAAAAAGTGCACCATGCCGAAGAATATTTCAGAAAACACGGTGCGGCCTCCACTTTCTTCGGACGTCTCATCCCTGCTGTACGTCAGCTTATCAGTATTCCTGCCGGATTGGCCGGCATGAAGTTAGGCCCTTTCCTACTTTATACAACGCTAGGCGCCGGAATATGGAATACGGTATTGGCCGTGCTCGGATATCTGATTTATCGGTTTACAGACCTTAAAACAACCAATGACGTTTATGTAATGGCAACCAAATATAGTCACGAAATCGGTTATGTCATTATAGCTGTTGTCATACTGGTTGTCGGATTCATCGCTTACAAAGGACTGAAAAAAAAGAAGAAATAAGTAGTAGATATAAAATATAAAGCGCATCTACCAGTCAGGTAGTTACGCTTTATATTTATACTTGAATTAGAAATTAAACTGCACTCCCACGCCCAATATCTCTTTGAATTGTACACGTGATCCTTTTGTACCGTCTTTCTGAGCTATTTTCACATCATCATCATACATCAGATTGGTAGTCAGAGTGGTTGAGAACCATTTATTGATAATCATATTTACTTGTACTTCCCAATTCACATCTATATTCAGAGGTTTATGCAGATAGTCGGAATATAAGTCAAGACGAGAATATACGGTCATATTCTTTAGAAATTCATATTTGACCTCCCCCTTCAGGTTTGCACCAAAAGCTGATAGCAGATGTTTACCGGGATCTACTCCATAAGCCCCCTCATCAGAGAGACGGTCGTTTAGTACGAAGGTGCCACGCCAAGAAGCAGGAGATAGTACAACTGTAAATATCTTGCCCGGATCATAAGTAAATCCCAAACCGGTAGTCAAATAACCGGGAGCCATAAATTCGGAGATTGAAACATCTTTGTTGATCGAATAGTCATACCCCGGAGAGAATTGAGTTTGGAATGTCGCAAATGCACTGGCATACCAATTTTTGGCAATGGAATAACCGTAATTCGTATTCAGATAAATCTTATCATTTGCTTTTCTCGTACCATCTTCCCCAGTCTTATTAAGTCCGTATGCCAATTCCAGACGATTGGTCCATAAATGTTTTTCTTTCTTGTAATTAATCTGATATGTACCTTGCAAGTCAAAGGCCACAGAGTTATCACCTCCGGCAGCCCAGTTGGTCAGACTAACTTGTGTCAGTTTCAGTCCGGCAAATCCTTCTTTAGTCCAGGGAGAAGTTTGAGTACTATCGGCAGTTTGAGCCGAAAGGGTTCCAATGCCCATAGTTGACAGGGCAAAGAATAAAATTCCTATTTTGTTCATGTCAATAAGGTTTAGTGTATAAAAAAACACAACCTAACAAGAATGGAGGTCTGGTGTCCTGCCAGACCTGTCTACCAGTTCTCATTAGGTCAAAATCTTATAATTCCAAATTAAAAAATCATTTCACAGCAGCCAGCGCCTTATCATAATCAGGTTCTTGCGTGATTTCCGGAACAAGTTCAGTATAAGCTACCTTTCCATTTTTGCCAATCACCACCACTGCACGTGCCAAAAGTCCGGCCAATGGCCCGTCCGCCATACGCACACCGTAGCTTTCATCAAAATCCGAAAAACGGAAGTCTGACAATGGAATTACATTCTCAATACCTTCCGTCGTGCAGAAACGACCGTGAGCAAAAGGAAGATCTTTAGAAATAGCCAATACAACCGTATCTTTCAATCCGGCAGCCATCTTATTAAATTTGCGTACCGACGTTGCGCATACACTTGTGTCCAAACTTGGGAAAATATTCAAAATCACATTTTTACCATTCAAGTCTTTCAGAGAGAAAGAAGATAAATCTGTTTTTACCAGCTCAAAATCGGGAGCTACTTTACCCACTTGTATAAATTCACCGATCAGTTTCACCGGTTGTCCTTTGAAATTTGTTGTTGCCATAATGCATATTTTTTTTTAAATTTACTTTATATAGAAAACAACTATTCCTCGAAATATGTTCACGGAAAACCTTTTCTAAATTCAAATTGTTATTCCACAACGAAATTACTCTAGTATTCAATTTTAAATATAAAAACGTATGGAAACAGTATTCAATGAGATTCAACACTCAGTAAAAAATTGGTGGGCTTCTCTTCTCTTGGGAATCGTGTATATTATTGTAGCCCTCTGGCTGATGTTTGCACCTTTAAGCAGCTATGTAGCTCTAAGTATCGTATTCAGCATATCCATGTTGATAAGCGGTATCTTGGAAATCCTCTTTGCAGTCAGCAATCGAAAAGGTGTGCCAAGCTGGGGCTGGTATATCGTGGGAGGAATCATCGACGTTATTCTCGGCATCTACCTGATTGCCTATCCCATGGTCAGCATGGAAGTCATTCCGTTTATCATAGCCTTTTGGCTCATGTTCCGCGGCTTCTCCTCCACCGGTTACTCGATCGACCTGAAACGTTATGGTACTCGCGACTGGGGCTGGTACATGGCTTTCGGTATCCTTGCCATTATATGTTCCTTATTGATATTGTGGCAACCGGCCATAGGTGCACTCTACGCGGTCTATATGATTTCTTTCACTTTCCTCATTATCGGACTATTCCGTGTCATGCTTTCCTTTGAACTTAAGAATTTGCATAAAAGAAAATAAAATTCTTTCGGCACTTACTTTGGTATTTTGTTTATCTTTGTAGGCAATTTACATGAATCAATTAATTAAAAAGGAAGAAAATTATGGCAATGCATACTTGGTTTGAGTGCAAGATTCGTTATGAAAAAGTAATGGAAAACGGAATGCAGAAAAAAGTTACCGAACCATATCTTGTTGATGCACTCAGCTTTACAGAAGCAGAAGCACGAATTATTGAAGAAATGACTCCATTCATATCCGGAGAATTTACAGTTTCCGACATTAAACGTGCCAATTATAGCGAACTTTTCCCCAGCGACGAAGAAAGTGCCGACCGTTGGTTCAAATGCAAACTTATTTTCATCACGCTGGACGAAAAAAGCGGTGCAGAGAAAAAGACTTCCACACAGGTATTGGTACAGGCTGCCGACCTGCGCGATGCAGTTAAGAAACTGGACGAAGGCATGAAAGGAACCATGGCAGACTATCAGATCGGCATGGTATCCGAAACTCCGCTCATGGATGTATATCCTTACAGCGCCGGACCGAATGACAAACCGGAGTTTGATCCGTCAAAAGCATAAGCAACAATGAGTATTGCTGAAAATTTAAAGCAAGTACTGGCCGAACTCCCGCAAGGAGTCCGGCTGGTTGCTGTCTCAAAATTCCACCCCAATGAAGCGATAGAAGAAGCATATCAAGCAGGACAGCGTATTTTTGGAGAAAGCAAAGTGCAGGAAATGACAGCTAAATACGAAAGTTTGCCCAAAGATATCGAATGGCATTTTATCGGACACCTGCAAAGTAATAAAATTAAATACATGATACCATACGTAGCGATGATTCATGGAATTGACACTTATAAGTTACTGGCAGAGGTCAACAAGCAAGCTGTCAAAGCAGGACGCATCATCAACTGCCTGTTGCAAATCCATGTGGCACAGGAAGAAACTAAATTTGGTTTCAGCCCCGACGAATGCAAAGATATGCTGAACACCGGAGAATGGAAAGAACTGACCCATGTCCGTATCTGCGGTTTAATGGGAATGGCGAGCAACACCGATAATGTTGAACAAATCAACCGGGAATTTTGTTTACTAGACAGGCTCTTTAAAGAGATAAAAACAACCTGGTTCGCCGATTCGGACGCTTTCCGGGAATTATCCATGGGTATGTCACACGATTATCACGAAGCTATTGCTGCAGGAAGTACCTTAGTACGGGTAGGAAGCAAGATTTTCGGAGAACGAAATTATTAAATTAGAAGTAGTAACTACTAAAAAAAGATTCATTATGACCGATTTAAAAACTACTTTCGCAGGGCTTTCTCTTAGAAACCCAATCATCATCAGTAGCTCGGGACTGACTAACAGTGTCGGCAAAAATAAGAAATTGGCAGAAAACGGCGCCGGTGCCATTGTTCTGAAATCACTGTTCGAAGAACAGATCATGCTGGAAGCGGACCAACTGAAAGATCCGGCTTTCTATCCGGAAGCAAGTGACTATCTGGCAGAATACATCCGTGAACATAAATTGTCCGAATATCTGACTTTAATCAAAGAAAGCAAAAAGGAATGTCCTATTCCTATCATTGCCAGTATCAACTGTTACAGTGATTCCGAATGGATTGACTTTGCCAAACAAATTGAAACAGCGGGTGCCGATGCATTAGAAATCAATATTCTGGCTTTACAGTCCGATGTTCAATATACATACGGTTCGTTCGAACAACGTCATATCGATATTCTCCGCCACATAAAAAAGACAATCAACATTCCGGTTATCATGAAACTGGGCGATAACCTGACTAATCCAGTGGCACTGATTGACCAGTTATATGCCAACGGTGCGGCTGCAGTTGTCCTCTTCAACCGTTTCTACCAACCGGACATCAACATTGAAAATATGGAGCATATGTCCGGTGAAATATTCAGCAACGCTTCCGACCTCGCCAACCCGCTTCGTTGGATCGGCATTGCATCTGCGGTAGTAGACAAGATTGATTATGCAGCTTCCGGTGGTGTAGCCAATCCCGAATCAGTAGTAAAAGCGATTCTTGCCGGCGCTTCAGCTGTGGAAGTGTGCAGCGCAATCTATCAAAACACCAACGCATTCATCGGAGAAGCCAACCGTTTCCTCTCCGCCTGGATGGAAAGAAAAGGATTCAACAATATCGCTCAATTCAAAGGTAGACTGAATATTAAAGATGTAAAGGGCGTTAATACATTTGAACGCACCCAATTCCTGAAATATTTCGGAAAGAAAGAATGATAAAGAGTGAATTATAAATAATGAACGGTGAACTCATTGCAGCATGACAGCTCAATTTGTTCACCGTTCGTCGTTTACAGTTTATCGTTTAATAAAGATTATCTGTTTATAGCAAGTTACTCGCCAGTTCACTCAACTCACTACGTTCGCCCTTCAACAGGTTGACGTGCGCAAAGATATTCTGATCTTTCATGCGGTCAATCATATATACCAGCCCGTTAGACTGGCTATCCAGATAAGGCTGGTCAATCTGTTGGATATCTCCGGTAAATACCATTTTCGTACCTTCTCCCGCACGAGTGATAATCGTTTTTATTTCGTTCGGAGTCAGGTTCTGCGCTTCGTCGATAATACAATACATCTCGCTTAAACTGCGTCCACGGATAAAAGCCAGAGCCTCAATTACCAGTTGCTCGCTCTTTTGCATATCCTCAATGCGTTTCACCTCTGTGGAGTTCGTCGCAAACTGACGTTTGATTACATTCAAGTTGTCGAACAACGGTTGCATGTAAGGAGCCACTTTTTCCTGTGCGTCTCCCGGAAGGAAACCGATATCCTTATTCGAAAGTGCCACTACCGGACGTGCCAGTAATATCTGTTTGTAATCGGTCAATTTACCCAAAGCGGCAGCCAATGCCAATAAAGTCTTGCCCGTTCCCGCCTTTCCCGTCAGTGCCACCAGTTTCACATTCGGGTCATTCAGAATTTCAAAAGCAAAACTTTGTTCGGCGTTCCGGGGCTCGATTCCATAATTCTTGCCTTTCATCACCCGGCAGATAGAATGAGTAAAAGGATTATAACGTGCCAATACACTATTACGATCACTCTTCAGCACAAAACATTCATTCGGATGAATCAGATCCTTAAAGTCAAACTCGCTCAAGTCGAGTCCCTCTTTAGAAGAATAGATACGGTCGATCAATGCCGGATCTACATTTTCAAATATTTCATTGGATTTTTCAAAGACATCCACATTCACGACCTTATCTGTGATATAATCCTCACAAAGAAGTCCGATAGAACGGGCCTTCATACGCAAATTCACATCCTTGGTCACCAGAATAGACTTCATTTTCGGATATTTCGCCGTCAGATATTCAGTTGCCGCGAGAATCAGATGATCCGGTTTCCTGATAGGGAAAGACTCCCATACTTTAGTAGCCGGCACATTGCTGGTCACAACAAACAAACGTCCCAATCCTTCTCCCAGTTTCACCCCTTCGGAGAAAAGTTCGTCGCTTGTCAACACATCCAGTTCACGTACAAACTCACGAGCATTGAAATTAATCTGCTCGTTTCCCTTCTTAAACTTATCCAGTTCTTCGAGTACGACAAGAGGGAGATAGATATCATTTTCCTGAAAGTTCTTCAAGCAATTGTAGTCGTGAAGAATAACATTTGTGTCCAACACAAAATTTTTCTTAGTTCCCATGGTTTCTTTAAATTTAAATGTTGATATTTGCACTCTCATTCACCAATCCCGCATATAAAGTTGAATTGGTGGTTCTAAAGATAAACAAATTAGCGGGCAATAAAGATTGCCCGAAGTTAAATATTATAAAACATGGATTATCAGAACACTTTAAAGTACTTATATGAGAGTATGCCTATGTTTCAGCAGATAGGTGGAAAAGCATATAAGCCGGGATTAGAGACAACACACAAATTAGATGAACATTTCGGATATCCTCATCAACAATTCAAGACGATACATATCGCCGGAACGAACGGAAAAGGTTCCTGCTCCCACACTATTGCGGCAGTATTGCAGTCGGCCGGATATCGGGTCGGATTATTTACTTCCCCTCATCTGGTGGACTTCCGAGAACGTATCCGCATCAACGGAGAAATGATACCGGAAGAATATGTAGTAAACTTTGTCGCAGATCACCGTTCCTTCTTCGAGCCACTGCATCCTTCATTTTTCGAGTTGACCACCGCAATGGCATTCCGTTATTTTGCCGATCAGAAAGTAGACGTGGCAGTGATCGAAGTTGGCATGGGCGGACGGCTGGACTGTACCAATATCATCCAGCCCGACTTATGCATCATTACCAACATCGGCTTCGATCATATGCAATATTTGGGCGATACATTACCCAAAATAGCCAAAGAGAAAGCAGGGATTATCAAAGAAGGAGTTCCGGTAGTTATCGGACGGGCAAAAGGTCACGTGAAGCGCGTGTTCACAATAAAGGGAAAAAAAGTAAATGCTCCTGTCATATATGCACAATCCATTGCCCCATACAACTGCATGGACTGGCTTTCCTATTCACAATCACAAGAATTAAGAGAACGGCTGACTAATATCCAACAAACTTTGTATGAATCGGTAGAAGATAAAGACGAAAATTTCGAACAAAATTTCCGGGAGCTATGTCTGTTTTTAAATCCGGCAGACAGCATGCACGCGCTGGACAAAATACTTGATAAAAGAAAAGATGCCATCCGAATTACAAATGGCATGTTTCCTTGCGGACTTTTTATGGAGTTAAGTGGTATTTACCAGTTTGAAAATTGCCTCACAATACTAACAGCCCTCGAAGAATTAGAAAGAATAGGCTATCGCATTCTTCCCAAAGACTATCTCAACGGTTTCTCCGATGTATGCCAACTCACCGGACTAATGGGACGTTGGCAAAAGGTGTACAGTTATCCGGATATTATTTGTGATACCGGACACAATGTTGACGGAATTAAATACATCTGCGAACAACTCGATTTTTACCAACAGACTCTCAAGCAGCAACTCCATTTCGTATTCGGCATGGTCAACGACAAAGACATAAGCAGCGTTCTGAAATTGCTACCGAAAAATGCTATCTATTATTTTACCAAAGCAAGTGTGAAACGGGCGCTTCCGGAAAACGAGCTCTTGAAACAGGCAGAAGAAGCGGGATTGACAGGAACGGCCTACCCTACTGTGGTAGATGCCGTACAGGCAGCTAAAAAGAACTGCCTCCCTAAAGACCTTATCTTCGTGGGAGGCAGCAGTTTCATTGTCGCCGATTTGTTAGCGAACCGCGATACACTCGATCTCCACTAACGCATCCTTTGGCAGAGCTTTTACGGCAACCGCCGAACGTGCCGGAAAAGCTCCGTCGAAATATGTAGCATACACGCCGTTCATCCCGGCAAAGAAAGACATATCTTGAAGGAATACAGTTGTTTTGACAATGTTTCCCATTGTCAAACCTGCTTCTTCAAGAATATGTTTTATATTCTCTAACGACTGACGTGCCTGTTCTTCAATACCTTCCGCCATTTTTCCGGTAGCAGCGTCAATAGGCAACTGTCCGGACACAAAGATCATTCCATTTGCTTCTATCGCCTGACTGTAAGGTCCGATAGCTCCCGGAGCCTTCTCACTACAAATTACTTTTTTCATATTTATTTCTTTTTCTGTTTTATTGATTTTCAAAGATAGCAAAAAAAAGCCTCTCACAAAACGAATTTTGCAAGAGGCCGTCTATTTCTTCTTAAAAAAGATTATTCAGCTTTTTCTTCTTCAACAGCAGGAGCTGCTTCAACCGGTTTTTCAACTTTTACTTCTTCTCTTGCAACATTCACCGTTACATTTACCGAAGAAGGCTGTGCTTGATACGGCATACGGTTTTTCGGATCTTCACCATATTGGTTAGGGCCTACCGTACCGTCTGCAAACAACATATAAAGTCCGAATAGTGCGTTAACAATAGGAACAAACATCAGCAGAATCAACCAACCTGACTTGTCCAGGTCGTGCAAACGTTTTACCCCCTGTGCCAAAGAGAACCACATGGAAGCAACCAATGCAGCAAGACCGATCAACAAACCGAATACCGAACCACCTGCAGATCCCATACCCGCACCTAAAATAAAGGTACCGATACCCAATGCCCATGCAATACTAAACACTATACCACCAACAATGCCTGACAGGAAATATTCGATTCTACGAATACGACCGTCAAAAGAAAAAGGAGCTTTGAACATAATTTATTAAGTTTTATATGAATAAAATAAGTGAATTATTATTCGTGTTTCTCAATATGGAAGCAAAGATATAAAAAAAATTAAATAGAGAAAGCAATTAGGCAAAAAAAACGAAAAAGTGCCCCATTTTCTGTAGAAATCACAATCTCACCCCATCCCATTCCATTACTATCACCCATTCTTTCGGCTGACAAGTTCCGTGAGAACAGTGAGGAACTGTAGCAACCACCAAGTCACAATTGGAAGATAGTACAATTCTTAATTCTTTCAGCAACATATCCAGCTGAATCATTAAATGAAGATACTTCGTCATACACCGGATCACTCGTACATACTGATAAATACACATATCCTCTCCCCGTCTTATTCCCCCCAATGTTTTTGAGGAAATAGCAAATTCATCCATAAAAAATGCATTAATAAATGCGCTATCTGTATCCATTAAAGCCAATACCAAATTGCTTAAAAACTCATAAGGTTTTTGTTTTTCTTTCGCCATGTCATTCTATGATTAATAATTTTAAATTTTTCAGTTTATATTTGCTTTATCAAGTACTTTCCACATAGGAAAGTAACCCTATTTTTAATATACCGACCTTTGCTCCCGCTATCTGATAGTCAGGTAGCACAATCTTACAAAAAACAATTTTATATGAAAGTTCTAGAAGAAATCAAAGTCTCGGTTTATGAAAATGTGTATTCAAAAAAGCCCAAAGTCATGTCTTTCCTTGAAGTCATTATTATGTGTATTCATCCTGTTTATGCAACGATTATCAATACCATCCGTAGATATTATGCAGATGGAGATCATGCTGCCGCACAGAAATTGAAAAATCAACTCCCTTGCTTCACTCCGGCAGGTACATTCAATGGAGCGCATGCTATCAAACGCTTCCTCCTCCCCAGTCATATTGTCGGACTCGATTATGATCACGTAAAAAATCGTCTGGAAGTCATTCAACGTTGCGCGGCAGACCCGCATACGGTAGCGGCCATAGAAAGTCCGACCGACGGTGTGAAAGTCTTCGCCTATGTAGAAGATATCGAAGGCCGCCATCGTGAAGGTCAGCAATTGGTGAGCCGTTACTACAATCAGTTGCTGGGTCTGGAGAGTGATCCGGCGTGCAAGGACGAAAGCCGTCTGTGTTATTTCAGTTATTCTCCCAATGGATACGTTGCCAGTCTCTATCAGGCATTTACTTTGGAACCATTAATGAGAAAAGAAGAAAACTCCTCTTCCAAAAATGAAAAACTTCCTCCTTTCCCCCTCCAAAACAACCCTACGGAAAATACTTCTGAAGACGAAATCAACAAGTTCATTTCGTCCTATATTTTCCTTCATCCCTTAACAACCGGGCAACGCCATTCCAACGTGTTCAAACTAGCCTGTGAAGCCTGCCGCCGCCACTATCCGCAAGAAAGCATATTACGCGGGCTAACAGTCTTTTTCGAGCACACAGATTTTCGTGCCGAAGAACTGACAAGCGTATTATCATCTGGTTACAAACAAGTTAACAATCAGACATCCGCAACAGTTCCACCGGCTTATTCCCCCTGTCAAAAAGACATAAGGACAAAAGTCCCCTATGGTACTTTAGAAAACTCCGACAGCACCGAAGAAGCCTATTGGCTGGGAGAAGAATTCAGAAAAGAGACGCCTTTATTTCCTCGTGATTTGTACAATAATCTTCCCGACCTACTGAATGATTGCATCATCGAAGACGCGAGTGACCGCGAGCAAGACATCTCCCTCCTTTCCGATCTCACAGCGCTAAGTGCGGTACTTCCACAAACTTTTGGAATTTATAATCACAAAAAGTATTCCACTCATTTGTTCTGTGTTATCTTTTCTTCTGCCGGTAGTGGCAAAAGCATTGCTCAAACCGGACGCTATTTATTGGAAGAAATACAGGCCGAAATACTGTCTACCAGTGAATCCATGCAAAAAAACTACCATACAGCGCACAACACTTGGCAAGCAGAATGTCAGCAAAAAAGGAAAAAAGGAGATACATATTCCGAAGAACCTCAAAGACCTCCTTTCAAGATGTTATTCATCCCCGCCACTACCAGTTATACCCGCATGCAAATTCAGATGCAGGACAACGGTTCGCAGGGAAGCATCATTTTCGATACGGAAGCGCAAACACTCTCCACAGCCAATCATCTGGATTGTGGGAACTTCGACGATATGCTCCGCAAAGCTTTTGAGCACGAAAACATTGATTCTTCCTATAAAGCCAACGGTATCAGTCCGGTTTATATCCGTCATCCTAAATTAGCCTTACTTCTGACGGGTACTCCCGGACAGATAGACAGTTTGCTAAGCAGTTGCGGGAACGGACTCCCCAGCCGTATTCTGACTTACACTTTCCGTGAAATTCCTCACTGGAAAGAAATGGGCGATGATTGCATTTCATTAGAAGACTCTTTCAAGCCGATTGCTCATCGTGTCTACGAACTATATAATTTCTGCCTGGCCCATCCTGTTCTATTTCATTTCACCCGTCCACAATGGAACCGTCTGAATGAGATTTTCTCACACATGCTGTCCGAGGTAGCCATGGAAGGCAATGATGATCTCCAAGCCGTAGTGAAACGCTATGCCTTTCTGGTGATGCGTATCAGCATGATTCAAACCCGTATCCGGCAATTTGAAGCTAATGATCTTTCTCCCGAGATTTATTGTATAGATGCTGATTTCGAGCGTTCTCTTCAAATTGTCCTGTGTTGTTACGAGCATAGCCGTCTGTTACACTCATCCATGCCGGTCCCTTCGGTCCGTCCACTGAAAAATCCGAACGTTATTCGCAATTTCGTCAATGAGTTGCCAAATAGCTTCACTACAGACGAAGCGATCCGGCTCGGCGCAAAACACGATTTCAATCTCCGTAAGGTAACACGTCTTCTAAAATCGCTTAACGGAATAAAGATCAGTAAGATATCTCATGGTTCCTATATCAAGTTGAACAAGCAATAGTCACAACTGTCTTTTTTGTCCTTTTGTCCTTTTGGAAAATCGGAAAAACATTGGAGGATTTGAAAAAAACATCTCAATAATTGAAATCAAACATTGGGAAGTTTCGATACAAATCTCCCAATGTTTTTTCTATTTATCTATGCGCCTGTATACGTCACTATGCGTCATGCCGATTCCCCGATGTATTACTTTTGTCATGTAATCGATTACAAAGTTATCAGAAATTAATAATTAAAATTTAAAAAGTTATGGCACAGAATTACACTCTCATGGCTCGCAAGAACCTGTTGAAACCTGATGAAACTCCGAAGTACTATGCAGTGGCGCGTAGCGGTCGTAAAGTGACTGTCAAGGAAGTCTGCAAACGAATCTCCGAACGTTCCTCTTATTCAAAAGGAGAATTGGAAGGTTGTATCGGTGAGTTCCTGCTCGAAATAGTCAACGTACTGGATGAAGGAAATATCGCCCAAATGGGTGACCTGGGCAATTTCCGCATGAGCATCAAAACGGGCACTCCTACCGATACGGTAAAGGAATTCAAGACATCGTGCATCGATAAGGGCAAAGTACTCTTTTATCCCGGAAGTGATCTCCGCAAATTGTGTAAGACGCTGGATTATACATTGTATAAGAGCGATTCTTCGGCAGATTCGGACAAAGATCCGCTTCCTGATGACGGTGACGACAATCAAGGAGGTTCCGGCAGTGGGGTAACTCCGGATCCGTCAGTATAATCAACCGATTGTTGTTGGGTTATTGAGTTCAAAATGTATAAGTATTTATTCTTTAATTTAAATTCGTATGAAAAAGCAACTTTGGAAAAACATTCTCCAGTTTATTGTAACTATTGCAACGTCGGTCATTTCGGCCTTGGGTGTAACGTCCTGTATGGGACAGTAATCTTCTGATCATCTATATGGAAAAACCAGAAGATAATTATCTCCCCCGTGAGATTAAGTTATTGGTGATTCATTGCAGCGCAACGCGCTGCAATGTTCCTTTCACCGTAGAACAACTTCGGCAATGTCACCTGCAACGCGGATTCAAGGATATCGGCTATCACTTTTATATCACCCGGGACGGAGAGCTTCATCACTGCCGTCCGATATCAGAACCGGGTGCACACGTGAGAGGCTTCAACCGGCACAGCATAGGCATTTGCTATGAAGGCGGACTGGACGAAAATGGGTGTCCGGCAGATACAAGAAACCAAGCGCAGCGCTTTGCATTGCTCGACCTGTTAACGATACTCAGACATCAGTATCCGGAAGCGCAAATCCTAGGGCATTATCAACTCAGTGCTTCGATTCATAAAGCTTGTCCATGTTTTGACTGTCGCAAGGAGTATATGGATATATAAAAAGAACTACGGGAGCTGTCGAACGTGCAGTCTCCCGTAGTTCTTTTTATGTTTATATCATTTATAAATCTCCCGGCTTTCCCAAGTAATAGGTAATAAGCCGTACTTCTCTCACAGAAAAAGCTTTCGTTTTCGGATGAAAGTCCGTAGCCAGTATCTCATCCATCAATGGCTTGCATTTCCGCATCCAACGCCGAAGTTTATTGACCGAAGCACGGATAGTCAAATCAGGAAAATACATCTGGGCTAACTCTTGTTTATTATAACATTTCACTACAAATTCTGAATGTTCCATCGTTTCTTTATTACTGTTTTATATGCTATAAAGTTATAAAAAATTAAACATATAAACAAAGAAAGAAGATACTATTATCCGATATAATGAGAATAAAAAGAAAATATCAACTATCTTCACAGACCGTTGATATCGTGGGAAATTAACACCAGATACACCTCCGGTGCCAGGGCGTAAATTAGAAAGGTACCGTCGTACTCTTTCTAATTCACAAATGTAGGAGAATCATGCGTTCAGCATGAAACTAGGGACCTACATTCTCTTCATCTCACATACAAACACTCTATTAGTGCTGATTACATCTCAACATTTTATTTTATACCAGCAAATGATTCATTCCTACCTGTACTATCAAAAGTCATATCAACTACCTTCATAAACTGTTAACATAATAAAAAATCTCTATATTAGCGAAAGTGTGCCTAAATTTCATCGGCAAACACACTCTATATACTTATTACTAATCAATGTCAGCTCCTAACTCCTTTTTTTCTTCTTATTTTACTCCACCATAAATTTAGCCCAATCCATACAATAATATCTCCTACTAACATCAACGTATTATCTACACAAGGCATCAGTAAAATGTTCATTACACTAAATACACAAGAAACTAGAAGTATCAAAAGCATTGATTTACGTACAGTAAATCCCATAGCCAAAAATTGATGATGAATATGATTTTTATCTGGTTCAAAAGGACTTTTGCCATTACAAATACGGACTATTACCACACGAACCACATCAAAGCATGGAACGATCAAAGTACTAAAGGCTATAACAAAAGCACCTTGTGTCATAGGAATAAATTCCGATTTTTGACTATATTTTATAGCTAAAAAGCTCAATATATAACCTAAAGTCAGACTTCCCGTATCTCCCATAAAAATTTTGCGTGCATGTTCCGCACTACCAAACACATTATAATAGAAAAAAGGGATAAGTACTCCAAAAGTACTGAAAGCAAGCATACCGTAAATCCACAATCCTTTCTCTATAAACAAAAAGCCAAAAACTAAAAGAGAAACACTGCTTAATCCCGAGGCCAAACCATCGATTCCATCAATTAGATTAATAGCATTCGTTATAAAAACAACAGTCAATATAGTAAAACTAATCCCTAACCAAGCAGGAACACAATCAATTCCAAACAGACCATAGAAGTCATTAATCCAAAGGCCAACCATTGGAAATAACACAGCACAAATAATCTGGACAACAAACTTCTGACGATAGCGAACCCCTACCAAATCATCTGCAATACCTGTTAAGTATAAAAGTACCATTCCACAGATAAGTACTAGAAATTCCGGTAAAATATAAGTTGCTGATAATACTGAAATACCGTATCCAGTCAAAGACCGAATAACAAGTACAGCGCTACAAGAAAATAATATCGTTGGAAAGAAAGAAACTCCTCCTAAACGTGGAATTGCTCGTTTATGTAGCTTACGTTCATCAGGGATATCAAAAAGTTTCTTACGAAACGAAATCAATAAAATACGTGGAATTATAAGTTTTGCAATATACACAGATATTACAAAAGATATTATAATAAATACAACGTTCATAGTAACTAGCTCTATATGTATCCAATGGGATTATTAACTTGTAATTGTCATACGCTTAACACGCATAAAACCAATAGAGGAATTGTGTTTATTTTATCTAATATAGCAGAAGCTAATTTTCAAAATTAATGCCTCCTCTTATAAAAACGACTAAATGATATTTCAAAGATTGGTAGAATAAAATATGGCAACCCGTGGAAGTTATAATACCATGGGAATTCTCAAATACAAGTTAGTTATATTCAAATCACAAGACATAGAAACAAACACTTGCAATTAAAGATTTAAATATAACCAACTCTGGCAGTATAGTGAAAACTGATTATATGAATCATGAAAAATTATTCATTGGGAATTTTTACATTTTATGTATACTCTATCTTTCATTTTGCCTCAAAACTTCTACAATCCTCCTACATGCAAAGCCATCACCATAAGGATTAACAGCCTGACTCCTTTGATCGTAATAATCCCGATTATCTAGTAGAGCGGAAACTTCATTTACAATCCTATCATAATTCGTTCCCACCAATTTTGCCGTTCCAGCTTCCAATGCCTCTGGACGCTCTGTCGTATTACGCATAACAAGTACAGGTTTACCTAAGGCTGGTGCTTCCTCTTGTATGCCACCACTATCCGTGAGCACAACTGTAGCCTTTTCCATCAAACATACAAAAGAAAGATACTCTAAGGGTTCGATAAAAAACATATTGCTAAGTCCTGACAAATTATCTCCAAATACTTCATGAATAGCACTACGTACATTAGGATTCAGATGCATAGGGTAAACAAAATCCACTTCTAGATATTTCTCTCTCAGTGCTCTTATTGCATGGCACATTGAAATAAAACCATTACCAAAATTCTCTCGACGATGTCCAGTAACCAGCACCATTTTTTTTTCATTTTGTAAACGATTTACGTTATATCCTGCTTTATTCAACGCCAATTCCAACTCAGAATTTAACTTCTTGTCAGTTTTAATCTTCTCTACTACCATATATAGAGCATCAATAACCGTATTTCCAGTTACAACGATATTATCCTCTCCTATTCCCTCATTCAACAAATTTTGTTTGCTTAACAATGTTGGAGAAAAATGATAAGTCGCAATACGTCCTGTGAGTTGGCGATTCATTTCTTCAGGCCACGGGCTATAGATGTTATGTGTTCGCAATCCCGCTTCTACATGTCCTACAGGAATCTGCTGATAAAAAGTTGCTAATGCTGTTGCCATTGATGTAGTGGTGTCACCATGCACAAACACAACATCCGGTTCTGCCTCTTTCAGAACATCACGTATTCCTGTCAAGACTTTTGCTGTTACATCATAAAGGTCTTGTTCCTGTTTCATAATATTCAAATCATAGTCAGGAACTATTTCAAAAATATTCAATACTTGATCAAGCATTTCCCTATGTTGTCCTGTCACACAAATAACAGTTAAAAATTCATTAGGATATTTTTGAAATTCTTTAATGAGAGGAGCCATTTTAATAGCTTCCGGACGAGTACCGAAAACGAGCATTACTTTCTTCATTCTAATTATATTTTCTATTTTCATATATATATTTATACTTCCGTACCATCTCAGCTGAGGAAAATTTTCTTGTTACATATACATAAGCATTGTCTCCCAACTTTTTGCGGATATTGGGATTTTCAATCAAGAATATCACATTCTCTGTCATTTTTGATACATCATTGGGAGCACACAGCAACCCTGTTTCATTATTTATAATAACTTCTGGAATGCCTTCAACATTGGTTGCAACCGTAGGTAAATGATTAAAACCAGCTTCTAGAAATATAAGTCCAAAGGCTTCATATATTGATGTCATCATAAAAATATCATGATTTTTGTAAAATGATTTTACATCATTTTGCCATCCCACCAAATGTACATTTTCTTTCAATCCATTTTCAATTATAAACTCCTTACATTCTTGATACTTTTCGCCATCTCCCACAATCGTAAATATCACCTTTGGATAATATTTAACAACATTGCGAGCCACCCGCAACAACATCAAAGGATTCTTTTGTGCATCAAGTCTCCCTACAAAAAGTATTTTTATTATATCCATATTATTTAAGTAATGAGTAATCTATACCGTTATAAATGATTTCAACTTTATATCTAAATACTTTAAAGTATTTCATATAATGATGATTAACCAAGACAATCTTATCACAAAATATTGAAGCAAACATTTCACATGACCAATAAAATAGCCATACAGGTAATGTTAAAAACTTATGGAATGCTAGTCCGTGAACTGTATGTATTACATAAGGTACCCCAGCTACAGTAGCAGCAATTCGTCCAATAAATCCAGGTTTAGTTGAGTTTGTATGTACAATATCGAACTTTTCTCTCCTAAAAAGACGATAAAGTTCCAACATTGCATTAAAATCATTCCAACCTATCTCACGCTTCATATAGGGGAATATTATAATATGACATCCAGCCTCTCTGAATTCTCTTAAACACTCTTCCTTATCTCCACAATCTTTCGTTATACCAAATAATATATATTTATCATATAAACTATCTGGTAATTGTTTCATTATTTCCAATGATACTCTTTGGACACCTGATAGTTTGGGGATTACTTGTAAATGTATAATTTTAGTTTTCATGTTAAAACAATCGAACAGATGAATTTTATCTCTAAGGAATAAGAAAACATATTCCACTCTGTTATAGGCTTATATGTAATAATTAGATTAGTAAAATCAAACTAAGCGACTTATATTCCCCCAAAAACACTTTTGTATAGAATTAAAAAGGAATATTTTAATAGATTTAGGTAAGCTCTATCATCTGTTTTACTTTATGAATTGCATAATTCATATCATAATGTTTAAAACCTGAAGGTATATTATCAATCTTCAAAGCCTCAATAACTTTTTCTAAAGATTCATATGTTTGATTGGACAAAAGATAGTCATTTATATTTGTTTTCAATGCAACAATTCTTTTATCTGTGTTGATAGCCTCAATTAATGCCATAGGCATCATTTCCTGTTTATATATAGAGGAAAAAAGGTAAATGTCAGAAGCAATAAGATACTGTTCAACATCATTAACTCTACCTATCCAATGTAAATTAGAATAAGGATATGATTTTACAAGATTTACTTCAGGGCCATCTCCTATTATCAAAAATTCAATAGAGGAATCATTTCTCATCTCCATAGCTAATCGAATGGCAAAATCCAAACCTTTTCCTGGCTTGAAAATAGCGGAAAAAGTGATTAGCTTTTTTTTCGCCGGAATGTTAAGTTTTGTACGAACCTCATTTCGGATTTTTCCCCATTCATGAGAAGAATATCTATTTACATAAAAATTAATAATAAAATATACCGGAATTTTTATATACTGTTGTATGAGTTCATTTGTAATAGGTGTAATTTGAATAAAATCTGTACAGATCCAATTGATCATCCAAGACAAATATCTGAATTTTTTAATATCATAACAAAGATGTTGAATATAAAAAACACGAGTTCTCTTGGATGTTATAATCTTATAAAAAGGTAACAATCTTAAAAGATTTATATTACTATGTACAAAAATAAAATCGACCTCTTTTATGTCCTTTTTGGTACATTTATATTTTACTTCAGCTACCTCTTTCATTTTTTCTTCATAAAAAAAAGAATCTGGTTTTCCGATAATCAAGGATGATACACCCAGTTCTTTTAAAACCTTGACATAGTTTAAGGCTACATTTTCCGCTCCCCCTGGCTTTATGGAATTAATCAAATGTATTGCTTTCATAATTACTCAAAACTTCAGATAGTTCATTCATATAGTTTTCTTTATTGTAGTAAGACATAAATAACTTATTAAAATCATCTAACACATCCACAGCATTCAGTTTTCTTTCCTCAAATTTTTTTATTTGAACTGCATTGTTTTCAAATGCTTCAATATTATTTATGCGAATTATGTATTTGCATAAATAAGAATGGTTTATAAAATCATTCAATGATTCTGAAACTATAGGAATAATGCCAGCAGACATATATGAATTCAACTTTGTAGGAGTAGCTACATTGTTTACGGAAATGTCCTTTCTTAATATGAATCCATATTTAAATTGAGATAATTCTTCTTGAATTCTATCTTGAGGAATATATTTTATAACAACATCTTTTAAACCATACTTTTCTTTACATTCAAATTCTGCTTTATTCTGCTCTGCAGTAAAAACAGTCAATGTTGCATTTGGTAATAAGAGACGTATATGTTTATATGTCTGCAATATCTCTGAAAAACACTGCCAATTATCAAGTGAACCTGCATAAACAAAAGAAGGATGAGTATATTTATCTTTCACGTAAAAAGCTTTTTCAGACAAAGCCAAATTAAAACAAGGCATTAAAAAAAAATTATCTTTCTTATATCCATATACTTTCTCATAATGTCGCCTCATGGAATCGGAAACCAACAACAGTAAATCCGCTTTCCTCAAAGTGAACCATTCAAGTAATCTAAGAGCACTATAATAGAATATCTTATAAAATAACGGGGTACTAGAAATAAGCATTTCTTCAGGTTGGATACCTTGTAACCAAACTATTAATCGTTGCTTCAAATTTCTACGATACACTCTAAACGCAGAAGTAACTTTAATAACTACAACAATATCAGTTAAAAGAACCTGGTCCAAAGAATAAACTATTTCACATGAGTTACCATTTATTTTTATGGTTTCTTTAATAATAGCAATGTAATAAGATGTAGCATCATTAACATCACGCTCATCAACGTAAATTTTATATTCCATATATAGTCGTTTTCTTAAAGGAAAAAGCCAAAATCAAATATAACAGCATCAAAGACGATAAATAAGTTGCAGCAGCTAAGGAGATAACTAAAAATATCCATAATATCATTTTCCCTGTAAAATCAACTTTGTGACCAATACCGCACAACATTATCAGAAACAAACTCAACCCTAAATACCCCCCTCCTACCAAGATAGCTTGAATGCCATTGAGATAAACTTCCTCGTCACCAAACATAAAAGCATATCTACTATCATCTATCACAGTTTCTAAATTCTTTGTACCTACTCCGAAAAACTTTTGTCCCATTTTCAAATCATTAAAAAGATAATAGCCACGAATGACTCTAACAAATCCAGAAGTTTCATTTTCACTCGCTTCAAATTCGGAAGATCTATTTAAAAGTTCTTGAACATATTCTGTTTTAACCGCATACAAACCAATACATAGAATTATTAACACTATTGATAATCGAAATATTATTTTTTTAGTCAAATCATTTATGAGAAAACGAAATATAAGAACAGTGCAACAACACCCCAAAGCTAATAATCCAATGCCAGAACGCAACAATAAAAATACTAATACCAAACCACAAAATGCTGCAAAATTCTTTTTAGTATATTTCATATTTATAACTAATGCGGGTAATAAAAACTGCGCAAACATAGCAGGTTCCATGAAAAATGAAGAAGAACGATTTGTGTTTTGCTGAAATTCTACCATATCCGCAGTACTACCGTCTTGATAAAAAGAAAAGTCTAAAAATGGAATAATGCCTGAAATTCTATATCCAGAAGTATAATAAACAAATTCCTGAAAAAGGAAGAAAAAGACTGCAATACAAACAACTATTTTATAGTAACGTAAAAATAAATTCTTCTCAATAATATTACTAAATATAATCAGATATAGAAGAAACAACCAAGTTCCTGTTTGAAGCATTTGCCCCCAGGCAGAAGTAATTATAGCATTTGATAAAGGAGGTACTAGTGCCATATAACAAAAAAAACGATTTATATTTGGAAAAAGTATAATACGATTTTGGAACCATATACAATATATCAAAAACAACACAGCCCCTGTAAAAAAACATAAATATCCCACATTAAAGCCATTAATACTATAAAGATATAACACAGGATATAGAACCAATAGCAAAGAAAAATACTTATTCAAAATAGTAGTTCTTCGCCCCCCCTTATTATCTATTTGGGTATATTTCTGTTCCATGTAATGATAATTCAATCTTCTTTATCCGAGTTTATCAAGAATATTCCGTAAGAAAGCTTTTATCTTGATAAAATTATATTTTTTAGGACGGAATAGAGTACAAGCTATCGCGTTATAACCTTCCATTTTTATTTTTGAAAATATTGTCTCTCGTATTAATGGCATAACTGTACTACGAACTAGATTTCCGTTAAATTGTGCAGCCGAACTGATATTAGCCTCCTCTGAATATACATAAGAATGAATTTTTTTCCAAAAATCGATGCCCTTGTCAGTATTTAAAAGAACAAGGGACACACCATGTCGTGCATCCATATTCGGAAAAAAATGATGAATCCCCCAAAAGTCTGCTAACGTAATATCTCCTTGACGTGTAACCTTTGCGAACGGACATTTATAACATGAATACCGATATATCATTGCAAACATGAACGAATACAGATAGGGAGAAAATTCATATGTTGGTAACCTAAAAAAACGAGTTTGCGAACCAATCACCATTGTGACTAACTCGTTAACTCTCCAATTTTTATTATCCCTAAATTGATATGCTATTACTTTTCCATTATGTTTTTTTTCCAGATACTTTATATGCATATCAAAAAGCCGTTGATTAGGAACACCATGACATATCAAATCTGAAGTTAACAGGTTCGCATAATCTTTTCTCAGAAAAGTTTTTAAACCAGCTACTTGACACCCAGTTCCTGTAAAGTAAACCCACTGTCCACTCTTTAATATTCGACGTATTTCACGATAACAATCCCCCATCGCACTTTGTACATATTTAGAACCTCGTATCAATTCAAGTTCATCCAATGTTTTTGCTACTACATGATATACCTGCATATTTTCATCTATTGTAGCTCCGCAAACAACACCCCCTAATTTTATTATCTCTCGGGCTATTACATAAAATATCGCTCCACTTGAGCTTTTCTTAATCTCTGACGAATTTTTAAGATAAGCAGCTAATACCTTAGGAGAGTTTTGAAAATAAATAGGATGTTCAAAAGGACAAACTTTCTCACATGCTCCACAATTTGTACATATATCTTTATTTTTTATAGGAAATAAAAAACCTTCCTCATCCGGAATGATAGAAATCGCATTAACATTACATATTTGTTGACATGCCGAGCAACCGCAACATTCCTCTTTTTTATTAGTTACCAAATACATACAACTTCATTTAAGAGCTCTGCACAAATACTTTTCCACTTTTTTTCTTTCTTCCTCAAGAATCTTGTTGACAGATGAATAATCGATTGTTTCACATAGTTCATCAATCGGAACAGTACCTGTTACATATCTTTTCTCTAATCCCATAAGATAAAGAATATCAGAAATTCGTGTTGAAAAAGCAGAAGGTTGATATACAAAAAACTGTTTATTCAGATTTATAGAAAAAGCTGTACCATGAAAAGAATTAGTTATCACATAGTCCGCATAAAACATCAATGCTAGAAACTCTGAAGGGGATGTAAAGAATAATGTTTTGTCCGCCTGTTTTTCCTTTCTCACATCCCATGAAAATGTTACGAGCTTGAGATTATATCTATCAGCTATTCTACGTGCACTTGCATAAATAATATCTTTAGATACTATATTATATGGAAGATACAACAGTAAATATGGATAATTAATCAACTGTCTCTTTACTAAAATTTTCTTCCAGATTTCTTTGGACAATAGAAAAGTAGGATCAATCAAATGTATTACATCATTAAACCCTAAACTATTTAGAATTCTCCTACCACTTTCTTCTCTTACAGAAAGATATCGATAATTATCTAAAAATCCTTTTATTATAGCTACTTCTTCCTTCTCCAACAGTTCTTTACCAAAAGACGAAGCTAATGATATAACCCTACTTCCTTTTGGTAAAAATGTAAAATAATACATTTCGTCAATTCCCTCATTGTGGCTACTATTCCAGACTTGATCACTACCTGTTATATATATATCTGCTTCAGGAATTTCTTCCTTTATAGTTTTAATATTGTAATATGGCTTTGTCAACTTACAGTATTTATCAATAAAACCACCATAGATTCGCTTGTTTAATAATACAATAGGTAAACCTATCAAAGCACGTAGTTTACGACATATTCCTTTACGATTACGAAAGAATCCCTCTATAGTTACCCGTGGAGGTATATAATTCAGAACTGAAACATCATATCCCATATTAGTAAGGATATAATATGTTGCAAAAGTCTGTAATACCGAACCAAAGTTAGAGCCAACGTGTACAGTTATAAAAACAATCTTTTTCATACTACTTGATCAATATATCAATAAGAAATTATTTGTAATAATCATAAAGACATATATAAAATGAAAACAAGTTCCAAATAAATATAGATAAATCATCTATATATCAATAATTTATATACGAGTTTTTATTTTCAGTTGTTTTCTACGTTTTCAGTTGCTTTGCTCTTTTTAGGTACATTTTTGTTTCTTGTTTGTTTCTTGATTTCGTTTTTTATTTGTACCTTTGTGATAGGAAATAACGAATAAAAGGACACAAATATGCCAAGGACCAGAAAGCCAATAAAAGTAAAGGAGCCGATTCGTCTTCGGACGAAGGAGTTGGCCAATGGCAGCAAGAGTTTGTATCTGGATATATACCGAAATGGTAAGCGGACATACGAGTATCTGAAAATGTATCTTATTCCGGAAACGGATCGTAATGCCCGCCAACAGAACGAAACGACAATGGCTGCCGCAAATGCAATCAAATCGAAGCGTATCATAGAGTTGACAAGTGGTGAAGCCGGTATCATGAATCACAAGGATAAGGTTTATCTGCTGGACTGGATGCAACTCTATAAAGAGGAACAGAAGAAACGTGGTAAGAAAAACATAGGCCAGATAAAATCTGTTACCGGTATCTTGAAAGAGTATGCAGGAGAAAGATTCACATTAAATCAGATTGACCTCACTTTTTGCCACGGCTATATCGACTATATGCTGACAAACTACCATCCCAAAGGAAAACCCATCTCGGCTTCTACGCGTAATACCTATTACCAGATTTTCAACGGTGCGTTAAATGCCGCTGTCCGTGCGAAACGGATCTTAAAGAATCCATTCAACGAAATGGAAAAATCGGAGAAGCCCAAGATGCCGGAAAGTGTGCGTTCGTATATGACTATTGAAGAAGTGAGATCATTAATCGCTACACCAATGCAGAACGAAGGGGTAAAAAGTGCCTACCTGTTCTCCTGCTTCTGTGGACTACGTATCAGTGACATTATCGGATTGCAATGGAAAGATGTGTTTATTGACAACGGCCAATACCGCTTGGCAGTAGCCATGCAGAAGACGAAAGAACCGATTTACCTTCCGCTCTCCAATGAAGCGTTGAAGTGGATGCCGGAACGTGGGGACAAGACAGCAGACGACCATGTGTTCGATTTGCCTTCTGGTATCAACCAGCTTATCAAACCATGGGCCAAAGCCGCCGGAATTTCCAAGCGATTCACCTTTCATACCGCCCGCCACACGTTCGCCACAATGATGCTGACATTGGGGGCCGATTTGTACACTGTATCTAAATTGCTCGGTCATACATCTGTAAAGATGACCCAAGTGTATGCCAAAATCGTCAATAAGAAAAAAGACGATGCAGTAAATCTGACCAACGGTTTATTCGATTGACAATGCAATGAACATCAGATATGTAACCACTTATAAGGGTGTTGTTCCGACAGGATTCTCTTTCGGGAGCAACACTCTTATAATATATCATATAAATCCAATTTAAAATATTTCATCATGAAAAGACCTAACAATGACCCTCTCTCTTTTTGGAGGGAAAAAACATCTGCACCATTTTGTTGCAGAACAGGATGTAGCGAAAGAATTATTCGCATTGCTCGTTGAAGCAAAAACAATGTATCTCCGTGATGTCGTGACGGGCAATAAGCAGTACTACCGTTACGTGGAGGATTTCGTAAACAGCCACCGGTATATCGACTGTGACCATGCGGTCTGCCGGAACTGCCATGAAATGAACATTCATATCGTCAAGGGGCTATTAAACGATTGCTCCCATCTTATCCGAGCATTTTTTACCGAAGCAGACTTCTCGTTCGAGAAGTGTATGGAACTGAAACGAACGTATGATACGTTTGTGCCACCATCACAGTCCGTCACGTGCTGCAAAGATGGACCGACAAGAATTTATCCTCTTTCTTTTGGATGCAATCTCACTCGTAAACAGATGATAGGTATTACAGCTTGTGCCAATGCTTATCATCTGTTTTGCGTTTCTACCCTACACGTTGAAGATATGGAAGCCCTGCTTTCCTGTAAAGAAGGATTCTGTATTCGTGTAAACAATATCCGCCATGTGGCCATCCTGTTTGATACACTCCTTGAGCACTCGTTTATCCAAGCCAAATGGCAGTCCGTTCTTAGTAGTGGGCGGTTCTTGCAAACCAAGGATGGAAAAGGATTCGTTTCAGCTTCAAGCCTTTCATCCGCTCTGTCTGCCTTGCGTAACAACATGACATCAACAGGTTACGGTATCAGACGAGCTATTGATGAACTGAGAGAGTGGTAAGAAGTGCCAATAAGCGAAGTATGTGAAAGGTAAAAGCGTGACAGTTGCCGTGATACGTGGTTACTATCACGGTACAAACTCACGCTGACCTTTTGGGTTGCCCTATCTTTGACCTCCGTTAGCGCGCTACATAACGGAGGATATACTTCATTGTCTAAATTTATAATAACTCATTTATGCAAAATAATAGATTGACATTCATGGAACGGCTGAGTGAACGGCTTACAAGCGTCGAAGCCATCCTAAAGAAATTAGATCCGATAGAAAGTCTGTTGGAACGCATCGCATTGCTGGAAAAAAATATATATACCACCAAACAGGTGTTTACCTTCCAAGAGGCTTGTATGTATATCGGAATATCCGAGAGTATGCTGTACAAGCTAACATCAGGCAAGGAGATTCCGCACTACAAGCCACGTGGCAAAATGATATATTTCGCCAAAGAAGATCTGGACGAATGGCTTTTGCAGAATTATGAACCAACCGTAGATGAAGCAGCACGTATGGCAAACGAGGCCGCTGCCACACAACCTTTCTTTAATCAAAGACGCCATGGAAAACGAAAGAAGAACTGAATATAATGTGGATATGAGGCCGGAGGAGGATTTCTTATCGGATATCCTCTCCGCCTCGCAGATTCGGGCGACGGATACCTATGAAACGCCGCCACAGATTATCTGGATAGACAACTCGACCATTGCTACGCTCGGCAACTTCAGCGCATCAACCGGCAAGGCGAAATCAAAAAAAACATTTAACGTTTCGGCCATTGTCGCTGCATCGCTGGCAGGGAAACAAGTGCTGAACTACCGGGCGCACCTCCCGGAAGGTAAACGCAAGATTCTGTACGTGGACACGGAGCAGAGCCGCTTCCATTGTCATAATGTACTGGAACGCATCTTGCGGCTTGCCGGACTGCCCACTACAACCGACAGTGAAAACCTCGACTTTATTTGCTTGCGCGAATACTCTCCGGCCATACGCATTGGGGTCATCGACTACGCCTTACGCCAAAGAAAAGGATACGGACTTGTAATTATCGATGGTATCCGTGACCTGATGCTTGACATAAACAGTACCGGTGAGTCCGTGGAAGTCATTAACAAGATGATGGAATGGTCATCAAAGTATGACCTGCATATCCACTGTGTGCTACACTTGAATAAAGGAGATAACAATGTGCGCGGGCATATCGGTACGGAAATGAGCAACAAGGCGGAGACTGTACTGGTCATCAGCAAAAACAACGATTGTCCCAACGTCAGCGAAGTTCATGCGTTACACATCCGTGAGAAAGAGTTTAAACCTTTTGCTTTCACTGTCAATGAGGGTGGGCTCCCGGTTCTCGCAGAAGGGCATTTGTTTGAGAATGCCCCACATCAGAAACCGAAACAACGGACGGGTTTTATGGAACTAAGCATCGAACAGCACCGTGAAGCCCTTTCCGCTGCGTTTGGAGACAAACCCATCCGTGGGTTTGAAAATATGCTGCAAGCCATGATGACTGCTTACGAGGCAATCGGATTTAAGCGTGGGAGAAACGTAATGGTCAAACTGCTGCAATATCTGACTGACACCTTAAAACTGGTTATCAAACGAGATAAACTTTTTTATTATGACATGACACAGGCAGAAACCATGCTTTTCGATGAAGAATGAGAGCGGGCGCGGACCTATATAATTCAGTTTAATTTAGTATTTATATATATAGGGGCGCAAACTAAACTAAACCGCTTTTGTACAAACAAGTGAAAAGAAATTTAATATGACCATAGACGAAGCAAAACGAGTGCGTATCGTGGACTTTTTGGCCCAGCTCGGCCACCGTGCGCAGTATATGAAATCAGAGCAATATTGGTATCTTTCGCCTCTCAGGAAAGAGGTGACGCCATCGTTCAAAGTCAATGACTGGCTGAATGAATGGTATGATTTTGGCGAGGCCACCGGAGGCGACCTTGTGGAACTGGGTAAGTACCTTTGCGGAACTAAAAGTGTGAGTGAAGCATTAGCATACATCAAACGGTATGTCAATGGTGTGTCGCTGCCGAGACCCCGGGCGTTGCCCGCAACCTCTCGACCAGTGGAAGCCGACATGAAGAATTTGATTATCGTGCCGCTGCGACACCACGCACTGCTCTCATATCTCCATTCACGTATGATTGATTCGGATATCGGACGAATGTTCTGCAAGGAAGTCCATTACGAACTGCGCCAGAAACGTTACTTTGCACTGGCCTTTGGCAATATATCCGGTGGATACGAGGTACGAAACCCTTATTACAAAGGATGTATCAAGAACAAGGACATTTCCTTGATACCCCAATCGCGTGGTGAGGCACAGAGCCGTGTCTGCCTATTTGAAGGATTCATGGACTTTCTGTCCTATCTAACCCTAAAACAGACGGACGATAGTGCCATTTGCATTAATGCCCCCTGTGACTACCTTGTTATGAACTCGGTCAGTAATCTGAAAAGGACATTAACGTATTTGCAAAAATACACGTATATTCACTGTTACCTTGACAATGACCTTGCCGGACAAAAGACAGTGGAAACCATAGCCGGGATGTATGGCAGATGCGTCTATAACGAATCAAACTGTTATGCCGGTTACAAAGACCTGAACGACTACTTACGTGGGAAGAAACAATGAAAAAACCGCTCCCTAAGCCCTCCTTCATCACGGAGGGCTTTTTTTTATATCCCGACTTTTCCTGTTTTCTTATCTAAAATTATATTTGAATATGATTTTGAAATATGATTTTTGGATTTTGAAAAAATATTATATTAAAACGATACGTTTTATAATCAATAATTTTATCTTTCAAATTATCCATTCTTATTTTGCACACACAACCAAATATAAAAATCATATTATACAAAAATATATGAAATCATATTTTATTTTCACCATTGTCCTGACGGTTGCCTATCTCGTCTATTATGCAGTTATCATCGTGCAGGACCTTTATGGAAAAAAAGGAAATGGCAAGCCGGAAGAAGAGGTATTTGACCTCGGTGCGCCAGAAGATGAACAGAGTGTGTACGTGACGGAGAGCGATACGGGATTCAATGTGGGTAATGAGAAATATGAAACAGATGTTGCCCCTACCGCTTCGCCTGCACCACAGGAGACAGAAACCGCAGACAATAATGGCGAGATAGCCGTGGCGGAGAAACTAAAACGCCTGAAAGCCCAAGCGGAGGAACAGATGGAAGAAACCGCGACCTACCTGTCAGACGCATACACGGCAGACGAACTGTACAAAGCGATGCTTGCCAAAGGAAAGACGGGCAACCGTCCGGAACTGGTGTGGAAACCTCTCAAAGACCGATTGTAAAATGTCGAAAGCAAAAAAAATATTATGTGCACTGTGCTTTGTCCCTTATGCGGCATTCGCCAAAAGTGGCAGCGTAAACTACAGTTGGGGTGCAGACGCACTGGCAACGATGCACGACTTCGTGGTGACGATGATGCTGTACGTGCTGTACATCTGCTACGCTGTCGCCTCGGTTTTCGTAGTCGTTGCCGCGCTCCAGATCTATATCAAAATGAACACAGGCGAGGACGGCGTGGTGAAGTCTATCGTATCACTTGTCGGTGCGTGCCTCTTCATCATTGGTGCTTCAATCGTGTTCCCTGCTTTCTTCGGCTACCGCATATAGGTGGCTGACAGAAGTGTAAAATAAATTCAAAAAAAACAAGAGTACCACAAAAATGTAATAAATATGTTTCAGAAATTCAAAAGAATGTGCCGAAAGGCAAAGAAAACCATCATGCAAGTTTCCACCAAAGTAAGAATGTTAATCATTGCCCTGTTGGGAGGCATACCTGCTATGGCTCAAAGTACGGCAGGCGATTACTCGGCCGGTACGACAGCTCTATCAACCGTAGCGGAGGAAATTGTGAAATACGTTCCTGTCATGGTCAAACTCTGCTATGCCATTGCTGGTGTCGTGGCCATCATCGGAGCCATTTCGGTGTATATCGCCATGAACAACGAGGAACAGGATGTCAAGAAGAAGATCATGATGGTAGTTGGGGCGTGCCTTTTCTTGATTGCGGCAGCCCAAGCATTACCTCTGTTCTTCGGAATTAACGCATAAACAGTCAAGAAATGATTAATGACGGACGTTATCCGGATTATCCGCTGTTCAAGGGGTTACAACGGCCTTTGGAGCTGATGGGATTACAAGGCCGCTACATCTATTGGGCGGCAGGCGTGGCTGGTGGAGCCATTGTGGGCTTTATCGCCGCCTACTGTCTTATGGGCTTTGTGGCCGGACTGGTCGTATTGGCAACTGTCTTATCTGCGGGAATCGTGCTTATCATCCTCAAACAGCGAAAAGGGCTGCACAGCAAAAATGTAAAACGTGGAGTGTATGTGTATGCCTATTCGCACAAAGTATGACTATAAGAAAAACCATCACGGCAATGTGTGTGGCTGATTGATTGTTGAACGCGGGCGGGTCCGCCTCCAGCCGAGGCAGACCTGCCCCTATTTAATGAACGAATATCGGAATGACCCTATATATCATTTTATTTTTCATCGCCCTATGTACGGGTATGGCCTTGTCAGTCTATACGTTCGGTACGGGCGGCAAGCGCAAGCACATCTTTCAGAATATCTATTTCTCTGTGGAAGATACAGATGGTGTGGGTGTGCTGTACACCAAGACGGGTGAATATTCCGCCGTCTTGAAAATCGAAAATCCGGTACAGAAGTATTCGGCGGACATTGACAGCTATTACGATTTCACGCATCTATTCTCTGCCCTTGCGCAAACACTGGGCGAAGGATATGCCTTACACAAACAGGACATCTTCGTGAGAAAACAGTTCGCGAACGAGCCGGAGCATAATCAAGAATTTCTCTCAGCATCGTACTTCCGTTATTTTAATGGGCGTCCGTACACGGACAGCCTTTGCTATCTGACTATCACACAGGAAGCCAAGAAGAGCCGTCTTTTCTCTTACGATAGCAAGAAATGGCGCGATTTCCTCGTGAAGATTTATAAGGTTCGAGACCTACTACGCGACAGCGGTGTACAAGTGAAATTCCTGAACAAAGCCGAGGCAAGCGAATATGTGGACCGTTACTTTGCGATGAACTTCAAAGACCGTACGGTCTCGATGACGAATGTCAAGGCTGACGACGAAACGGTATCTATGGGTGATAAACGCTGTAAGGTGTACAGCCTCGTGGACGTGGACTGCGCCGCACTCCCCTCGCTGATACGTCCCTATACCAATATCGAGGTGAATAATACCGAGATGCCAGTGGATCTTGTCTCGGTGGTGGATAATATTCCGAACGCAGAAACGGTGGTGTACAACCAAATTATTTTCCTGCCCAGTCAGAAGCGTGAACTGGCATTACTCGACAAAAAGAAGAACCGGCACGCAAGCATCCCCAATCCGAGTAACCAAATGGCCGTAGAGGACATCAAGCAGGTACAGGACGTAATAGCCCGTGAAAGCAAACTGCTCGTGTACACGCACTTCAACATGGTGGTGGGCGTGCCTGCCGACACCGACCTTCAAAAATGCACGAATCACTTGGAAAACGCTTTTGGGCGCATGGGCATACATATCAGTAAGCGTGCATACAACCAACTGGAACTGTTCGTCAGTTCATTTCCGGGCAACTGTTACAGCCTGAACGAGGAATATGACCGTTTTCTGACCCTCTCCGACGCTGCGGTATGCCTGATGTACAAGGAACGGGTGCAGCATAGTGAGGAAACGCCGATAAAAATTTATTATACTGACCGTCAAGGTGTTCCGGTAGCTATCGACATCACGGGAAAAGAGGGAAAGAACAAGCTGACCGACAACTCGAATTTTTTCTGCCTGGGGCCTTCGGGCAGCGGAAAGAGTTTCCACATGAACTCCGTCGTGCGCCAGTTGCATGAACAGGGGACGGACGTGGTAATGGTCGATACGGGTAACTCATACGAGGGGCTATGCGAGTATTTCGGCGGCAAGTATATCAGCTATACCGAGGAACGGCCCATCACGATGAATCCGTTCCGCATCAATCGGGAAGAGATGAACGTAGAAAAAACGGGATTCTTGAAAAACCTCGTCTTGCTTATCTGGAAAGGTACGCAGGGAACGGTCACAAAGACGGAAGACCGTCTGATAGAGCACGTCATCACGGAATATTACGACGCCTACTTCAATGGTTTCGAGGGCTTCACACCCCAACAGCGTGAGGACTTGCGTAAGAGCCTCGTTATTGATGACCGCAACAGCAGTGAGAAGCGGCACGAAAGCGAACGGGAACGCGCGGTCCGCATCGAGGGTATCATTGACAAGATAGAGGGCCGACGCAAGGAACTGAAAGTGGAGGAACTGTCATTCAACTCTTTCTATGAATATTCCGTGCAGCGCATCCCGGATATCTGTGAGGAGAACCGTATCACGGGCATCGACCTCTCGACATACCGCTATATGATGAAGGACTTCTATTTGGGCGGCAACCACGAAAAAACGCTGAACGAGAACATGGACAGCTCGCTGTTCGACGAGACGTTCGTGGTCTTCGAAATCGACAGCATAAAAGATGACCCGCTGCTTTTTCCTTTGGTCACGCTGATTATCATGGATGTTTTCTTGCAAAAAATGCGCATCAAGAAGAACCGCAAAGTCCTTGTCATCGAGGAAGCATGGAAAGCCATCGCCAGCCCGCTGATGGCGGAGTACATTAAATTTATGTACAAAACAGCGCGTAAATTCTGGGCCAGTGTGGGCGTGGTGACACAGGAAATACAAGACATCATCGGCAGCGAAATCGTGAAAGAGGCCATCATCAATAACTCGGATGTGGTGATGCTGCTTGACCAGAGCAAATTCAAGGAACGTTTCGACACCATCAAGACGATTCTTGGCCTAACGGACGTGGACTGTAAGAAAATTTTTACCATTAACCGCCTTGAAAACAAGGAAGGACGCAGCTTCTTCCGCGAGGTGTTTATCCGTCGGGGCACGACCAGCGGTGTTTATGGCGTGGAAGAACCGCGCGAGTGCTACATGACTTACACGACCGAACGAGCGGAGAAAGAGGCTCTGAAGCTTTACAAGCGCGAGTTACAATGCAGCCACCAAGAGGCTATCGAGGCATATTGCCGCGACTGGAATACCAGCGGTATCGGCAAGGCATTGCCGTTTGCGCAGAAAGTTAATGAAGCGGGATGTGTACTGAACTTAACCACTAAAATAACATCATAATGAAAACGAAAAGGATTTTAATCACCCTGTCACTGGGCTACGGGATAAATATGATGGGGTTTGAAAGCAGCTTGACGCGCGAACAAATCTCTGTCAGCAATCCGGAACTCACTGTTTTGTCCCTCCGGGAGTTTTGTATGCTGTCCAAGGAGAACCTGCTCCGCATGGATGACATGACACCGGACAAAGTAGCCGCCATCGAACGGTTGTTGGCAGAGTATTCCCTTCGGTTGGGTATGTCCGATGTAGAACTGGAAGCGTATTTGAACCGGTATTATGAAGAAAACCCCAAAGAAAAGGAGTTTTACGATATGTGCGACAGGCTATGTAACAGCAAACCTGTCTTCGATGAAAACAGGTTTCGAGAAGAACTATTCAGGGAACTGAACAGTAGTCCGATGAGTGAAAAAAGACTAAGTGACTTGGGATGGCTACGTTATCAGACCGTGCGCGAAACTTATCTAAACCAGCCTTTCTTTTTGAGATGGTTCGGCTCCCAAGAAGCCCGGATCAAAAGGGCCATCAAGGATACTACCATCATACATGATATGTTCTGCCGACTTGTCACGGAGAATTGTATCGAATCTGAACGGTGGTATTTCAATCACAAGGAACCGGAATACATAAAAGAGGTCTGAAACGATGAAACGGCTGTTTATCTTTTGGGTTATCCTATTGCCTGCCCTGACACAGCACGTTCACGCACAATATTACAGCGTGAACTATGACGCTCGTACCGTGGCGGCCATGGCCGCAGCATTCGGCACGGAGGCAGTAGCCGAAAGCTACTACCGCGAGCAGGTGGATGATATTCTGAAACACTATACGGCGGCAGAAGTGGCGGCAGCAGGGATATTTTCTTCCAAATTTTTGGAACACAAGGCTCTGTCCGACCTTGGCATCTGGTGCAGCAGCACGGAAAATTACTACTATCGTCGAATTTACCACATGGTGGCAGAAAAAATCATGCCGAAAATATGGGTGGTGGCGAAGCTGATGCTGCGCTCACCACAAACAGCAATCCACTGGGGCAGCTACCTGATGAAAGTGTGCGACGATACGAAGAGCCTGTGTATGCAGTTCGAAAGTGTGGTGACAAACAGCACGCTGTCGTTCTCGGACATCGCTTTTCTGGAAATTGACCGCGACATTGCCACCTTGCTGAACCTCGCAGAACTGGGCGGTACCGATTGGCAACGGATGTTGGACAACTTTACCAAAGTGCCGGGCAATTTCACGATTGAGAACTTAAAGGGCGACATTGACAACCTTTATAACATGGGCGTAGGGCTGGCAACATCAGGTATGGAGAACCTCGGTGACGCTCTACTGCAAAGTAGTGCGTTCCATGACCTATTGGGTGGCAAAGTCAATGAAATCGGCAACCTGTATGAACACTACGGTACTCTCTTCGAGCAGGCGGAACATGACATCGGCAGTCTGCTAATCGACATGGTGGGCGGTCAGGATAGCGTGGCCGCATTGTTCAATTTCAGCAATTACGACCTCACATCGTGGATGACCGACTATATGGACAATGCTGTCGGGAACTATTACACGCAACGGTGGTATATCGCACGGCGTGATCAAGGAAGCATTTCTCTATGCGACTACTACCCACCGACAGACGACAACAGCATATTGAACGGGGGTGCATGGACACGCTTTAACACGAGTGATCCGGGATTTTATCCGAACGCTTCGCAACGGGAGCAGGCCCTCGCCAATTCAGAACGGTATGCCGGATGGTCAAGAAGCCGAGTGCAACAGCTCAACAATAGCAACGATGGCTACACCTATACTATCAATACCCGACAACAGGCCTATATCATCAGTAAGGGTAACAAACAGACAAAGAAGGCATACGCCTACGAGATACACGTGACACAGAGTTGGAATCGGATGGAGGTGGTCTATGAGGATGTCTTCGACTCCTATTCGATGGATTTGAATACGTTCAAAGCGCAGCTCAATGCCCGCCTCTCGGAGTTCAATGACAACGAGGAAGGCTATGTCTATTACATAGCATCCGATGCACGGAACTATTATCAGGCGACGGACGCCGCAAAATTGCAGGGATGCGAAAGCGTGACCATCAGTGTAACCTGTTCAGACGGGGCGACGCTGGGGCAAGGCTCGACACAATACAAGTGTCGCAAGTGTGGCGGCTCACTGGATGCCCACTCCAAAGAGTGTGTCATGCAGACCTCGGTAACGGAGAACGAACTGGATCTTTCAGAACTGGACGCACTGATACGGGAAGCGGACAATCAAGTCGCCGTTCTTCAATCTCAGATTAGTGCCTTGGAAAAGGAAAACGCCGACCTTTTGAAAAAAATTGCCGAGGCGAGCGTGGAAGACGCAGCAGCTTACCGGCAACAATATAACTCCAACCGGACACGTATCGAGGAACTGAAAAGCGAACTTGCCGAGTGGCAACAAAAACAGAAGGAGTACGCAGATGCAAAGCAGGAAGCGGAAGCAGAGAACGATGTGCCGACAGATGATTACTACCGCCTACCGGCTATCATGCAGGATTGCAAGACAGCCTATAGCCTCACTTGGCAGGACGGAGGTACATGGAGCGGCTATACGTTCGTCCGTAAGGCGACGATGCCGAACATCAATGGTATCATTACGTTCCGTGCGACTATTTCTATCGCACGGAAGCCGAAATACTTTCTGGGTATCAAGATTCACCGTGCCATTATCCAAATCAGTTGGGAATTGACTTCGGCATACACAGACACGCACGTTGCCGATGTACTGACACTCGATCCGAACCTGTCGAACGAGGAAAAGACTAAAATCGTGAATAATCGCATATCGGAAATCGCACGGGAATATCCCAACTGTAAAATCACTACCGAGTATGCCCGTACAGAACCTATGGAAGAAGTACCGAACAGCGACGTGTACCACCTGCTTTGGTCAAGTGACCGCCTCGAAATCGCACGAGAAGTGGATTCACGTATCACGAAAATATACGCCGACCTCGTATCCTTGGAGAAGATGATGCACTACAAGCGGAACATCATCGACGTACTGAAGGATGTGCTACCGGAACTCGATACGGACGAGGGTCGTAGGCTGACACTCGTGGAAGAGTGCCATGACCGCTGGGTAGAAAACGCACGGACATCCCGAAGTGGCAGAAAGGAGGTACGGCCATGAAACGCACTATACTGATGGCCATTACGTTGCTTGCGCTACTACCCGATGTCGCCAAGGGCCAATGGACATTCGATATCGTGTCGGTGGAAGCGTACATAAATGACCACAAAAAACAACGCAGCCTGTTGCTGGCCCGAAGCACGCTGGAATACAGCAACCAACTGCTGCATGAGTACAGCCGTGAGGAGACGGGCAAATACAAGGAAGTAAATATCGACCTTGACCGCTATACCCGTGCCTTTGATGTCATCGACGTGATGTACCAATCCCTGCGGACGGTGCTGAACGTGAAGGATACCTACAGCTCGGTAAGTGACCGTATCGGTGACTATAAGACCATGCTGGAGGCTTTCCATGAGAAAATCCTGAAACATGGGAACATCGAGCCGTCAGACGCACTGATACTGACTATCAATGAAAAAGCAATACGGGACATCGCCAACGAGGGAGAACACCTCTATAAGTCGGTGAGCGACCTCGTGCTGTATGCCACGGGCGCAGCGGCCTGCTCGACCAGCGACCTGCTGATGGTACTGGAGTCCGTGAACAAGTCGCTGGACAGCATTGAGCAACACTTGAACCGGGCATACATCGAGACATGGAGATACATACAGGTACGTATCGGCTACTGGAAATCGAAGATTTACCGGGAACGTACCAAACGGGAAATTATTGACGGTGCTTTCGGACGATGGCGCAATGCGGGACGACTGGATTATTGACGGTAAAAGAGGAAGGAGGTAAATAATGCCATAATGATGATTATGACTTCTATACACCGAAATTGATAAGGAATATCTTAAAACGCAGGAAAAGCGTTTCGTCCTGAATGTTCGGAGAAGTACAAACAGAGAAAGAAACTTTAAGTACAAACAAGTCTATCTGGCCTATAACCAAGAGGCAAATGGACATTTGGATTAATAAAAGATGTAATGAAAAAGATCGTTTTTGAAAAAGACATTACGCTATATAAAGCCGATTGCCTTGAAGTAATGCCTCTTCTCCCAGAATCAAGTATTGATTTAGTTCTATGCGACCCACCTTTCGGAATTACAGCCTCGCAATGGGATAAGATAATACCATTCTCGAAAATGTGGGAGGAGATTAGAAGAGTGAGAAAGGATAATGCGCCTACGGCTTTATTTGGCAGCGAACCGTTCAGCAGCCTTTTACGCTGTGGCAATTTAGCCGAATTTAAATACGACTGGGTATGGGAAAAGTCAAAAGCAAGCAATTTCCTTCTTGCTAAAAAGCAACCTCTAAAAGCGCATGAGCTAATCAGTATCTTTTGTAACGGCAGAACTCCTTATTATCCAATCATGGAGGAAGGTGAGCCTTATGAGAATCGTACAAAGAGAGGAAGTAACTGGACAGGAGTAAACAAGGTACCAAATCCTACATTCAGAAATGAAAACAAAGGAACGAGATACCCACGAAGTGTGAAATATTTTAAAACTGCGGAATCAGAGGGCAAAACGATTCATGTTAATCAAAAACCAGTCGCATTGTTGAAATATCTGATAAAAACATACACGAAAGAGGGTGACACAGTCCTTGATTTTGCCTCTGGAAGCATGAGCACTGCAATCGCCTGTATTCATACGAATAGAAAATGTATTTGTATTGAAAAGGATGATATGCACTTCTTGCGGGGAGAGGAAAGGATTAGAAATGAATATAATATAAAAAGAAATGTAGAATAATCCTGGTGATTAACTGATTGAAACACATTGAGTATTGAAAGATTAATAACAAATAACCGAAAGTAAATATGGACAGAATACTCTTACTCGTGACGGTTACAATAATTGCAACCACGGCGGCAAAGGCACAATCCGTGACCTATAACCACGATTCGCCGAAACAAAACCAAGTAACAGTAATGGAAACCGGTACGGGAGCACTCTCGCCCGACCTCTACTATTCCATACTGCACAACAAGTATAAGAAGTCGGCAGCAGTCAAGAACAAACTGTCGTTCCGCACACTGGCGGGCGTCAACCTATACAACCAAACGGACGAAGCTGAAGCCATCGACTCGGCATTGGTGAGCCGGGCAAAGATAGAAGCCTTGAACGTGGCTGACCGTCAAGCGGACATCGCATGGGTCGCTGAAGGCGATAAGGTCAACGGACAGATGGTAAGGTTCAAACGAAACATAGACCGCATCTTGCCTGTCGGGGGGACACCGGAGGATAAAGACAGATGGACGGAATATTACCATATCTACCAGTGCGCCATTGATGCAACGAAAGATGCCTATATGCCCAACGCACAGCGGAAGAAAGAGTATCTGCGCATCTACGAGGATATAACTCGACAGAACGAAATCCTTGTCGGCTACCTTGCCAAACGGCAGAATACTACGATAACAAGTACGCTACTGAATGCTACCGCTGACCGTACTCTGGATAAGGAGAGTATTGTCCGCGATGCGGTGAACCGATGGCACGAATCGCGCTTTGCCGTGCGCGGCCCGCAATCAGGCAATAACACGGGTGGCAGCGGCGACGGAGATGAAACAGTAAACAAAGGGAACTGAAAAAACAAAAACGTATGGCAGACGGAAATATACTCTCGGATTTCGGTATTAATATCCTTGAAGAAGAAATAGACGATGTGATTTTTCAAACGAACGAGTTCCTGACTGATGCGACTTTTACCGGCTCGCAGGGACCGTTCTGGTGGATACTACAAATGTGCATGGCACTGGCTGCCCTGTTCGCTATTGTGATGGCAGCGGGAATGGCGTACAAGATGATGGTGAAACATGAGCCACTGGATGTGCTGAAGCTGTTCCGTCCTTTGGCTGTTTCAATCATCCTCTGTTGGTGGTATCCGCCAGCAGACACGGGTATGGCTGGCAGTGGGAGCAGTTGGTGTTTCCTTGACTTCCTGTCTTACATCCCGAACTGCATCGGCTCGTACACGCATGACCTGTACGAGGCAGAAGCCACCCAAATAGCGGACAAATTCGAGGAAGTGCAGCAACTTATCCATGTACGTGACACGATGTACCAAAGCTTGCAAGCACAGGCAGATGTCGCTCACACGGGTACCTCCGACCCGAACCTGGTAGAAGCGACCATGGAACAAACCGGAGTGGACGAAGTGACGAAGATGGAGAAAGACGCAGCCGAACTGTGGTTTACCTCACTGACGGCAGGAGTCATCGTAGGTATCGACAAAATCATCATGCTTATCGCTCTGATTGTGTATCGTATCGGATGGTGGGCTACCATCTATTGCCAGCAAATCCTACTGGGCATGTTAACAATATTCGGACCTATACAATGGGCGTTCTCGCTGTTGCCCAAATGGGAAGGTGCATGGGCGAAGTGGCTTATAAGGTATCTGACAGTACATTTCTATGGTGCAATGCTCTACTTCGTCGGCTTCTATGTGCTACTGTTATTCGACATTGTACTGTGCATACAGGTAGAAAACCTGACGGCAATCACAGCAAGCGAACAGACAATGGCGGCCTACTTGCAAAACAGCTTCTTCTCCGCCGGCTACTTGATGGCGGCAAGTATCGTGGCACTGAAATGCCTAAACCTCGTGCCGGACTTGGCAGCATGGATGATACCTGAAGGCGACACGGCCTTCTCTACACGGAACTTTGGAGAAGGTGTGGCGCAGCAGGCCAAAATGACGGCTACGGGCGGTATCGGCTCGATGATGAGATAATGATAAACCTAATATTAAATATCCAAAAGATGAATGTACAACAGAAAATTGAGAAATGGTGCAGGAACGAGCGTTTCGTGCACTATGCAAATGAACGCATAAGCGAAGAACTCGTTTATGCACCTAACCACCGAATTGATCCGGAATATGAAGAACTGGACGAAGCCATTACATGGGACAACCGATATATTGTCCCTATGATGACTTACCTTACCTATCGTCTGCAACTGGTCAAATTGCAGAAAAATGCCAAGAATCGAAACCGCCGTGTCTGGTGGATATTCGTGCATGTAATCATGCGGGAAGATTACACACAGCTTTTTGACGGGAAGTTCGAAAAATTTCTGACGGAGTTGCATGATACAGTCATGACAATGTTACATGACGAATACACACGATTGTCTAACAAGAAAAAATAGAGGTATATGGTCATCAAACATTTGGAGAATAAAATCCGACTGGTGGGCATCATCTGCACTGCTTTTCTTGCAGGGTGTATCATCATCAGCGTATCAAGTATCTGGACTGCCCGGACAATGGTGACGGACGCGCAGAAAAAGGTGTATGTGCTGGACGGAAATGTACCTATACTCGTAACCCGCACGACGATGGACGAAACACTGGACGTGGAGGCCAAGAGCCACGTAGAAATGTTTCACCATTACTTTTTTACTCTCGCACCGGACGACAAATACATCCGCTATACGATGGAAAAAGCGATGTACCTGGTCGATGAGACGGGACTGGCACAGTACAATACCCTCAAGGAAAAGGGATTTTACTCCAATATATTGGGTACGAGCGCGGTGTTCTCGATATTCTGTGACAGTATCTCCTTTGACAAAAAGAATATGGAGTTCACCTACTATGGTCGGCAGCGAATCGAGCGCCGGAGTAATATCCTGATGCGCGAACTGGTTACGGCAGGGCAACTTAAACGTGTGCCGAGAACGGACAACAATCCGCATGGACTGCTCATAGTAAACTGGCGCACATTGCTGAACAAAGATATCGAGCAAAAAACAAAGAGTAACTATTAAATCACCAAAGATATGAATATCAAAGGATTCAAACGGATGTTGTTCGGCGAGAAGATGCCGGACAAAGATGACCCGCAGTACAAGGAACGCTACGAGCGAGAGGTGCAGGCCGGGCATAAATTCGCCAAGGCGACACGCATCGACCAAGCGGCGGCCAAGGTGCAGGGCTTTGCCAACGCACACCGGACGCTGTTTCTGGTCATCGTCTTTACATTCGTCATCGGAGCTTTCGTATGGAACGCCTACCGCTTGGTAACTGTGTACAGACACAGTCCGGCAAGTTGCACGGCGACGGAAATGCAGGATTCTGTGCTTCGGGAACGGCACAAGCTGTTGCAGGAAGTCGAAATAAGGGAACATAAAAACAGAGGGGACAAACCACAATAAAAGAATACTTATGAATACACGGCTTGAAAAATCAGTCCGTTCGTCAGACGAATGGTACACGCCAAAGGAGATACTGGACGCATTGGGCAAATTCGACCTTGACCCTTGCGCTCCCATCCGTCCGTTGTGGCCGACTGCCGAGGTCATGTATGACCAGAACATAGATGGGTTGTCCCAGATATGGGAAGGGCGTGTGTGGCTCAATCCTCCCTATTCGCGTCCTCTTATCGAGCTATTCGTCCGGAAATTGGCAGAACATGGCAACGGCATTGCATTATTATTCAACCGTTGCGATTCCAAAATGTTTCAGGACGTCATCTTCCCAAAAGCGACGGGAATGAAATTCCTACGCCACCGCATCCGATTCTACCGACCAGACGGAGCACGAGGTGACTCTCCCAGTCGCGGTAGCATCCTATTAGCTTTCGGAGAAGACAACGCAGAGATACTGAGAAATTGTGCCATTGAAGGCAAATATGTACAACTCAATTAAAAGATGTATAATGAAGATATTGGAGAAAATCAATTTTCGCCAGCCGAAATATATGCTTCCCGCCATCCTTTATTTCCCCCTGCTCGGCACGTCTTATTTCATCTTCGACCTGTTTCAGACAGAAACGATAGAAATACAAGACAAGGCGTTGCAGACGACGGAGTTCCTGAACCCCGAATTGCCGGGGGCACAGATCAAGGACGATGGCATAGGCAGCAAATACGAGAATATGGCAAAATCATGGGGTAAGATACAAGACTACTCCGCTGTAGATAACATAGACCGGGAAGAACCCGATAAAAACAAGGAAGAGTATGAATCGAAATACACGCAGGACGACATCGACCTGCTCACGGAAGAACAACAGGAAAAAGCTGCGGCAGCGGAAATTGCCTCTGCCAAGACACGAGAACAGGAAGCACTTGCCGAACTGGAAAAAGCACTCGCAGAGGCGAGACTGAGAGGGCAAAACGCGACTGTACCCCCGGCAGAAACGGACACGGCCAACATTGCTCCACCACAAGGAGCAGCAGCCTCCGGAACCATCAACGAAGAGAGCCGGGCTGTGAAAACGCCATCAGCGGACGAACCGCCCAGCGAGGTGGTACGCAAGGTGAAGACAACCTCGGACTACTTTAACACACTGTCGAAGAATGTCCGTGAACCGAAACTCATCCAAGCCATCATTGACGAGAACATCAAAGCGGTGGACGGCTCGCGCGTGAGGTTGCGCCTGCTTGACGATGTGGAGATTGGCGAGTGTGTGATAGCAAGAGGAACGTACCTGTACGCTACGGTAAGCGGATTCTCATCCGGGCGCGTGAAAGGTAATATCAGTAGCATCCTCGTGAATGACGAATTGGTGAAAGTGAGTCTTTCACTCTATGATACAGATGGCATGGAGGGGCTGTATGTGCCCAACAGCCAATTCCGGGAAACGAGCAAGGATGTAGCAAGCGGGGCAATGTCGGGCAATATGAACATGAGTATGGGAAGTACAACAGGAAACAGCCTTGCACAATGGGGGATGCAGGCGGTGAACAATGCCTACCAGAAAACAAGCAATGCCATTAGCAAAGCTATCAAGAAAAACAAAGTCAAGTTGAAATACGGAACTTTCGTGTATTTAGTGAACGGACAGGAAAAAAGGAATTAAAACGATGATGACATGGAAACAGATTTATCAGAATATCACAAAGGTACGGATGGGCTTTATTATGCGGACTATATAGCCCCAAATAAAGCCGAAACATTTATCGGAAAACTTGTGAGTACCGAATGGTGGCATCACAGAGGGCAGTTTGCCCTAATATGCAACTTCCGAACAGAAGACAGACGGAGGATTGCCTTATTCGCTTTTCAAAAACATACCGGTTTTTACGGACCAAGATACGGGAATGTTAATTTCAGAACAGTGGAGAAGGGCACTCTTTGGCAATGTGAAATCCAAATGACCCGGACGGGACGTTGTACTTGGGCGCGTGCCAGGCAGATAAAGAAATGAAGCGAAATAGGGAAAAGAAATCAATATAAATATTTTTAATCATGTGCCTATGAAATCTTCAAACTACTTAAAAAAATTATACGGGAATCCGACAGATGAAAAATATACACCGGGATATGGTGTATTACCCATTATCAAATATATACCTGAAGGCAAGATAGTCTGGTGTCCTTTCGATACGAAGCACAGTGAGTTTGTGCAGAAATTCAAGGATGCCGGTTTCCATGTCGTGTATTCCCATATCTATAACGGACAGGATTTTTTCAACTATGAACCGTCCCAATGGGATATACTCGTATCCAATCCTCCTTTCAGCCGGAAGGTGGAAGTCTTTGAACGCTGTCTGAAACTCGGAAAACCATTCGCCTTGCTGATGTCCAACTATTGGCTGAACAACGTAGCACCCTGCCGACTTTTCCAGAATACTGATCTGGAATTACTCATGTTCGATAAACGTATTCAGTTCGGAAAAGGGAAAAACGTACCGTTCAACAGCAGCTATTTCTGCCATAAAATACTTCCGAAACAAATCATATTCGAACAGATAGATGTTACGGACAAATCTCCAAGTTGTATGCAGGATGACATCCCAGATAAGGCAAATATCAATTCGCAAGAGAATAAAGCAATCATGAATTTTCAATTATAACTCTGTATTTCAATGAAAAGGAATTTATTTGGCATTATGCTTCTATCAGGTATTTCCATTTTACCGAAAGCTAACGCACAAACTACCTACGAAGAAATGGAACAACTGACGGTGAACGAACAGATAACAACTGTCATCACGGCATCGGAACCGGTGCGTTTCGTGGATATTTCCACTGACAAGGTGGCGGGCGATCAGCCCATTGACAACATCATTCGCCTAAAGCCCAAGGAAAGCGGACACGAGGATGGTGAAATACTCGCCATCGTCACCATTGTGACGGAACGATACCGCACACAATACGCACTGATTTATACCACAAGGATGAAAGAGGCAGTAACGGATAAGGAGATATTGCTACAAGAGCGTAATGCGTACAACAATCCGGCAGTCTCAATGTCCACTGCCGACATGACACATCATGCACGGCGCATCTGGAACTCACCTGCAAAAATCCGCAACGTAGCTACCAAAGCACACCGCATGGTGATGCGTCTGAACAATATCTACTCGGTGGGTGACTACTTCTTCATAGACTTTTCCATCGAGAACAAGACGAACATCCGTTTTGACATTGATGAGATACGGATAAAGCTGACAGACAAGAAACTCGCCAAGGCAACCAACGCACAGACTATCGAACTGACACCAGCCCTGGTTCTGGAATCGGGCAAGACATTCAGACACGGCTATCGGAATGTGATTGTCGTGAAAAAGATGACCTTTCCCAATGACAAGCTACTGACCATCGAAATGACGGAGAAACAGATTAGTGGCCGTAACATCAGTCTGAACATCGACTATGAGGATATACTGGCGGCAGATTCGTTCCATGCAGATTTATTGGAGGAGGAATGACTATGAAAAAGACAATCATCGTGATAATTACCTGCGTGTGTATCGCTGCAAGTGCAAATGCACAACAAGGTAGCGGACGCCTCTCGCTTGGCACAGGGCTACTCTACAAGAACGGCATGGATATAACGCTCGCCTACGAACACGAAATGAACTATCGCCATATGTGGGAGTTCTTCGTCAACGGCTATCTACAATGGGCAGAGTGCGCTTCGTGCGGGCATATCTGCCCGGAATCATTTTGGCGAAACTACCGCAGCTACGGTTTTGGCGTGGCCTACAAGCCGTGCATGACGCGGGGACGCAACCACTATGGCAGTCTGCGTATCGGAGCTTCAGCCGGAAGCGACATGAATAAGTTCCTCGGTGGCCTGCACTTCGGTTACGAACACAACTATGTGCTACGGGCCGGATGGACACTGTATTGGCAAGTGAAAAGCGATGTGATGATAAAAGGTGCGGACGTGCTGCGAGCAGGTGTCGTGCTGGGTGTGAAACTACCTATAAAATAGGGAAACAAAAAAGAAAGCAATATGATACGAAAGATACATTTGGTGGCAGCGGCAACGGCTGCCGTGCTTTGCGCTGCCTGTGACACGCATATAGACGTACCCGATACAGCAGTTCGTCCAGGACATATCCTCTGCGAGGATGGAACAGCCTTGCCTTACGCACAATATGAACAATCGGGGAAAAAAGCGATAGCGGTGGTCTTCGATACCGAAAAACGCGGAGATACGGAGGGGGACGGGTATGCAGTTTACCTGTGGGACATTGCTCCACAGGCATTCGCCGACAGCCTCGGCATCGCACAAGGCACATCGGCTGACATCATGGCTTATGATGGCAATGAGAATACATTCGCACTGTATGATACACAAGAAACCGCTTCGCCAATGGCAGAAGCGGTTTTCGACCTATGGCGGTACGGGCAGAGTGCCTATGTACCGTCCGTGGCAGAGATGCGGCTGCTCTACACCATGCGAAAGATAATCAACCCTGTCATCGAACAATGTGGCGGTGAGCCGTTACCACTGGATGAAAACGACTGTTGGTACTGGACATCCACAGAAGTCGAAAAGCAACAGACAGCCAAGGCATGGCTCTATTCCATGGGGAGCGGTGCAATGCAGGAAACACCTAAAGTACAGGCGCACAGAGTACGCCCCATAATTACCATAAACGAATAAAAGATAGAAAGATATGAAAGATACGGATATATTTTTCAGCATAGCATTGATGATATTGGGAATTGTCCTCATGTATAAGTCCATGAAAGGTAATTCATGCCGACAAATACTGGCAAAACTCGCAGATTCCATAGCATCGGATAAAGAAGATATTAATTTTCAAATTAAAAGGTTCGGCTACCTTTTGGACGAAATGACTGCCGATAATGAAAAAAATTCAATCTTGAAGCGTCATGCCGACAGACTGGAGGAACTTGTCACGCAATTAGACCGCACACGAAACGAGCTTGAAACAAGTAATCTGTCAATGGCGGATATTAACGGAGAGTTGAAAAGAAGTAATGCCGAACTTGTAAAGAGAGCAACCCAATTACGCAATGAGATACAGCAAGACGAGCTTGTCATCCAAAAGATGCAAGAACGCCTTGATTCTCTCAAAAGAATCAAAGTGGGGCTTGAAATAGCCCTGAATAACATTCAGGCAGAAGAAGTACACTATCTCTCGGAACCGGTATTCAGTTTGGGTATTACCCCATCCATCAAAAGCCATCTTGAATCTCATGGAATATTATATATCGGAGACCTGATTCATCTTAACGAGCAATATCTCATGGAAATCTGGGGTATCGGTCCGGTAACACTTGATAAGATAAAAACAAAACTGAACGAGAATGGTGCATGGTTCGGTATGGATGTAATCAGAGTAGGTAATCATTGGTATCGTAGAAAACAAGGACTAATAACAGACTGACTTATGGAAGAAAGTAAGGAATTGCAAGGGTTCTATAAAATATTCCGCACAGTGGTATATGTGTCCGTGCTGCTGGAGTTCTTTGAATATGCCATTGACCCTGCAATGCTCGACCACTGGGGCGGCATACTGACCGACATTCACGGACGCATCAAACAATGGATGATTTACCACGACGGCAATCTTGTGTACAGCAAAATCGCAACGGTACTGCTTATCTGCATCACTTGTGTCGGAACGCGGAACAAGAAGCATCTGGAGTTCAACGCACGCCGGCAGGTGGTGTATCCATTGACGAGTGGGTTATTGCTGCTCGTACTCTCCGTATGGCTGTTCGGCCATACGATGGAAACAAGGCTTTATACCTTACCTCTGAATATCATTCTCTATATGATTGCCTCCATTGCTGGCGTAGTACTGGTACATATCGCATTAGACAACATTTCAAAGTTCATCAAGGAGGGATTGATGAAAGACCGTTTCAACTTCGAGAATGAAAGTTTTGAACAATGTGAAGAAAAAGTCGAGAATGAATACAGCGTAAATATCCCCATGCGATACTACTATAAGGGTAAATTCCGTAAGGGGTGGATTTCTGTAAGCAACTGCTTTCGAGGAACATGGGTAGTTGGAACACCGGGATCGGGTAAGACTTTCAGTATCATAGAGCCGTTTATCCGACAGCATTCGGCCAAAGGTTTCGCCATGGTGGTGTATGACTACAAGTTTCCTACATTGGCGACCAAGCTCTACTACCATTACAAGAAGAACGAGAAACTGGGCAGAGTACCCCAAGGGTGCAAGTTCAACATGATTAATTTTGTGGATGTGGAGTACAGCCGTCGGGTGAATCCAATTCAGGCAAAGTACATCAACAATCTTGCGGCGGCCAGCGAAACGGCGGAAACATTATTGGAAAGCCTACAAAAGGGTAAGAAAGAGGGAGGCGGCGGAAGCGACCAGTTCTTCCAAACCTCGGCGGTAAACTTCCTTGCCGCTTGTATCTACTTCTTCGTGAATTATGAACGTGAACCCTACGATGCCAACGGCAAGCCTCTATATGCGGAAAGACAGCAAGATCCGCAGACCAAATTCTGGAAACCGACAGGTATCGTGCGTGACCGTGAAGGCGGCAATATCGTGGAACCGGCCTACTGGCTGGGAAAGTATTCGGACATGCCACATATTCTGTCATTCTTGAATGAAAGTTATCAGACGATTTTCGAGGTACTGGAAACTGACAATGAGGTTGCTCCGCTGCTTGGCCCATTCCAGACAGCTTTCAAAAATAAGGCAATGGAACAATTGGAGGGTATGATTGGCACGTTACGTGTTTATACCTCGCGTCTGGCAACCAAAGAGAGCTACTGGATATTCCACCGGGATGGCGATGACTTCGACCTGAAGGTGAGTGACCCGAAGAATCCGAGTTACCTGCTGATTGCAAATGACCCGGAAATGGAATCCATCATCGGTGCATTGAACGCTCTTATCCTAAACCGTCTCGTTACCCGTGTGAATACCGGGCAGGGGAAAAATATTCCTGTGAGTATTATAGTGGACGAGTTACCGACACTTTACTTTCACAAAATAGACCGTCTGATAGGTACGGCGCGAAGCAATAAGGTGAGTGTAACGCTCGGCTTTCAGGAACTACCGCAACTGGAAGCCGATTATGGTAAGGTAGGTATGCAAAAGATCATTACGACGGTAGGTAATGTGGTAAGCGGCTCGGCACGTGCCAAAGAAACGCTGGAATGGTTGTCCAACGACATCTTCGGCAAGGTGGTCCAAGTCAAAAAAGGCGTGACTATTGACCGGGACAAAACAAGTATCAATCTCAATGAGAATATGGATAACCTTGTGCCTGCCTCGAAAATCTCGGATATGGCAACCGGATGGATATGCGGTCAGACGGCACGGGACTTTGTGAAGACGAAAACAGGTATGGGCGGTTCAATGAATATTCAAGAATCGGAAGAGTTCAAGACTACAAAGTTCTTCTGCAAAACAGATTTTGATATGGCAGAAATCAAGAAAGAAGAAGCGGCGTATGTGCCGCTGCCGAAGTTCTACACTTTCAAGTCGAGAGAGGAACGGGAGCGCATCCTATATAAAAACTTCGTACAAGTGGGGCAAGATGTGAAAGAGATGATAAAAGACGTTCAGAATAAGCGCAACGCGAAATAAAAATCCGGCTGTCTGACATATAATGTAAATAAAAACAACAAAAACCGTCAGTACAATCGTACTGGCGGTTTACTACTAACTAATCTCTTCTTCTGGTTTATCAGGAGAGTTACCTGCTTAATAATTGGGTGAGTTGCTGATGGCAATTTTTTCGTATTCCTCTTTGTCAGTACCGCATTCAATTGCCCTGTCAATGACATCCCCTAACTCGTTGTAACAAACTTCTTCATTGACACACTCTGCATCTTTGCCTTTCAACAGATATACCTCATAATAGTCCGACCCATTAAGTGCAATAATGACGTATCCGGTGTGTAACAGTCCGTTTACTTTGATACGAAGTGCAGGCAGGCCTTTGAAGATGGTGGCTGCAAACTCTGCGATATCCCATGACATGAGGACGGGCATAGGGGTAAGTCCTATCAACTGCTCTTGAATGGTCTGTGCTATTTGTATTACATACTCTTTTTCCATAACTATGCTATTTTTAAGATGATTATTGTTTTTTTATTCGAACCATTCCGGGTTGTCCTTTTTCAGTTCGGCAACCAATTCTACGTCTGTCAGTCGCAGGTTTGCCATGTCGGTAAAGAAGAAAACCTCGTCATAGATTCTTTCGGCTTCCTTGCTTGCGAAGCCTTCGTTTTCATCGTTGAAACTACCGGGCTGAAGGGCATCAAGCAAGGTAATCGAGCCGATAAGGAGTTCTTCACCCTCGTTGGATTCCACCACACGGCAAGGATAGTTATTGCCGCCAAATTGTACTTCTTGTGTTTTCATACGCTTGTTATTTTAATGGGATATGCTTTCCATTTGTCTTGAGGTATTCCATAAGACACTTTGCTTCTTCATGTGATGCACGATTGCGGTCATCATAGCGACGTGTCTCATCCGCCATCACAATGATGCACTCCTTAAACAATCTATAGAGGCTCTGTTGCAGTGTGGGGTGCATATCAGGTATAGCGGCTGCAAAACGCTTGGGATTGAAACTAAAACTATTCACTGCCATTTCCCATTCTTTGGCAAGTTTGTACTCTTTGCTTTCTTTGATGTTGTCCATTGTCATGAAATTTTAATGATTTATTTTTCTTCCCTCTGTTCGGTTCTATATTCTGTCTGAACCGCTTGGGATTTACAGATGCTTTACAGGACTGACGAACAAGCTATTTCCAACGCTTTTTTTGGAAAATTACTCTTTCACAGAAAGGAAGAATTTTATAAAAATGCACTTCAAAGCGATGGAATCAAGCGCGGCAGTCCACCTTCGCGTCTGGAAAACCAACCGGCGAGGACAGGAAGGAACCGGAGAAGGAATAAGATGGAAAAGATAAAAAGGAGGAAACTGATAGGTATAAATGGAGACGGGTGGCGGCGGGGTATCGGGAGGTAGCTATAAATGGGATAGAAAAGGCATAATCGCGCGGATGGCGGGTTTGCCCGGCAGACGCGCCCGACAACGGTTTGGAGCAGTTGTCCGTGAACATCTTCACCTTAATTGTAATCTAATTACAAATTAGGAACGAATAGAGGACAGATTACTCTACCCTCTATTCGTTGGTTCTGATTATGGTTAAGCTGCAATATTTTCCTCTTGTGGCTGTTCTTCGGTCTGCATCCCTACTTCGGATTGCTGTTTGTCAGATTGCTCAGCTTCCTGCTTTGCTTGTTCCTGCACCAAAAGAACGGCTTTTTTCTCTTCGATACGTTGGTGACGCTTCTCATACACTTCATTATGTCCGTTCTTGATGTCTGCCAACAGGTCGGGCATATGTTTTTGTGCGAAGTCAAGCAAGAGGGATGCAATGGCATTGTTGCCGTATGCGTTCTTGAAATTAGCAATTAGAAAATCCCTGCGAATAATCGCTTTCTGCTTGCTCGTGAGGTTGGCAATGATGTTTATCTTTTCTTCATCTGTAAGGTAGGAATAAGGCTTTTTTTCCTCGATACCTACCGCTTCGAAATGCTCTTTGCGGAGGGATGATAGCAAGAAGAAATAAATCATCTTGTCCTCGTCTTGCCCAAACTTGCAATCGGACATATCAACCTCCAAAATCTGTTTTTTTGTGTCCTCTACAGTCTTTTCAAGGGCAATTTCCTTGTTGCGTTTGTCTTGCTTTTCCAACTTCTCTACCGGTGAAAGCGTCTGCTCCTGTTTTGTGTCATTGGTAGTACAGGTAACTTTCGGAACATAACAAAGTACGATGTCCTTGCTCTCAATACGGAAATAAAGGATGATTTCACCTGCTTCACTTCGGGTACGGATTTCT
>ERZ791883.211-NODE-211-length-81458-cov-16.263295_pt1 | contig 81458 bp, 87 predicted proteins | sample MGYA00510160_ERZ791883 | MGnify/ENA primary metagenome ERZ791883 (study PRJEB30046, sample SAMN00792072) | human gut metagenome | study: EMG produced TPA metagenomics assembly of the A metagenome-wide association study of gut microbiota in type 2... | reverse complement strand
AGCGAAAGAGAATGCTGAACGAAAGGCAAAAGAGAACAGAGAAAAAGAGGAAAAGATAAAAGAAAAAAGAGCTGCTAAAAAAGCAGAGGAAGAAAAGTTTGAGTCGAAACGGGCAAAAAGACAGACAGAAAAAGAAAAAAATGCCAATGTTTCTGGTAATGAAGATATAGATATCATTGAAGGAAAGACTAAAACTATCAATAAAGCTGTTAATTATAATTCATCGACTATTAATATTGGAAGCAATTTCAATAGTTATAGTTAAAGATTGACGAAAGGAGGTGAGAGATTATGAGTATGAAGAAACTTGGTAAAAAAGGCGGATTCAATGAAGGTACATTAGTTGCTTTTGCATGTGCTTGTAATTGTAATTTATGCCTGTGTACATCTTGTAATAATTGTAATACAATTCCTAATGCTACAGGGATACAGCTCACAAAAAATGTAACTTTAAACAATCTGTACAACAAGTCATTCGGACCTATGACTCTTTTGAGTTAGGTTCAGGAGCTACAAACAGTATTTGAACTACTCTTTTGAGATATGTTTAAATACTATGGGCAGTCTGATGGGACTTTTAGTCAGGCTGCCCTTTTTAAAAGGAGGAAAATATATGATTGATCATATACCATATATCCATTTGATAGAAGTATATAATGAAAAATATTTCTATGATGTAAACACAAATGGAATAATTCATATTTCGGATGAGATGTATGACTTTTTGAAAAATTTGCTTTCGAAAACATCAATAACAAGGAAACAAATTGGGAAAGAGTACAGTGCATTAAGTGAGGAATGCAAAAGTGATATTGATTTGTTGATGCAAAAAGGATTTCTTTGTGACAAAAATGAAAATATCATTTTTAGGCATCCGGAAACGGATAGAATTGAAGAATTTTATAAAACCAATTTGAATATGATGATTTTGCAAGTAACACAAAACTGTAACTTGCGGTGTAAATATTGTGTATATTCAGGCAGTTATGTTAATAGAACACATATGAATAAGCGTATGAGTGTCGAAACAGCAATAGCAGCAATAAAATTTTTCTATGATCATTCGTTAAACAGTGATTCTGTAACAATAGGATTTTACGGAGGAGAACCTCTGTTAGAATATGAGTTGATTAAACAGTGTGTTGCGTATGCGGAAGAAATATTTGCAGGTAAAAAGTTGTCTTTTAATATGACGAGTAATGCAACATTACTTACAGAAGAAAGTGTATTATTTTTAGCAGCACATGATTTTAATCTGACCATTAGCTTAGATGGACCTGCGAACATTCAAAATAAGAACAGAATATTTGCAGGGAGTAACAGGGGAACATATGAAACGGTTATGGAGAAGTTGGATATGGTAAAGGAGATATGTCCTGCCTTTATTAAAAAAATATCTTTTAATGCCGTTATTGACTTGAAACAGGATGTTTCTTGTACAAGTGAGTTTTTTATGTCATATGATTTAGTAAAAGAAATAGGTGTATCAGGAAATTATGTTGATGTAAACAATTTAAAAGAATTGGAACAGGATGATGTACCGCCGGAATTTTATGCAAATTCTAGCTATGAAGTTTTTAAGGTTTATTTAAATAGTTGTACAAATTTGTTAAAAGGCTATGATTATTCACTATATAATTTTCATATATCTGCATTACATAATCAGATGGTTGAAAGAAATGTTTATAATAAGCATAAGAGCTGTTACGATTGTCCAGGTGGACAATGCTTACCGGGAATACAGAGGTTGTTTGTGAATGTGGATGGCAGGATGTTCCCTTGTGAAAGGGTAAATGAAACATCAGACATTTTATGTATTGGAAGTATTCAGGAAGGTTTTAATATAAAGAATGCTAAAAATCTGCTCAATGTTGCAAAAATTTCAGAAGATGAGTGTAAAAGGTGTTGGTGTTATAAGATGTGTGAGTTATGCTGTGGAAAAGCAGAAAATAATGGAAAGTTAGATAAAGGAAAAAGGCTTTCTTTTTGTAAGACAAGCAGATTTTCAATAGAAGAGAATATTAAAAACTATATAACATTAAAAAAATATGGCTGTCGTACCTTATGAAAGGAGAAGAAATGAGTAAAGTAAATGTAGGGATATATCCGTTTGATGAGTCTTTTGTTCCAGTTATAAGATATAAGGAATTGTTTGATAAATATAGGTTTTGCCTGTTTATAAATCATAACGGTAACATTTTAAGTGAAGAAGAAATTAAAGACAAAAGCACATATGCAAGGGAATATCATGAAATAAAATGGGATGACTTGGATACAAATAGTAATATAGATGTGCTTTTAGTAACTAGCAATGTAGAAGTTTTAGATTGTGATGTGGCATTAGGAGTTATAGAAAAATACTGCAAAAAAGGCATTGAAATTTGGCTGATGGGAGTTCAAGTTACATTTAGAAAAAGGGTTAAAGAGATATGCAGTCTGAATAATGTGCGATGCAAAATGCAGGATGATATTCAATTTGAAAATGGAATGATAGATTATAGAAATTTAAAATATTCTTTGGTACAGCAGATTATTGAAACACCGATTGTATCGGTGGCAGGAGTGGTTCCGGTAGCTCAAAAATATCAGATACAGCTAAATTTGTTAAATAATTTCAAAAAGGACGGTTATAAGGTGGTTCTTATTGGAACAGGGGAATTAAATGAGCTAATGGGGGCTTATTCACTTGGCGATGTACTGTTTTGCAGAGATTTACCAGAAGTACATAGAATACATTATTTTAACAATTTTTTGAAAGAAATAGAAAAAAGAGATAAGCCGGATGTAATAATTATTGGCATTGATGATCCGTTGCTTTCTCTATCATCAAGGCATCCGTTTAATTATGGCATTTATGCAACAGAACTGTACAGTGCATTTTCTCCGGATATTTCAATAATAGCTTTGATGAATGGAAATTATAATGATGATTTTTATGATGAATTTGGGAAACTGTGTCGTTTTAAGTATAATATTGATGCAAGTGCTTATTTTGTATCAAGGTATGTTTCGTTATCTGCTTCTATGTATAGGGAGAAACTTTCGTATGCATATTCAAGTGAAATACAAAATTTATCAGAAAAATACACAGTATTTTCAAATAGTGATATAGAACAAAGAAATATATATGATTTTGTGCTGAGCAGATTGCAGCAATACGGAAGGTGCGAACAATTCTAGGAGAGGAGATAATTTAGAGATGGAAAATTCTTTAAGAGAAAAAATTATAAACATAATTGAAACAGAGTTAAATATCAAATTTACGGATGAAGTTGATTATCAATATAGTTTGTTAGATCCAAGAATTGGATTAAAACCGAGAGATTTATTGGTTATATTTTTTGGGTTACAAAGTGCATTTCATATTACATTTAATGATAAAGATATATTGGAAAGAAGATTTGATTTTTTAGATAACATTGTCGCTGCGGTTCAGGAAAAAGTAGAAAATGTTGTCTGAAGGTGGGGTTGTTTTGGATAAAGTAAAAATAGCAGTCATTGATAATGGAGTTGTAGAGAAAGTTTTAAGACAGCCTTTGGAATATAGGGTATATATTGACGATACAAATTGTTGCGTCATTGATAATGAACATATGGACCTTTTGGGATTTATACATGGTACAATATGTGCCATGATAATAGAAAATAATTTTTCTGAGTGTATGTTAAGCAGTGTGAAAATTTTGAATGATGATGGAATAGGAAAGGTAGATAAATTAAAAATAGCGTTGGATTGGTGTTATCAAAATAATATTTTTCTTGTGAATCTTAGTCTTGGGGTAACACATTTTCAAGACAGAACAAGCATTCGAGATGTGATTAATCATTATGCAAATAGAGGAATGGTTATTGTTGCTGCATCAGCTAATGACGGATACAAAACTTATCCAGCATCGTTTTCCAATGTTATTGGTATAGCGGCTGGTGATGTTTTTAAGATAGATATTAATTTACAGAAACATATAGGAGTAGATTTTATTGTTCCATCAGATCATGAAATAGTGTTGAGAGGAAATCCTTTTAAAGTGGGTAATAGCAATAGCTACGCTGCTCCATATGTGACTGCTATGATAGGAAAATATTTTGAAAAAAAATCTTACAGTAATGTTTATACAATACGGAGAGAACTTTCATCAAAAGAAGATTTTGTATATTATCCAGATTGGATAGAAATTGCATGGGTATCAAAGCGATGTGAACAAAGCAGGGAAGAATATTATTTCGAAGAAGTGAGTGGAGAATTAGAAGGATGTTTATCGGTGATTGATACTATTATTGTAAACAATAAGGAAGAATTTAAAAAATATTGTAAGTTGGATAAGCATATGGTATATCTGGGTCAAGAACCGATAGAGTATAGGACACTTGATAGATATTTTTGGTGCAGAAAACAGAGAGTGAAGCAGATTGTTGGAAGTAGGAAAAGGGAAGCGGAAATAGGTATTCCTGTTATCATTTGCAAATTTTCAGAAAATCAGGATAGTATTTATTGGTTGAGTGAACTAAGAAAATATTTTGCAAAAGACGGGTATAATATGTTTACTGTAAGCAGTAAGGTAGAGAGTGTGTTATATGATTTGGAATTTCTGCCAGAGGAATTGTGTAATAAATCAAACAGAGAAGATGTATATAATTTTTTATATTGGCAGACTTATTATTGCCAGTCGGATGCTTTGTTGATGGGAATTGATGACAAGAAGGAATATGACATAAATGTTTTGGAAAAAGCTGTGGATATGATTATCGTGGTGAAAACTGTAGCTGGAATGGTGAAAATCGATATCTATTGTGATGGTAATATGGAGGTTAGAGAAACAATAAATTGTCTTGAGAGCAGATCAATACACTTATTGTATCAGAAAGTATTAAAACTTTTTATGGAGGTTACGGATGAGCAATAGAGAAGCAGTGCGAAAATTGCTTGCACTTCTAAAGGACTATACAAAAATAATATCAATTATATTTGGGTGCCTGCTGATCTCAACAGTTTTGAATTTATGTGTACCATTGTTAAGCAGAAGAATAATGGATGATGGCTTTATTGGTGGCAATAAGGAACTGTTAATAAAATTAGTGCTTTGTTCTTTGATGGTTTATCTTGTGATTTCTGTAATTGATATAATCAAGGAGAAGAATAGAATCAATATTTCAGCAAAAATACAATATTCTCTTTCTGAACAGGCTTTTTCACATCTTATGAAAATGAAAGCAAGTTATTTCAATAACAAGAACTACGCTGAAATATTAAATAATATAAATGTCGACATCGGTAATATGACATCTATTGCTGATGAAGGTGTGTTTTTTGTTGTTACACAAGCATTCAGTATGACTGGAGGAGTCATTGGGTTGTTTATTTTGAACTGGCGAATGACAATTTTAGTTTTGCTGTTTATTCCGATAAAATATGTAGTTATGAAAAAATTTGCAAAGCAACGAAAAAAAGTGATGGATGATTTTATCAATGATAGTCAAAAGTACGCAAGATGGTTTGGTGACACAATTGGTGGTGTGAGAGAAGTAAAACTTTTTGGAATATTAAATTATAAACATGCAGAGTTTTCTCAAAAGCAGTCGAAAGTAGTTGAAAGACAAAAGAAACTAAATATACTTAGTCAATGGAACAATATTATAGATACCACACTTGTACAAATATTAGTGACAGTGATATATATTATTGGAGCTAATTTGGTGTTTAAATTCCAATTATCGGTTGGAAGCGTTTTTGCGTTTATTACATATAGTGCTTATGTGACGGGTCCAATATCAGCAATTTTAAATATTGGCTATTTGCTATCAGGTATTATACCGTCTACCAAAAGATACTACGAGTTTATGAATCTGCAAGAGGAAACGGATAAGGGAAAACTTATAAAGCCAGAGTTTGGAAATTTGAAATTGGAAGAAGTTTTTTTTTCGTATGAAACAGACAAACCAATTCTTACAGATGTCAATATAGAAATTCCTAAAGGAAGTAAGACTGTACTGATAGGAAAGAACGGTTCGGGAAAATCAACAATTATCAATTTGCTCACAAGAATGTATGAACCAACTGCGGGACAGATAAAATTGAAAGGAGTAAACATTTTCGAGATTACATTAGAATCATATAGAAATATGATTTCGGTAGTCAGCCAGCAAATATATCTTTTTAATGATACAATCCGCAATAATATATGTATTTATAAAAAAGTAAGTGATGAAGTGATAGAAACTGCTTGCAAGGACAGTGGATTAGAAGATTTTTTAAAGGAGGTATCTTTGGATTATGTAGTAGGACAAAATGGAGCGATGCTTTCTGGAGGACAGAAACAGAAAATTGCTCTCGCCAGAGCTCTTGTGCATGATAAACCGATTATAATTTTTGATGAGGTGACTTCTAATACGGATGTGTATTCAGAACATCAGATCAATGGACTTCTTCATACGAGACTAAAAGAAAAGACGGTTATTATTATAACTCATAAACAAGAGATACTTCAAGATGTGGATCAGATTGTTATGTTGAAAGATGGAGCTGTTGTTGGTACTGGAAAGTATGATGATTTGGTAATAAACAATGCAGAATTTAAAGATATGTTGAGAGGACTGAAAAAGATGGACTAGTATATTGCATGAAGCACTAAATAATAGCAATATCTGCAAAGTATTACACGAAAATGTCAAAGGATTACAGTTTACCAAAACCCATAATAATTTCTGATATAATGCGATAAGTCAGAAAGGATGATGGGGCTATGGGGAAAAGAGAGCACATATATAAAATTATTGCAGAGAATATCAGAAAAGAACGAAGAAGGCTTGGAATTACGCAGGCAGAGCTTGCAGAACGGGCAGATGTATCATTGGATACTATCAAAAGTGTTGAAAATGGCAGAAGGGCAATGAGTCTTGATACATATTTGAATATTGTTCATGCATTGGAGTCATCGCCTATGGTTCTGATGAGCCAGCAGCACCCTAAGAAGCACATTGAGCGTTTTGCATTTATGATGAATCGGTGCGACGAAAGAGAAATAGAATTTGCATTACATATGATTGAACAAATATTAAGAGGACAGGAAGATTATCTGAGTGAATAGATGGATAGTTATCCTGTCCTTTGTCTATGACTCTTTTGCAAATTTTTCAGCGAGATGGTATATGATTTCTTCAATGGTGGGAGTATCATTTTCACATGGAAAGTCTGTCCAGAAGCGTTGCATTTGTGGATCAGGGCTTTTTAAAGCAATGGAAACTGCCCGTCCAATTTCCTGTTGGACTTCTTCTTTTGTGATTCCTTCTTTTTCGGCAATGATTTCTAAATATTTATCAACAGAGTATGTGCTTTTATCATTCATAGTGTTGTTGTGAATCCTTTCTGAGAAGGGTATCTACGGGCAAATTGTCAGGTGCTTGAATTGTCCCGGTTGAATACCATAAAAGTAAAACAGATAATCCGTTCTATATTACATAATAACCTTGAGAGCTGTTTTCTATGCAGATTATGGCTATTTTCTATTCTATCATATACATACAGTATGGTGCATACACGCACCATATCATTATAGGACACTCTTGCGTAGAATACAAGGAGGAGGTCTTTGTAATGATAGTATATGACAGGTTATGGATTACACTCAAGAAGAAAAATATTAGCCAGTATGCACTAATTAAAGATTATGGAATAGATAAAGCACAGTTACAGCGATTGCGAAAGAATATGGTCGTAAAAACGGTAATCCTAAACAGATTATGTTCCATACTTGATTGTAAGATAGAGGACATCATGGAGTTTGTGCCGGATGAGGATATTAAGTAAAGAGATATTTCCAAAATGTAATGAGAGTTTGGAAATATCTCTTTTTTTAATCTGCGAATATTTATATTCTTGGTATTAAGGTGTACAATATTCCACTTGAAATAGCTGGTTTAGTCACTCTGACAAAAGATTCGCTTACGGTACAATGAATACAGCTTAAGCAAATATATAAGGTGCCGGAAAAGAGTGGAAGGTGTACTACGATATTGTTAATAGTGGAGAAAGAATAAAACAGTTGCGTGCGGCAAGAAGAATGACAAGACAGCAGCTTGCCGAGCAGATTGGATTGTCAGTGGATGCTCTGCGGAAAATTGAAGCTGGTGTAAATGGAGCAAAAATAGATACGCTGATTAGTATTGCTGAATTGTTTCATATAACGTTGGATTATCTTGTGTGTGGGTGTGAAAGAAAGGTAGAAGTCGATGATCTGCTGGTTGGTCTGAAGGAGAAGGAAGTACAGTTTATCCGGAATATGGTATTAAATGCCGTTGACAATATGAAACTTCTGACAGAATAAAAAAGTCGGATTGCATTTTTGATGATGCAGTCCGGCTTTTTTTATAAGGATTTGGAACAGGTGGGAGTGTTACTCTTAGTTCAAAAGAGTGTCGGTTACTGTAGAAGATGCGTGGTGTCAGTTATACTCTGTTCAGGTTCTGAGAAAAGAACCGTTGAATATTGAAAACAGAATAGGACACGCATATCCCACGAGCTTATATCGCCTTGTCTATGACAGGGTGGCAGAATCCCATTTCGTGCGATGACTATCCTCAGAGCTGTAGCCGATTATGAGAAACGTAACAGCAGGAGCCTTTAAGGATAAGAGCAGAGGGTTGTGCCTACCGGGTTAGCAGCCGGAGGTAATGAGATAATAAGTGCACCTGAATTTCAGCAAAATGCATTTTCAGAGAGTGGCTACTTTCGTAAGTCCAGATGGGCAGGAAACTACGAAGTGATTGTGGCTGGCAAAGGATATGTTACCCGATACGGGGATGGTTAAGAAACCGGGAAGATAGTATTTTATCTTCCCACACAAACTGATTTATGGTCACCGACAGAAAAGAAATGTTTAGGTGTGATGGTGTGGAGAGTACAGATAAGTCAGCTTATGTGAGGAGATAAAGTGCGCACAGTATCAAATCAATATTATTTATAAGGAGATTTTAAGATGGAAAGAGCAATTATATATTATGCAAAAACAGGATTAGAGGCTACAGATCATTTTGTGCCGAAGTTGCTTGAAAAGTATTGTAAGGATAATGGCTATGAAATTGTAGCTATGCTTTCAGAGCCTGCTTCTACAGAAGGAGTTTCATTTCCGATGAAATATGCCATTATCGGTTTAAATATGGAAGAAGATGTTAATACAATCATAACACTTTCAAAGGATATGATTGGTGCAACAGATGAGACCGTTATTGATACACTTGGAAAACTCAGCGAATATGATATCTATGTGGAGGATATTAATGGAGAACTTGAAGAGTGTTATGAGATGATGTACAAAGAGCCTGTTCAGGAAAGTGATATAAGAGGGCTGGTGCTTGATACGGTATCAAAGTTCTATCATAACATCAGGGACGGCAGATAGGAGGCAATATGCAGGATTCCAAAGAAAAGCAGTGTCTGATATTTGTAAGGAATAATGCAAATGATACAGCTGACCGTATCGAGGCATATGCAAAAAAATCCGGCATGGAAGTTGTTGAGACAATTTTCAATACAGATAAAAAAGCGGTTGAACGATTAAGATATTATATTGAAAGAGATGCAATTATATGTGTGCTGGTAAGAGATGTGGTAGACATTTCAATGGAACTTAATGAGATTAAAGCTGTAATGACACTTGCAGCGGAACATGGAATCAGTATTAATGCAGAGAGCAGGGGCTATGAACCTGCTCTCATTTCTTTTGAATGATATGACAGAAGAAAATAGAAAATTAAAACTGATTATATTTCCGGGCGAAACAGTAGTGATTGATGAATATGGGAAACGGATTGTTGCCTGTCCGACAGAGGATGAGGCAGAAGAATATATCAGGGAACAGGAGGAATGACATAGATGAAACTGAACAGGGGCGATATTGTTATTGCAAATCTGGAGTCAGTAAGTAAAGGGAGCATTCAGAAGTATACAAGACCTTATATTATTATCTCAAATAACAAGGCAAATCAGTATTCACCGGTTGTCACAGCAGTAGCCATGTCCACAAAAACATGGAAAAAGAAATATCTGCCAACCCACTGTCCAATACCGGCTGCAAAGGTAAAGGTTACTGACACAGATTTTGAGGTATTTGACAGTATGGCATTATGTGAGCAGATTGTATCCATTGATGTAAATGTCCAGATTGAGAGGGTAGTTGCTTCAATTTCAGATACGGAACTACTTGATAAGATTACTGAATGTGTAAAAATCCAGATTGGGGCATATGAAAAGTACAATTAAATATTACCGGGGCATTTGCTCCGGGTTACATAGCCACCTGTATTTTATGGGTGGCATTTTTACTGAAAGGGGGGATAGATTTTATGACAGCAGAAGAATACAGAGCACTATTAGATGTGGATTTTAACAATGTAAAAATAGAAGATCTGACTGATATTAGAAAAATTAAAATAGATAAAAATCAGCCACAGAGTAAGAGGCAGGCACAGTTCTTAAAACAGGTGGGAAATCCATATATGCTGCGTCGTGGAAGTATGATGATTAAGGTAAGCTTTGCGAATAATGGACTGTCGATGGAACAGGCATTTGAAAATCTGCTTTTGAATGTCTGAAAATTTGTGGTGGAATTTCAAAGTGATATGTGCTATGATGTTTTTGGTATAAAAATTCTAAATTAGTGCATATCACCTTATTGAAAAGTTATCTTCTAACTTAAACAACAATAGGAGGATGTGCATATGAGTCAGATAAGTCAGATCAAAAAGATCTATCATGCAGCCATCTATGTTCGTTTATCGAAGGAAGATGGCGCTGTTGCTTCACATGAAAAAACTGAGAGTAACAGTATCGCAAATCAGAAATCACTGATTAGAGATTTTCTCGAAAACAAAAATGATATTGAGGTTGTGCAGGAGTATGTTGATGATGGTTTCAGCGGCTCTAATTTTGAGCGACCGGCATTCCAGATGATGCTTGAAGATATTAAGAAAGGCAAAATTGATTGCGTTGTCACTAAGGATCTGAGCAGATTCGGAAGAGAATATATAGATTCAGGTATGTATATTGAGCGATTATTCCCTGCTATGGGAGTAAGATTTATTGCAATCAATGATGGTATTGATTCCGGAGAGGCAAAGTCGCAGTCAGATGAGATTATTATTCCATTCAAAAATCTTATTAATGATGCTTACTGTCGTGATATTTCAATTAAGATACGTTCACATCTTGAAATTAAGAGAAAGCAGGGAGATGTAATCACGGCATTTGTGCCATATGGATACAAAAAGAATGATAAAGATAAGCACAAACTGGAAATTGATGTATATGCAGCAAATGTTGTGAAAGATATTTTCAGAATGAAGTTGCATGGAAAAAGTCAGGATGCAATTGCATGTGAACTTAATTCATCAGGAATACTTCCACCGGCTGAGTATAAAGCAAGCACAGGAAGCAATTATCAGACATGCTTTAAGACAAAAGAAAAGTCGGAGTGGACTTCAGTCATGGTAAGGAGAATCCTTACAAATGAGGTTTATATAGGTAATCTCGTACAGGGAAAACAGACAACACCGAATCACAAGGTCAAAAAGACCATAATCAAAGAAAAATGCGAATGGATAAGGATTGAAAAGAACCATGAGCCGGTTATCACGGACAGGGATTTTGAAGTAGTACAGAGATTGCTTGCAATGGATACAAGAACATCACCGGACAGAGAGGAAGTTTATCCGCTGTCAGGGGTAGTTACCTGTGGCGGCTGTGGGATTCCCATGGTAAGAAAAACTTCAAAAGTGGGTGGCAAAACTTATGCCTATTATCTGTGTGCAACCCATAAGGATTCAAAGCAGTGCAGTTCCCACAGAATTTCCACGGATAAGTTGGAAGAAGTGGTGCTAGAGCTTTTACAGACACACATTGATAACATGATTGACCTTAAAAGAATTCTTTCTTTTATCGGCAACGTGCCGTTTCAGCAGCTTGATATGAAAAAGCTTGAGGAAAGGCGTGAAAAGAAACAGGCAGAGGTAGACAGATGTGCAGACCTCAGAGGAATGCTTTATGAGGATATGAAGGATGGCATTATCTCAAAGGAAGATTACAAAGAGCTTCATACAGCATATGAGCAGAGGAAAAAGAGTGCCGAGATTGCCATTCACCAGATTGAATTGGAAATGGAAGATGTGCTGAATCGTAAGAGCAAAGGCTTTGTATGGCTTGATTATTTTACGGAACATAAAAATATCGAGAAGCTTACAAGGGAAGTGGTTGTATCTCTTATCCGTGAAATAAAGGTATTTGATAAAACCCACATTGAAGTAGTGTTTGACTTTGATGACTGCTACAAAGAATGTCTTAATGTTATTGCAAGTCAGGGGCATTCGGTTGAGGTGGACAGTACAGGAAAACTGAATATCAGATTAAAGGAGGCTGTGTAGTATGGCAAGAAAGAGCAGAAAAAATATGCCGGTTGCAGTTGCAGAGCCGACTGACAATCTGACGACAAAAGCAGTTTTAAGCATGGATAAGGAGGCAAAACCATATCAGGTTGGAATCTATACGAGACTTTCATTTGAATCAGAGGCGAATAAGGAAAGAGATACTGTAGACACACAGATTGCATATATCAGAGAGTTTATTAATGGGCAGGATGATATGGTAGAAGTTTGTGTGTATGCTGATATATCTGTTACAGGAACAACTTTTGAAAGACCGGAATTTGACCGAATGATTCAGGATATTCGAGCCGGCAAAATCAATACTGTTATAACCCGTGATCTTAGCAGGCTTGGAAGAAATTATGTGGAAGCAGGTAATTATATTGAGAGAGTTTTTCCTTTTCTGGATGTACGATATATTGCCATCACAGATGATTTTGATACAGCAAGACCGGGAACTGATTTATCTGTACCGCTTAAGAATATTGTGAACGAATATTATTCCAAAGACCTTTCAAAGAAAGTAGAGACCGGAAAGCATAGTATTTGGGCACAGGGCGGCTTCAGCGAGGGAACGCCACCATATGGATATTACAGGGCTACAGATGGTTCAAGAAAGCTTTTGATTGATGAAGAGGTATCTGACAATGTAGTTAGAATTTTTAATATGTTTTTGGATGGGAAGGGATATGCTGGTATTGCAAAGACTTTGCAAAACGAAGGAATTCTTTCACCTCCGAAATACAGATTCTATAAGTCAGGAAAGATTGAACTTGCTGAAAAAGCAAGAGAATGGCACTATTCGCATGTAAAAGAGATACTCCAAGGGGAATATTACATTGGAAATATTGTTCATGGAAAGCAAAGGAAGGCTCTTGATACCGGGAGAAAGAATGTTAAAACAGATGCATCAACATGGCAGCGAATAGAAAATGTTCATGAACCAATAATTGATAAGGACACTTTCTACAAAACAAGGGAGAGAATGGAGCATATCAAAAAGAAGCATTTAGAAGCATCAAAACCTAAAGCTGATGTTCCAAATAAGCCGGATAATATTCTGGTATATAAAACAAAATGCGCCTGTTGTGGAGGCAGTGTATTGATTGGCAGGCATCACACTTATTCAGAAAAGTTCTATTATAAGTGTAAGAACCGTAGAAAATTAGCTAGGCTATGTGAAAATAAGTACTCTTATGATTATTCTGAGGTTATGGATAGTGTTTTTTCTGTTATCCGTCAGCATATGAGTTTGTGTGTTGAGAAAACAAAGTTTGTTCAGAAGATGAACAGCAGAAAAGAGAATGTTCTTCAATATGATATTTATACCAAGCAGATAGCAAAACTTCAAAATGATGTAAGAAGAATTACCGCTAACAAAAGTGGTTTGTATGAAGATTATAGGGAACAGTTAATCACTGCGGAAGAACTGTGCCAGTATCAGAGAGAATATGAAAGCAGAGTAAATGAGATTGAAGCGCAGATTACTGAATTGCTTCATCGAAGAAGTCTGTATGAAAAAGAATTTCATATTGATGAAGGATGGGAAGAAACTGTCAATAAATATATGGCTAAAAGAAAACTTACAAAGGAGCTTGTGGATGCTTTTGTATCGGAAATTGTTTTTTATGATGGCAATATAGAAGTTAAGCTCTTGTATGATGATTTCCTAAAGGAGCTGCTTAAAGTGGCAGAAGAAAGAGAGGTGAGCAGCAATGGATAAGACGATAGCTCTCTATATGAGATTATCAGATGAAGATGACAACTTGGCTGCTCATGAGGAAAGTAACAGTATTTCCCATCAGCGAAAGTTAATGCTTGATCATATCCAGAAACTGCCTGAACTAAAGGACTGCAACATAATGGAATTTTCAGATGATGGATATTCCGGAGCAGACTTTAGCAGACCTAATTTTGTAAAAATGATGGATCTGGTAAAGGCTGGTAAGATTCAGGTTATTGTGACGAAGGACTACAGCAGACTCGGACGAGATTATCTTGAAGTTGGTAACTATATGGAATGTATATTTCCGGTTCTTCAGGTAAGATATATCAGCGTGAATGATAATTACGATTCTGCTAACAGCTTTGGTTCAACCGGAGGTATGAGTGTTGCACTGAAAAATCTTGTGAATGCATTGTATTGTAAGGATGCATCAAAAAAGGTAAGAGCCGCTAAGGCAGTGTTGGCTAAGCAGGGAAAGTACATTGCTGCATTTGCTCCTTTTGGATACCAGAAAAGTGAAGATGATAAGCATATGTTAGTGCCTGACCCAGTAACAGCACCTGTTGTCCAGCTGATATTTGAACTGGCTATTAAAGGCATGAAATACACCGAGATTGCAAATTATCTGAATAATAATGGATATGATAGCATATTTGAGTATTACCAAAAGATTGGAGTTAAGAGATGTTATGAAAGGGATATTGGTGAGCACATGTGGAGTGCCAGTACAGTAATGGAGATTTTATATAATGAAGTCTATATTGGTTCTGTAATCAATAACAAGACGGCTGATAATATTGATACCGGTCATCAGGTTGTGCAGAGAGATAAAGAGGACTGGATAATTGTTGAAAACTGTCATGAACCATTAGTTTCTGTGGAAGACTTCAAGCTTGCTCACAAGATGATAGCAAGACGAGAAGTGACGAAGAGAAAACCAAATGGAAAGTGGCGTAAATCGTATATTCGCTGTGGAATATGTGGTAAGGGACTTTATAAATACGGAAATAAATCCTCATACAGATGCCACAACGGTCATGTGTCACGTATTAGAGGTGAAGAACTTGAGGCGACACTTCTAGACATTGCTAGAAATATGGCATTGGCTCAGTTGCAGGAATTTGAGTTGAAAACTGATGGCGGTAATTGTCCAGATAATCTTGAAAGGGAAATCGAATCACTTAAAAAGTCAAAGGCACACTATGCAAAGCTAAAGTTTGAGATATACGATGATTATACAAAAACAAATATCACTCGTGATCAGATGGCAAAAAAGACTGCAGAAGTTAAGCAGAAAATCGCAGAGATAGAAAGTCTGATTACAGAGAAGCAGGAAACACTTGATATGCAAAAGGATCTCTTTCTTGATGCAAAGCAGGAACAGCTAACAAAGCTTAGTAAGTTGGATGAGTTTGATGAAGAAGTAATCAGATATCTCATTGATTATGTGTTGGTGTATGATAATGAGCATATTGAAATCAGATGGAACTTTGATGACTTTCAGGCTGGATGATGGTATAATCAGTAGTAATAGCGAGAAAACAAAATTATAAAGAAGTAACATGGGGAATCTTGCTAAAGGTTCCCCATTGATAAAAAAAATTAATTTTTTTTTGTTTCTTACTTGACACGAGCAGAAGCTCATCACGCAGTTTCCCCAGTTTTAAAACGAGTTATTCAGTATTTTACGCCTGATTTTTTGATTGGTCTTACAGCAACAGATCAACGACCAGACAAAAAGAAGTTGGAGACAATATTTGGTAATTATAAGACAGGATTATCTCTGGTTGATGCGATGAAAAAGAAAATTGTTGCAGAGGCAAATGTATATCGTATTGAAACTAATTTGGATTTGAGTCATATTCGATTTAATGGCAAAGATTATATTAATGCTGATTTGGAAAAGAGTATTCGTGTAAAGTCCAGAAACGAATTGATTGCAGTTGTGTTACACAACTATTTTTCAGAAGGAAAAGTTGGGCAGTTGCAGGGAGTCGTGTTTTGTGTAAATACAAATCATGCACAGGAGATGGAGCGTGTATTAAATACGAATGGTCTTTCGGCAAAGGCATATACCAGAAAAACAAAAAATCCGGATGAAGTTATGCAACAGTTTCGAGAGAAAAAAACACGTTTTTTGTGTGCTTGTGAAATGATTTCGGAGGGATGGGATTATCCGGAACTTGGAATTCTGGTAATGGCGCGTCCAACACTTTCCAAGGTTCTTTATATGCAGCAGATTGGCAGAGGACTTCGACGAACAAATACAAAAACAAATGTGTTTGTTATTGATGTAGTAGATGAGTATGGTGCCATGGCAAAACCGTGTTCCATGCATTCCATTTTTTCTAATCCATTTTACACTGCATTTGGAAGTATTTTAAAAAGAGATTATTCCGTGGGAGATATGATAGAAGTAGATGGTCTGCATGAAACAGTAGAACGTATTGTGCAGGTGGATATTGAAACTTTCGAAGAAAAATATGGTGATTATTTAAATCAGGAACAGCTGGCGAGAGAATTTTATTTAAGTACGGGAACTATTACCAGCTGGGTTATCAAAGGCAAAATCTCTCCGGATGAAATGATTACTTTTGGAAGTAGAAAAATTTATCTTTTTGCACCAGAACATGTGAAGCAGATTCGTGAGGAAAATAATATTCCAGAACATACAGAGGAAACGATCAAAACGGACTTCTTTGATTTCCTGGAAGAACGTGATTACAGCCTTTCTTACAAGATGCCGTTTCTTCTTTCATTCCTAAAAAATATGAATGAAATTGGAGATGCAAAAATTGATAATGTGCTCACAGATTATATTGCTTTTTACCAAGACAGGATTGATAAGGGACTTCCGGTAGATCGGTCAAGTTGTCCATATAATGCAGAACGATTGAAAGATCGGAAATATATTAAAAGCAATATGCTGACAAATCCTTTTGAAAAATTTGAGCGTAAACGGTTCCTGTATTATTCAAAGGATTTGAATGTAATTTCTATGAATCATGCGCTTTTTACTAAACTGAATGAAATAGATTTGAAAAAGGTGAAGAAGCAGATGGAAGAGGATTTGGAACAGTATTATTCGAAAATAAAAATCTTATAGTTAATTGAAAAAGTAGAATGAAAACTTTTAAATTAAAATGGTGTGGTGTAGAGTAATAAAAAAAGGCCATAGGCCTTAATTTAATCTGCACCATGCAGAGTCAAAAGACGATGCCGGATAACCTTATTTGCACTCGCTTTGCTAATTCACCTTTATTATAGCATGTAAATTTATATAGTCAACAATAAAATAATAAAAATTAGGGAGGAGATTTTATGGCAGCATTCAAGTATTATTTGGGACTCGATATGGGAACTAATTCTGTAGGCTGGGCGGTTACTGATCCAAATTACAATTTGTTTAAGGCAAAAGGAAAAGACTTATGGGGAATACGTGAATTTAATGAGGCATCTACTGCTGTGGAAAGACGTACGCATAGAATAAGCAGAAGGAGAAGACAAAGAGAGCAGGTTAGGATTGGTTTACTAAAGGATTATTTTCATGATGCTATAGGTGAAGTTGATCCAGATTTTTTTCAAAGACTGGCAAACAGTAAATATCATTTGGAGGATAAAGATACAGAGGTAAGATATAAAAATAATGTTTTTAATGATGATGATTACACAGATAAGGATTATTTTGACCAATATCCAACAATATATCATTTACGAAAAGAATTAATAGAGAGTACCGATAAGCATGACGTAAGGCTTGTGTTCTTGGCATTGCTTAATATGTTTAAACATCGTGGACACTTTTTGAATTCAGGATTAGGTGAAAATGGCGGAGAAAATAATATAAACAATGCTTATTTAGAATTGACAAATTTACTTTCTGAATTCACACAATATAATTTGAATGAGACAATCGATGGTAAAAAAATAGAAGATCTTCTGTCGCGCAGAGATATGAGCAGAACCAGAAAAGCAGAAGGACTTGCAGAGATACTTGGCGTGGATTATAAAAATAAGCCATATAAAGAGTTGATAAGAGGTTTGTGTGGCTTAAAATTTAATGCATGTGCAATTTTCCCAGAGATACAGAGTGACGAAGTGCCAAAATTAGATATCTGCTTGTCAGAAGCATCTTTTGATGAAAAATCAGATGAAATAGCTAATATACTTGGCGAAGATTATTTTGAAATAATCATGGCCATGAAGGACATATATGATATTGGTTCATTGGCTGGAATTAGGAAAGGATATAATTATCTGTCACAGGCGAGAGTTGCATCATATGAGAGACATAAAGAAGATTTAAAACTTCTAAAAGAGGTTATTAAAAAATATTGCAGTAAAGATGACTATGATAGTTTCTTTAACAGTGACGCAGATGGTTCATATGCATCATATGTAGGTTCATATAATTCGAAAACAAAGCAAAGAAGAGTTGGAAATAAAAGATCATCAGAAGAATTATATAAAGCGATCAAAAAACTTTTTAAGAATGTACCGGTGGAAGATGCAGATGTACAGAGTATTTTGACATCGATAGAAAATGAGACATTTTTGCCTAAACAACTGACCGTGTCTAATGGAGTTATTCCAAATCAGGTTCATGCAGAGGAAATGAAGAAAATATTATCAAATGCCGAGAACTATCTTCCGTTTTTAAAAGAAAAAGATGAGACAGGTTTATCGGTATCTGAAAAAATATTGAAACTGTTTAGTTTTCAAATACCATATTATGTTGGACCAACGACGGAAAAAAGCAATAAAGACGGAGGAAATGGCTGGGTAGTAAGAAAGGAAGAAGGACAGGTTTTACCATGGAATATTGATGAAAAAATAGATATGAAAGCGACATCAGAGGCATTTATATCACGCATGGTACGACGTTGTACATATATTAGCGGTGAACCGGTATTGCCAAAAGCATCACTTGAATATCAAAGTTTTTGTGTTCTCAATGAAATTAATAATATTAAGATTGACGGAGAGAGAATTTCTGTTGAATTAAAACAGGATATATATAAAGAGGTATTTCAAAAAGGAAAGAGAGTAACGAAAAAGCAGTTATGTAAATATTTGCATACAAGAGGAATTATTGAAGCAGAAGAACAGGTTACAGGAATAGATGTTACTATAAACAATGCATTAACGACATATGGTAAATTCAAGGCGATATTGGGGGATGATATCTCTAAAGATAGCGTTCAGAAAATGATAGAGGATATTGTATTCTGGTGCACAGTTTATGGGGATTCTAAAAAATTTTTAAAGGATAGAATAGAAGAAAAGTATGGCGAGAAGCTTACAAAAGAGCAGATTAAGAGAATAGTAGGTTTTAAGTTCAAAGATTGGGGCAATTTATCAAAAAATTTCTTAGAGCTTAGTGGAGCGGATGTTTCAACAGGGGAGTCTGTAAGTATCATCAGAGCGTTATGGAACGATAATCTTAATTTGATGGAACTTATAAACAGTAGATTATATAATTACAAAGAACGTTTGGCTGAGTATCAAAATACGATGATGAAAACATTATCAGATATAGAGGCAGAAGATCTGGATGAATATTATTTTTCTGCTCCGGTAAAGCGGATGATATGGCAGACAATCCTTATTATTAAGGAGCTGGTAAAAGTTTTGGGATGTGAACCGGATCGTATATTTGTTGAAATGACACGAAGACCGGATGAACGCAAAATGCGTACTGAGAGCAGACGTAAAAAATTCGAAGAACTATACAAGAAAGTAAAAGATGAAGATGTTGATTGGATGAAAGTAATTGCGCATGCAGATGAAACAGGAAGCATTAGAAGCAAGAAAATGTACCTTTATCTTACACAAAAAGGCAGATGCATGTACACAGGAAAGCATATAGAATTAAGTGATCTTTTCAATAATAACCTATATGATATAGATCATGTATATCCAAGACATTTTGTTAAGGATGATAATATTGACAATAATCTGGTTTTGGTATGTAAAGAAAAGAATGCACATAAGAGCGATATTTATCCATTAGAGGATGAAATTCTTGCGTCACAGAAAAATATGTGGTCAGAGCTTAGAAGGTCAGGATTTATTACAGAAGAAAAGTATAATCGCCTTATAGGAAGAAATCCGTTCACTGATGAGCAAAAAGCTGGATTTATTGCAAGACAGCTTGTTGAAACAAGTCAGGGAACAAAAGGAGTTGCAAATATACTACAGCAGCTTTTACCAGAAAGTAAGATAGTCTATGCAAAAGCGTCAAATGTGTCCGAGTTTAGAAATACGAGAGACATTCCTAAGAGCCGTCTGATTAATGAATTTCATCATGCACATGATGCTTACCTTAATATCGTGGTAGGAAATGTGTATTATGTAAAATTCACACAGAATCCTCTTAACTTTATAAAAAATGATTATGACCGTGATAAAACCAAAAATAATTACAATTTATCAAAAATGTTTGACTGGGATGTTGAACGTAATGGTGAAGTTGCATGGATCGCACAGAAAAAGGATGGTGAGGCAGGAACAATAGCTACAGTAAAGAAAGTGTTGGAAAGAAACACTCCGTTGATGACACGATATAGTTTTGAGAAAAAAGGACGCTTAACTAAAGAGGAAAGACACTCTGCCATAGATGCTAAAAAAGATCAATATTTACCTTTTAAAACAAGTGACAGTAAGATGCAGGATGTAACAAAGTATGGTGGGTTTAATGATATAGCAGGCACATATTTCTTTTTAGTAGAACATACTGAGAAGAAAAATCGAATCAGGACAATTGAGTCGGTACCTTTATATATAGCTAAAAAGATAGATCAAAATCCGATTGAATTAGAAAAATACTGCGAACAAGTACTGGGACTTGTTGATTTTGATATAAGGGTTAGAAAAATTAAAATAGGATCATTAATAAAACGTAACAACTATTTTTGTTATATTACTGGGAAAAAACCTGGGCGATTAATTGTTCGTAATGCTGTAAATCTTTGCTTAAAAAATGAGTGGATAAAATATATATCGAAATTAGAAAAATATAACGAAAAAAATGTGATAGATGAGATGATTACAAAAGAAAAAAATCAATTATTATATTTGGAACTTATAAACAAATTTAGAAATAGTATTTTTTCAAAAAGACCAAATGGTATAGGAAAAAAATTGGAAGATGCGAGGAATATATTTAATGATTTATCGACAGAAGAACAATGTATAGTATTGTATAAAGTATTGCAATTGTCAGCGGTTATGGGGTATGAGGCTGATTTATCATTAATCAAATATTCAAAGTCTGCGGGAGCTATGCAAATTAGTAAAAAAATCGGAGATGAAGATATATATCTTATCAATCAGTCTGTAACCGGATTGTATGAAAAGAAGATCAATCTCCGAACAGTATGAGTTGGCGGACAGTTGTCATCTCAAATAGTGCAAAACTGGATTATCAAATGGGGTATTTGATAGTGAGAAATCAGGATGTTGTAAAAATTCATATTAGTGAAATTTCAATATTGATGATTGAAACAACATCCGTTTCTCTTACCGCGGTATTACTCTGCGAGTTGACAAAAAAGAAGATAAAGGTAATATTCTGTGATGAAAAAAGAAATCCGTCATCAGAACTTGTTCCGTATTATGGAAGCCATGACACAAGTATGAAAGTACGAAAACAGATTGCGTGGTCAGAAGATATAAAGACATCTGTATGGACTGAAATTGTTACCGAAAAAATTCGGAAGCAGGCAGAAAATCTTGAGAGATGGGATAAGCCGGAAGCTCAGATGCTTTATGAATATATTACACAAATTGAATTTGGAGATGCAACTAACAGGGAGGGGCATGCAGCCAAAGTTTATTTTAATGCATTATTTGGTCTGGATTTTACGAGAACAGCCGAAAATAGTATTAATGCAGCCTTGAATTATGGATATAGTCTGTTGCTTTCTACTTGTGCAAGAGAAACAGCACTCAATGGATATATAACACAAATTGGATTATTTCATGATAATATTTTTAATCAGTTCAATCTTGCATCTGATTTGATGGAGCCGTTCCGGCCGATTGTAGATAATATGGTGAAGAACATGATGCCGGAAAAGTTTGAACATGATGAAAAAATAGAAGTATTAAGGTTGCTGCAAAAAGAAGTGATTATAGCAGGGAGAAAGGAGTGCGTGAACAATGCAATGAAAATATATTGTCGGAGTATTTTTGATGCACTTAATGATGACGATATTTCATTGATAAAGTTCTATAAGGATGAGTTATAGATATATGAGAATGATGGTTTTGTTTGATCTCCCGGTGTTGACGGAAAAGCAGCGCAGAGATTATCGCGAGTTTAGAAAATACCTTATAAAATCAGGTTTTTTCATGTTGCAGGAATCTGTGTATTGCAAGTTAGTACAAAATTCAGGTGTTGCGGATGTTATTCAAGAAAGTATCAGGAAAAATAAACCGGGAGAGGGGCTTGTACAAATATTAAGAGTCACTGAAAAGCAATATGCAAAAATGGAATATGTTGTTGGAGAGAATAAGTCCTGTGTATTGGATACAGATGAAAGGCTGGTGATATTATGAAACTGGTTAATACTTTATATAATTTAGAGTTTGATTTAATAGAAAATCAAATACTCGTTTTATCAATAGAAAATCATCTAGTCTATTCCAACATATTAGAGACATTATGGAAACAGTATAAGGGAGAAAATGGAGATTTCATTTTATCCGATGAAAGCAAGGAACTGAAGCTATCACAGAAAATGGATTGTATTTATAATATCTTTAGCATTAATACTAATGATAGAAAAATCATAACAAAATTGTATCAGGAACTTACATTTCAAAATGATATGTTACTGCAAGAAGAGAGCGTCTTGTTTAAACAGGAACTGATATCGTATTTTGATAAGGCTATTTCTACTGTTCCATATAATTTAAAATATAATTTTGATACCGATTTATCTAGTTTAATGAAATCCCTATCAGTAGAAATTGATGATGACTCGGACTCATTACTTGAAAAAATGATGCAATATATAAATCTCATGAATCAAATTTGCGGAGTTAATATATTTGTTATTCCAAATTTAAAAGCCTATTTTTCAACAGAGGAAATTATACAGCTTTATGAATTCACAATATACAATAAAATATACCTTATTGTTATAGAAGCAATACAGACACCACATATTGAAGGGGAAAAATGCTGGATAATTGATGAGGATTTATGTATAATTGAATTATAAGAATTGGCACTATATTCGCAATATAGAATAAGCTTGGAGATGACCTCAAAGTGATTTGAGGTTTGAGAGCTTTGCTAATTCAAAAAGATACAAAACAAGGAATATCCGATGGAAGATTTACAGAAAGTTTGAGAGCTTTGCTAATTCAAAAAGATACAAAACACGTTGACAGGTGGAAAACTCGACAGCATGTTTGAGAGCTTTGCTAATTCAAAAAGATACAAAACCTGGACTCACTTTCCGAAGGACAGCGTTCTGTTTGAGAGCTTTGCTAATTCAAAAAGATACAAAACCTGGACTCACTTTCCGAAGGACAGCGTTCTGTTTGAGAGCTTTGCTAATTCAAAAAGATACAAAACCATCGTGATGCCGTAGAACTGAAAGCCTTAGTTTGAGAGCTTTGCAAATTCAAAAAGATACAAAACAGACGCAAAGAATAACAAGGCAAAACGAAGTTTGAGAGCTTTGCTAATTCAAAAAGATACAAAACACAGTGGAAATGAAGTAACCATTGATCTTAGTTTGAGAGCTTTGCTAATTCAAAAAGATACAAAACAAAGCCGGAGATGTGGTGTGGAAACGTTCGGTTTGAGAGCTTTGCAAATTCAAAAAGATACAAAACAGCAATCCGGCAATACAGAGATAAGATCTCGTTTGAGAGCTTTGCAAATTCAAAAAGATACAAAACCCCGACGAACATAGTGCCCACCGGGCTATTGTTTGAGAGCTTTGCAAATTCAAAAAGATACAAAACAAAGCTGTCCGAAAAGTACGGTTTAAAGGTGTTTGAGAGCTTTGCAAATTCAAAAAGATACAAAACCAGGACACGTTTAGTTCCTATGTAAATATGGCTTGAGAGCTTTGCTAATTCAAAAAGATACAAAACTAAGATGATTATAAAAGGTTTAATTAAGAAGGCTGGAAAAGGACCAGCAACTAAAAATGTGATTTAGGGATTACATTACTAATGATCGAACACTTTATTGAACACTATCGAACACTTTTTTACTTATCGGATACAAAGTGTTCGATAAGTGATCGGTAGTGACCATTTATCGGACACTTACTGGAAATAAAAATTACATTATTAGATAAATATCAGGAGGCTTACATCATGGAGCGAGTAGAAAAATTCTTAAAAGAAGCAGAAACATATTATTTAGCAACCGTAGAAGGAGACCAGCCAAGAGTCAGACCTTTTGGAACAGCCCACATTTTTGAGGGGAAACTTTATATTCAGACAGGTAAGGTGAAAGAGGTATCAAAACAGATTCATGCAAATCCAAAGGTAGAAATCTGTGCATTTAAAAATGGAGAGTGGCTCCGTGTAGCAGGAGAACTTGTGGAAGATGACAGAAGAGAAGCCAGACAGTCGATGCTTGATGCTTACCCATCATTACAGAAGATGTATTCAGCAGACGATGGAAACACAGAGGTATTTTATTTTAAAAATGCTACAGCAACATTTTCATCATTTACGCATGATCCGGAAGTAGTGAAGTTCTGATGACAAAGGACGAGTGGTACAGGCAGTTGTTCGAGAGACTGGACAATTCCAAATTTCGAAGCAGCTTTCATTTGAAGCAGAAAGACATAGATTACATAAACCAAAAGGGACTTGATACGATCAGACAACATGCAAAGGACTTTATTGCAAAGAGAGAAGCTCCCGCATTTATAGCAAATGATGGCAAACAGACTCCTATGAGGGGGCATCCGGTATTTATTGCCCAACATGCAACTGCAACATGCTGCAGAGAGTGTATCCGGAAGTGGCACAAAATGCAGCCGGGCAGGGAACTGAGTCAGGTGCAGCAGGATTATCTTGTAGATATAATTATGACATGGATTCAAAAAGAACTGGAAAGGCAGAAAAAGAAATTATGAAAATGCAGATATTTGTAGATGCAGATGCGTGTCCTGTAGTAGGTATTGTAGAAGAAATAGCAAAGAAATATAGTATTCCAGCCACATTGCTGTGTGATATGAATCACGTATTATATTCAGACTATAGCGAAGTGATCGTAGTTGGTGCAGGAGCAGATGCTGTAGATTACAAGCTCATTAGCATTTGTCATAAAGGGGATGTCATAGTATCTCAGGATTATGGTGTAGCTGCTATGGCACTTGGAAAAGGGGCGTATGCCATTCACCAATCCGGTAAGTGGTACACAAATGAAAATATTGACCAGATGCTTATGGAGCGGCATCTTAACAAGAAGGCAAGACGCAGCTCGCATAAGAATCATATGAAGGGACCAAGAAAGCGTACAGAGGAAGATGATGTACGCTTTGCTCAGTCTTTTGAAAAACTCATACGGATGGCAAAAGCAAAAGAAGGTGCTCAGAGTGGGATTATTTAAGAAAAAGACAGTTATAAAGACTTATGATAAAGAAAACAAGAAGCCGGTAATTAAGGCAAGCATCTGTAACGGTGAGCAGGTTGCCGGTTTTAAGGACATCCATACAGGTAAGATCGAAGAGGTTATGCTGATTAAAAGTCAGGCGGATCTTGACGAATTCAAGAAAATGTATGGAATAAATGGTGAGATAGAGAAGGAGTATTGATATGAGCATATTAGGAAATATACTTTGGAAAGCAGTTTTTCAAAATTGCAAAGTTATCCCTGATGCCATTTGGTGCAGAGGTAATCTGACAGGCAGGAGAGCATTTTTGTGAGTTTAAAAGAATAGGCAGGAAAGATGTGTGACATAACAAGGTTACAGATGGATGAGAAAGGAAAACACGATGAACATATATGATGAATTGGAAAATTTAAAAGTCAGGGCTCGCTCCAATCCGGAACTTGCGCAGGCGTTGTTAGCCACGCGGGGAATGAAAAATCCGGTTTCCGCATTCTGCCGTATTGCACAGGAGCATGGATGCACCTTTTCCGCTATGGATCTGGTCTCTGCCGGTGAGGATTCTTACGCAGCAATGCGTCGCTCCACGAATGGAGGCGGCGAGAATTCGCCGCTGTTGCAGGGAGAGGATGATCTGTACGAGATGTTTTTAATTGAATTGATGTAAAATTGAGAGATAATGAAATAAATTACGATTACGAAGGATGGAAAAATACATTTTGTATTTATTTTTCTGTCCTTTTGTGTTATATTGGAAGCAAAGATGGAGGGATACCAGGATGAAGGATATCTATTTAACAAATTATTCTGTTAATGGAATCAAGACATTGGATAAAACGGTTTCATTGTCTTTTTATAAGAAAACAATCAATAAGGAACCGGATACGCAGGAATATAATATTAAGGGAATTTATGGAATGAATGGGTCTGGAAAATCGGGGATCGTGACTTCTGTGGAAATTTTGCGCAATCTTATCATTGATACAGGATATTTGAATAATCCGGTTGCACAGAAACATTTGGATGCTATTGTCAATAAGAAAGTTGGGGAACTTTCGATAGAAGCAGAGTTTATCGCAAAGAGTGGTGCACAGTTGCTTCTTTTTCAGTATGGAATCACCTTGTCTAAAAATAAGGCAGGTAAATTTACAATATCACACGAATGTTTAAAAGAAAAAAATGCGACATCAAAGAACAGTTCTCTGGAAATCATTTATGAAATTTGTGATGGTGAAATCATTTTTATGTATGGTTTGGAGGAAGAAAATGGTTTTGTGGTTGAAATTAGAAATAAGACGATGAATTTGTTGACCACGGGATCTGCATGTGCATTGATTTATGTAAATATGTTATACTCAGGGGACGGTAATTATTCCTTTTATAGAGAGGATAAAGTTGCACGGGTAATAATGAATGCTATCAGTGTGCTGTTTTCATTTGGACATAAGCTGCATGTGTATTTAGATGAGTCAGATGATCATAAACCATACATGATACAAAATACCATTCTCTCTTGTGACGATGTTGATTCGCAAAATGCAAAATTGTATTCGTTGATAGGTAATATTTTTGAGTTACAGAATGAAAACATAAATGTAATATTCAGTAACCGAAATATGATTGCAAAAACAAGGCTTGATAAATTTATAGAAACAATCAATAAATTATATGAATTTCTCCATATTTTTAAATCGGATCTGATGGGTATAGAGATTGATAAAAAAGAAAACGGCGATTTTTGGATGTGTGATTTGGTTATGGTGTATGATTCCTACAAGATTCATGCAGAATTTGAAAGTACCGGAATCAAAAAACTGATTAAATTATTTGTCTATGTAAGAGAAATGGTTCGTGGTGGAATTGTTTTTATTGATGAATTTGATTCGAACCTTCATGATGTTTATTTGTGTGCATTGTTGGAATATTTGATGGAATATGGAGAAGGACAGCTCTGTTTTACAACACATAATGTTGGACCGATGGATGTTCTGAAACAGCACAAGAAGTCAATAGACTTTTTGTCAGAGGATCATCAGATTTATCCATGGAAGACAAATGGCAACTATTCACCTTCAAAATTATACAGAAACGGTATGATAGAAGGTTCTCCGTTTAATGTAGATGCGATTGATTTTATCGGAGTTTTTGGTACAGGTGAGGAGGATGAATAGTGGGGAGGCAGTTTATTTTTGTTGTTGAGACGAACAAAAAATGTCAGTCCGACTGGATGTATATCAAGGACACGATTGAGCATTTTTATGCGTTTGATCGAACACAGGTAAAATTAAGTGTTGTATATATGGACGGACGGGGAAATTATGAGAAAAAGGAAAAAGATGTTCAAAATCTGATTTCACAATATAAGGCTGCTTCTAAGAAAAATCAATCCAGGGTAATATATTGTTTTGATTGTGATAATTTTGACACGAATGCAGAGGATGAAAATTTTCTGAAAAATGCAAAACAATATTGTGAAGAAAATGGATATGGATTTGTTTGGTTTTGCAGGGATATTGAGCAGGTATATATAGGAAAGCAGGTAGAGAAAAGTAAAAAACAAAAAGAAGCGGCGACATTTAAGGCGAAGAAGCTTATCATGGATGTGAATGCTGACAAATTGTTACAGCATCATTATCGCGTGAGCACGAGCAATTTTATGAAAATTATGGATCAATTTGATGAATTTACGCGAAAGTAGGATTATCCATGATTAGATGAGGATACAAAAAGACATGAAACCCAGAACACAAAAATCAATGGAATTATATAACACCCTCCTGAACCGTGGCTTTCCACAGGAGTTTTGTGAGCAGATTTCACGGAATCTGAACACAGACTGGACGGCACAGAGGATGCTTGGCTATTTGTCACATTACAGGAAACTTCCGATGGCGGAAATCGTGGACGAGATGCTGGCAATTCTAAGTGACCGGAACCGGATTATGCAGAAGCATGAATGGGAGAATACAAATGCGAAATGGAATGAATTTTTAAACCAGGGATTTCGAAAAGAGGATTGAAAAATAATATGAAAGAGGTTTTTTATGAGTTATTGGAAAAAATTTAAAAAGAAGTATATGGGGGATCGTGCGTTTTACCGCCATTATTTATTGCTGGCAGTGCCAATGATCCTGCAGAATGCCATCACGAATCTGGTCAGCTTTTTGGACAACATTATGGTGGGGCAGCTGGGAACGGAACAGATGTCCGGTGTTGCAATCGTAAACCAGCTGATTTTTGTGTACAATCTGGCAATTTTTGGAGCGGTGTCGGCGGCAAGTATTTTTGGTGCGCAGTATTTTGGCAATGGGGATCACAGGGGACATATGCATTCGTTTCGTTTTAAGCTTTATGCGACGCTGCTTGTGTCAGGACTTACCATGTTGCTGCTGCTTACGAAGGGATCGGATCTGATTTCCCTGTATCTGACGGATACTGCGGGAAATGGAGCAACCGATGTGGCACTTCAATATGGAAAGCAGTATCTGGTGATTATGCTGGTGGGACTGGTTCCGTTTGCAGTGAACCAGGCATATGCCACCAATATAAAAGAAACGGGACAGACGCTCGTTCCGATGCTGGCAAGTTTTGTGGCGGTGGGAACCAATGCAGTGCTGGATTATCTGTTGATTTTTGGTGTGGGACCATTTCCGGAACTTGGGGTGACAGGGGCGGCACTTGCCACTGTGATTGCCCGGTATGTGGAAGCGGTTATTGTTGTCTTCTGGGCACATAGAAACCGGGAGAAGAACCGGTATCTGGAAGGGGCTTATCGCGGATTTGGAATCCCGGTGAGCGAACTGAAAACGATACTGATCAAAGGGCTTCCCCTGATGTTCAATGAGGTTTTATGGGCGGCGGGCATGACCACCGTGACCCAGTGCTATTCTGTGCGCGGACTTGATGTGGTGGCAGGGCTGAATATTGCCACGACGATTACCAATTTGTTTAACATTGTCTATATACAGTTGGGAGCGTGTATCAGTATTGTTGTGGGACAGTATTTGGGAGCTGGAGAACTGGAAAAGGCAAAAGACGCAGACAACAAGATGATTGTTTTCAGTGTCTTCTGCTGTGTGATTATGGCAGCAATCATGTTTCTCGTGGGGGGATTTTTCCCTGATATTTACAATACGACAGCGGAAATTAAGAATCTGGCTACAAAGTTTATCGCCGTTTCTGCGCTGATCATGCCGTTTTGTTCGTTTAGTCATGCGTCTTATTTTACGCTTCGTTCCGGTGGAAAAACGATGGTTACGTTTTTATTTGATTCGGTGTTTACCTGGGTGGTTGTTGTGCCGGTTGCATTTTTGCTGGCACACGGTACGGGACTTGGAATTGTAAGTGTTTATTTTCTGGTACAGGCCACGGAACTGATCAAGGTCGTGATCGGATACTGCATGGTACGAAGCAACGTCTGGGTGGTAAAAATGGTATAAGTGATCAGGGATCAAAAACTCATGCTACGGCATTATTTATAAACAATTGTTAAATGTTTGAAAAATATTTGGAAAATGGACAACTTTTGTGAAAGAATCGGTTATAATAATTTCATCTGAAAATTTAACGAAAAATACATAGGAAGCGGATGGAATTATTATCATGGAACAGGAAAACAGAGTCAGAATGGAACGAATTGCAGCAGATCCACAGTCCGGGCTGTCTGAAGAGCAGGTAAAAAGAAGGTTTGCACAGGGAGAAAACAACTATAAAGTAGAGTCTTCCACGTTGTCGGTTTCGGAAATTGTGCGTTCAAATGTCTGCACATATTTTAATCTTGTATTTGCTGTGATTGCGGTTTTGCTTGCTATTGTGGGTGCATGGTCGGATATGCTGTTTCTTCCGATTATTGTGGCAAATACCTGTATTGGTATTATCCAGGAGGTACACTCCAAAAAGGTGTTGGATAAATTATCCATTCTGAATGCACCGCATGCAGTTGTAATCCGTGACGGAAAGCGGCAGGAGATTCCGGCAGATCAGCTGGTGCTGGATGATATTGTGGAATTTTCGGCGGGAAGCCAGATTCCGGCGGATGCGAAAGTGGTATCCGGAGAACTGCAGGTGAACGAATCCCTGATCACCGGAGAGTCGGATGAAATTGAAAAACGGGAGGGGGATTCCCTGCTTTCCGGAAGTTTTGTGGTATCCGGAAAGGCATGTGCACGTCTTGAGAAGGTCGGAAAAGATTCTTATATTTCAAAGCTGACCCTGCAGGCGACGAAAAGCAAAAAGGGAGAGCAGTCAGAAATGATCCGCTCCCTGAATTATCTGATCATGGTGATGGGAATTATTATCATCCCGATCGGGATTGCTCTGTTTGTGCAGTCGTTTATTTACAATGAGGGAACGTTTCATGACAGTATCACCGGTATGGTGGCGGCTATCATCGGAATGATTCCGGAGGGACTGTATCTGCTGACAAGTGTGGCACTTGCGGTTAGTTCCGTGCGGCTGGCACAGAAGAAGGTATTGATCCACGATATGAAATGTATTGAGACGCTGGCGAGAGTCAATGTTCTTTGTGTGGATAAAACAGGCACGATCACCGAGCCGGGGATGCATGTCTATGATTTTTCTGTTCTGGATGGGGCAGATCAGCTGGAAATTTCCCAGCTGCTGGCAGATTTTGTGGCAGCGCAGGAAAAAGACAATGCGACGATGGAAGCACTCAAAGCGCATTTCTCCAACGGAAGTGGTATGCGGGCAAGGGAAGTGTATTCGTTTTCTTCGGAAACGAAGTATTCCGGAGCCGTGATGAACGATGGAAAATCTTATGTGATCGGAGCACCGGAATTTGTTCTGCGGGGGCAGTTTGCCCAGTATCAGGAACAGATTGCCACCTACAGCAGCAAAGGCTACCGTGTGCTTGTATTTGCGCAATATGAAGGGACGCTTGACCGGAAACCGCTGACAGAGCCGGTACTTCCGCTTTGTTTTGTGATGCTTGCCAATCCGATCCGCAAAGGGGCAAAGGAAACCTTTACTTATTTTGCGGAAAATGATGTTGATATCAAGGTGATTTCCGGTGACAATCCGCTGACGGTTTCCGTCATTGCGGCAGAGGCGGGGATTGTGGGTGCGGAGCGTTTTGTCGATGCATCGACTCTGAAAGAAAAAGAAGATTATTATCGCGCGGTGGAAGAATATACGGTATTCGGCCGTGTGACCCCGAGCCAGAAGCGGATGCTGGTACAGGCACTGAAAGAACATAAAAAAACGGTTGCCATGACCGGAGATGGTGTAAATGATGTGCTGGCACTTAAAGATGCAGACTGCAGCGTGGCGATGGCCTCCGGCAGCGAAGCCGCTTCTAATGTGGCACAGCTGGTACTTTTAGATTCCGATTTTTCCAGAATGCCATCGGTGGTCGCAGAGGGACGCCGTGTGGTAAATAACATTGAGCGGACCGCCGCATTGTATATTGTAAAAAATATTTTCTCCATGCTGCTTGCCATTTTCTCCGTGATTCTGATGCTGGATTATCCACTGGAACCATCACAGGTATCGCTGATCAGTATGTTTACGATTGGTATTCCATCGTTTGTTCTGGCACTGGAGCCGAATAAGGATCTGATTCGCGGACATTTCCTGACCAACGTACTTGTGCGGGCACTTCCGGCAGGACTGACGGATTTTATCGTAGTAAGTGGTCTGGTGATTTTCTGCCGGGAATTTCAGGTAGATCTGGATTGTCTGTCTACATCATGTACCATTCTGGTTGCAATCGTTGGTTTTATGATTCTGCACCGCATTGCAAGACCGATGAATACCGGACATATTGTAATGCTGGTCGGCGTGATTGCAGGATGGATTCTTTGCATGCTGTTTGGCAGAAGTTTTTTCGGAATTACGGAAATTTCCAAACAGTGTGAAATGCTGATGGTAATTTTTGCAATTATTACGGAACCGGTTCTTCGGTATCTGAGCCTGATTGTTGAGTGGATTTCTGCGAGATGCCGCATGATCCATGCCCGTTTTTCGAGGGCGTAAAAGTGGGGCTGGTTCTTGCATGCATATAAGGAATCGTATATAATAAAAGACATACTAGTAGAAAAGCAGGTGTGGATGTGCAGAAGAGAATCAGGCAGATAGCCGCAGGAAAATTCGAATCGGATCAGCCTTCGCTTTCTATTTCGGACGAGGAACTGTTTCTTACGGTTACAGAAGGACAGGAATATACCGGGGAATTTGAAATTACCAGTGAAAACCATATTCCGGTGCGGGGCATTGTCTACTCCACCCACCCAAGGATGGAGTGCCTGACTCCCCAGTTTGAAGGCGAAAATATACGGATTCGGTATCAGTTTCATAGTAAGGGTCTCGTTGAGGGGCAGGAGGAAAAGGGTGCGTTTGTGATTCTTTGCAATCAGAGTGTACACAGCCTTTCTTTTTGTGTATCCATATCCCGTTTATATGCGCAGACTGCCACAGGTGCGATTCGCAGTCTTTCGGATTTTACGGCACTTGCAAAGGAAAACTGGCAGGAAGCATATCAGCTCTTTTATCATAAGAGTTTTCCCAATATTCTAAAAGCAAAAGAGACAAAAGAAAAGATGTACTATCAGGGGATTCTTGCGGCAAAACCATCGTCGCAGAATCTGGAAGAATTTTTGGTGGCAGCCGGCAGAAAAGAACAGATCCATTTTACAATTTCTGAGACAGACTGCCGGTTTGATGCGCTTACCGAAAGCCAGCAGCAGAAGATCGAAATCAAAAAGAGCGAATGGGGATATTTGGAACTTGCCATCACCTCCGATGCCGCGTTTGTACAGCCGGCACAGACGCAGATTACTTCGGAGGATTTTCTGGGGAGTACGTTTGTCCTGAAATACATCGTGGACTATGACCGGATGCATGCCGGAAACAATTATGCCAAAATTACTTTTTCCTCGGTATATGAGACAAAGGTTCTGGAGATTTATGCGCACAAAGGGGAAAAACAAAAGTCCAAAGAACAAAAAAAACATGCCAAAATCAGGGAATGTCAGTCCGGGCTGGTAGAACTGTATGAGGCATTCCGCCTGAAAAAAATTGTGACAGGTGTGTGGGCAAATGAGTCGGTAGAACGTTTAAACCAGCTGCATGCCATGCTTCCGGATCAGGTGATGTATCCGCTGATGAAAGCACAGGCACTGGTGATCAATCACCAGAAACAGGAAGCGGAGTGGATTCTTGAGGAATTTAAACGGGAATGGCCCGATCACCATACACCGGAGTGGGGGTATTATCTTTATATTATGACACTTCTGGAACGGGAACCGGCATATGTGGACCGCATGACGCATGAGATTGAGATGATTTTTCATGAAAATCCGGATTCTGCTTTGTTATTCTGGGTTCTTTCGTTTCTGGAAGAGGAATATTACAACAACAGTGCGCACAAACTGCGTGCAATTGCGCACTGGGTGATGAGTGGCTGTGTTTCCCCGTACCTGTATCTGGAGGCATACGATCTGATCAGCCATGACCCGTATCTGCTCACAAAACTGGGAAGATTTGAAGTGCGGATTCTGCGCTGGGCAATCCGTCATCAGGTTCTGACGAAGGAACTGGCAGCACAGATTTTTGAAGTGGTGGAAATGAATCAGGGATTTCATCCGGTTCATTTTGAACTGATGCAGGCAGCTTACGGGACAGAGGAAAAACCGGAATATGTGGGACAGATCTGCAGTTACCTGATAAGAACCCAGCAGTTTGATACAAAATTTCACCACTGGTATGAAAAGGGAATCGGGCTTGAACTTCGGATTACCGGATTATACGAGGCTTATCTGATGTCACTGGATGAACGGGAGATTGCATCGGTTCCAAAAATTATCCGGATGTACTTTCAGTATGACAGTAATCTTCCCTATCGGAAGATGGCAATTCTTTACAACAATATCATTGCGTCAAAGGAAAGCGAACCGGAAATTTATGAACAGTATCGCCGGGTGATGAGCCGTTTTGCCATGGAACAGATCGAGCAGGAACATGTGGACGATAATCTGGCGGTGGTTTATGAGGACATGCTCGAACTGGGGCTGGTGAATGAAGAACTTGCAAAATGTCTTTCCAATATTCTGTTTGCGCATAAGCTGGTAATTATGCAGCCGCATATGGTCCGCGCGATTGTATACCAGAAGCAGATGAAAGATCCGCAGATCGTTCCGATTGTAAACGGATGTGCCTACGTGTCCCTTTTCTGCAGGGAATATGCCATTTTGTTTGAAGATGGGAAAGGCCAAAGATATATCCACAGTGTCCCGTACCGGCTGGATTCCCTGATGGATGCCGGATCGTATCTGGAGAAATGTACGGCACTGGCACCGGAGGAACTTCCGTATATTGTTTCCCATTTTGGGGAAAAGCCGGATCATCATAGGTTTGATGCCAAAGAGGAAAAATTTTTCCGGAGAGTGCTGTTTGCACAGGAGCTGGATACGGAATACCAGTCGTATTTTTCCAGGGAGATTGTGCGTTATTATCAGAAAAAAGAGCAAAAACCCCTGGTGGAACAATATCTGGAACAGGCAGATTATGAGCAGATGCCGCAGGCGGTGCGTCAGTATATGATGGAATCCCTTGCAGACTGGCGGATGTATGATCGGTTGTATGAACAGATGCAGGAATATGGGCTGGATCAGATCGGATCATCGGCAAAGGTTGCAGTTGCCACCTATCTGCTGGATGCGATGGAAGAGAGGGAGCAGGACGAGGAACTGCTGCTTTTGTGTACAAGTGCGTTTTTAAACAAAAAATACAATGACAGGATTCTGCAGTATCTGAGTGATTTTTATTCCGGACCGGTTGAGACCATGCTTCGTTTATGGAGAGCAGCACAGGATTTTGAACTTCGGACAAGAGATCTGGAAGAACGGATTCTTGAGCAGATGCTGTATACGGATATGGATCTTTTGCAGGCACTGGAGGTATTTGCGCATTATTATGAAAGCGGTGGGCAGGAACTGATTGTTCTTGCGGTCATTACGGTATTTGCGCAGAACTATTTTGTAAAAGAAGCCGCGCTGCCACAACAAATCCTTGCCATAATACGGAGACGGCATCAGAGCGGAAAGAAACTAAATGATGCCTGTAAACTTGCCCTGCTCAAATCGTTTTCCGGGATGTCCTCTCTGCAGGAGGCACAGTATGAAGCCGCAGATGTGCTGCTGGCAGAGTTCACCGGAAGAAATATGAATTTTTCATTTTATAAAAGACTGGACCGGCGGCTGGTACAGAAATATCATTTGTATGACAAAATTTATGTGGAACACCGGACAAACCCCAAGAAACATGTCGTGCTGCACTACAGCCGGGATGAGGACGGGGAGCAGTTTCACGAAGTGGATATGCCGAATGTCTATGCCGGTATTTTTGTGGAAACATTTGTGGTATTTTTCGGGGAGGAGATCCAGTATTACATCACCGAAGAATATAAAAATAAGGTCGTCTCGACGGAAAGTAATCGTCTGACCTGTAACGATATCTATGCACAGAAAGATGAAAGCAGGTACAATCTGATCAACCAGATGCTGATTTCAGAGACTTTATCCGATGAAGTTTCCATGTTTCAGACGATGAAACAGTACGCAGGATATGATGAGGTGACGAAAAAAGTATTTAAGCTTTTGTAAGCAGGATGGGAGAAGAGATGGAAGCCAATACCTGTTATCTTGGCATCGAACTGAACGACTCGTATGCCATGGTAAGTTATATGCAACCGAATATGGAAGAACCGGAGACGGTCAGCACGATTGCCGGCAGTGAAAATTACCGGATTCCCACGCTGCTTGCCCGACGCAAAAATGTCGGCATGTGGTATTATGGGGAAGATGCCGGAAGGATGGCAAAAACCAGTGAGGTGATTTGTGTGGATTCCCTTCTTCGCCGTGCCACTGCATCGGAAGTGATTACCATTGCAAAAGAAAGTTATGATGCAGTAGATCTGCTGGCACTGTTTATTAAAAAAGTGATTGAACTGCCACAGAAACTGGGAAATACTTCGCATGTGACCGGAATTGTCCTGACGGTGGATCATCTGACGAAAGAGTTGATCGGCATTTTCCGGCATGTGGCAGAACTTTTAGGATTGTCGCAGGAAACATTTGCGGTGATCGATGACAAAGAGAGTTTCTATGCGTTTGCCATGAACCAGGAGAAATCTTTGTGGATGCACGATGTGTTTTTGTTTTCTTGCGGGAAGAATGCCGTCAGTTCCTATGACCTTTTGAGGGATATGCATACGAAGCCGCAGATGATCACAATTCACGCAACCGGGGCACAGGAACTGGGAGAGGAGAAAGATGAGGCGTTTGCAAGGCTTCTGACTAACTGTTTTGCAAACCGTTCGGTATCTTCGGTTTATCTGGTCGGGGACGGGTTTGACGGAGAATGGATGAAACAGTCACTGGCAGTTCTCTGCCGGGGACGGCGCGCGTTTCTGGGACAGAATCTTTTTTCCAAAGGGGCATGCTATATGGCTCGCATCCGTGAAATGGGAGAAAGCTGGCCATTCATTTACATGGGCGAAAACGAGATGAAATTTAATCTGAGTTTAAGTGTCGTGGAAAAAGAAAAAAAGAAGGTTTTAAATCTTGTCAGTGCCGGGAAAAACTGGTTTGAGATAAAAAATACATGTGAGGTGATCCTAAGCGGCACGCCGCAGGTGGAATTTTTAAAGCAGCTTCCAAGCAGCAGTACTCCCCAGATACAGACGGTGGAACTTGAGGATCTTCCGGTTCGTCCGGACCGCACGACAAGACTCCGGATTACGGCCAGTCCGGTGGCAAATGATAAGATTGAAGTGGAAATCCGGGATCTGGGATTTGGTGAATTTTTCCCGGCTACCGGCCGGGCATGGAAAAGTATCATAATGATGGGATAAACGTATGGGTGAATTATTACTTTGTCATGAAACAATTGCGGCTCTGCCCTATTATATAGAGGAAACCGGGATAAACATATATTCCATGGAAGAACTCAGCTATTATATTTCCGGAAATGTGTATCTTCTGGATCATTCCTTCATGTGCGAGAGTTTATGTACATGGGTGGAAAAACAGATGCATCGTGTCGAACTCGCACAAAAACTCAGGGAGAATATCCGCACGGAAGGAAAATTGTCCGATTTTGTTTTTGCCATATTGCAGGATACGGCATACTGTACCATGAAAGAAATGCAGGAGATCGTTTTTGCGGTCCGGCAGATGGAACAGAAGTCGGATTTTGAGCGTGACAAGATCCGGGCAGACCAGCTGATGGAGAAGGAAAAATATCTGGCAGCTATTTACCGGTATAAACATCTGTTAGACGAAGCAGATATGAAGGAAACCAGTGAGGTTCTGCGGGGAAATCTCTGGCATAACCTCGGAACGGCGTATGCACGTCTCTTTTTGTTTGAAGAGGCAGGGCGCTGCTTTGAGAAGGCATATGCATTGAATAAACAAAAGGAATCTCTCCGGGAGTGCCTGATGTGCTGCCACTGCCGGCATGATGAGGAAGCGTTTGCGGAAATTGCAAAAAGATATCAGGTGGAGGAGAGAAAGCAGCAGGAAATCAGAAATGAAATTTCCCTCGCATGTAAGAGCGAAAAACTCGAACAGTTTGAATCCCATCTGGAAGAATTAGCGCAGCGGACCGGGGGTGTCCAAAAGGCGAAGGCAAAGAAAGAAGTAATGGATGTGATTGTTCAGTGGAAGAAAGAGTATCGAAGGAGCTGCAAGGTATAACATATGATTTTTTCAAATTTATTTCATAGAAAAAAGAACAAAGAAAGTGAGACAGGAAGTTTCTCACAATATGATCAGAGCGAGTATGCAAAGCTTGAGACAAAAAACATTGTAAAAGAACTGAATCTGTCGGACGCGGCGCAGGCAAAGAAATATGTAGTGGATTTGTGCAAGCAGATGATTCAGGCGTCTAAGGATATTGAAGATAGCAAATCGGAATATCAGCTGGTGACAAATTATCTGACGGATATTCAGATTCTCGAAGACCTGACGGACGCAGAGCGTAAACCGATTCTTGAGTGCGCCACACAGGTCGCAAAGCTGGAAAAGCAAAGAACCGATTTCCTGAAAACCAAACGCCGGCTGACAGATACGCAGTTTGCGCAGATGCAGGAGGAAGAAGAGAATCTTCCGGGAGTGATCCGCCGGCTGAAAGCCAATGAGGCAGATCTGGATGCCATCAAGAGAAATATGGCATATCTGGAAGGAAAAAAACTGGAATGGTCCATGCAGCGGTCAGATTCCGCAAAGGTACAGAAAGTAACTCGTACCGCAGCATGCTATCTGTTAGCTGTATTTATTACGTTGTTTGTTTTTGTGGGAATACTTTCCTGGTATCTGAACAGGGATCTGCAGCTAGTTTTCACCATTATGGGATTTGCAGCTGTGGGAGCGGGCGCGTTTATTTTGATCCGTTATCAGGATTCCACAAGAGAGATCCGTCAGGCGGATGTCAACCGCAATCAGGCGATTACTTTGGAGAACCGGGTAAAGATCCGCTATGTCAATACGAAAAACGCGGTGGATTTCATCTGTGAAAAATATCATGTCCGCAATGCGAAAGAACTGGAATTTTTATATGGACAGTATCAGGAGGAAGCGCGGGAAAAGGAAACATTCCGTAAAACCAGTGATGATCTGGATTATTATACGCAAAATCTTCTGCAGTATCTGACACGGCTGCGGATGTATGATACCCGTGTATGGCTGACACATGCAAATGCGTTGGTCGACAGCCGGGAGATGGTAGAGCTGAAGCATGAACTGCTGACAAGGCGGCAGAAACTGCGGGCACGTATGGAGTACAGTGTGGGAAGTATCCATGAGATGAAGGGTGAGGCTCTCAAAAATATGAGCAAGCTCGGAAACAATGCTTATCAGCTGGAGCAGATCATCCGCAAGATTGAAGCGATGAATCCGGTATTTAAGTAAAAATAATAGTGATTTATTGCGTTTTCTTTTGAGATAGCCGCCCGGTGTGAAAGGGGCGGCTATCTTTTGTCCTATCGTGTAGCGTTTTGCATACAGTCAAAATTGGGATTGAAAGCATAGTAGTTTTTGCTGTCCAGTTCTTCCTGCAGCAGACGAAGAGCCTCGCCAAAACGCTGGAAATGCACAATTTCACGCTCGCGCAAAAAGCGGATTGGATCAGCAACTTCCTGATCTTTTGCCAGACGCAGTATATTGTCATACGTTTTTCTTGCTTTTTGTTCTGCTGCCATATCTTCCACCAGATCAGCAATGGCATCACCGCTTGACTGAAATTCGGTAGCGGAAAATGGAACTCCACCCGCAGCCTGTGGCCAGACACCTGCGGTGTGATCAATATAATATGGTGCAAATCCGGAAGCTTCCAGTTCTTTGGCGGAAAGTCCGCGTGTCAGCTGGCGGACAATCGCACCAATCATTTCGAGGTGAGCAAGTTCCTCGGTTCCGATGTCAGTAAGTACACCGGCAATCCGCGGATTTGCAAAAGAAAACCGCTGGGCCAGATAGCGCATGGAAGCTCCCATTTCGCCATCGGGACCACCGTACTGACTTATAATAAAAGATGCCATCTTAGCATTTGGTGTTGAAATGGAAATCGGATATTGCAGTCTTTTTTCATAATTCCACATAGCTTATTTCACTCCTTCCCATGGCATTGGACCGTCATTCCAGTCCCAGTCCTCCAGCGGCTGGCTGCCAAATGCGGACAACGGTTCGAAACGTTCCTCGTATGTCTTTTTAGCTGAATTGTATAATTCGTTGCACTGATTGTAATAAGAGAGTGCCTGTGCGTCATCCGGATGGGTGTCCAGATAAAGAAGCATATCATAGGCACAAAAGCCCAGTGCCATAACCCAGCGGTACAATTCCGACCGGTTCATTGGCTGAGAAGATGGTCTTGTCATCGCCGCCGCCCTCCCTGCATCATATTCATATTGCATTTTCCGGTAAATGGTTTATCCAGTTCCGGAAAAATTGTGCCTGCGGCAAGCCCGCGCATGGGATCGTAGGTTTTGCCGAATGTCTGCCAGGGAACGTAGCACATGCCAGGTACCTGATGGCTGCCATTGTCTGTTTCCGGCATAGTATTAATAGTTGCATTCATGGATTTCTTTTTCCTTTCTGATCAGCATATACTGTATGATATGTTTCGTTTGCGTTATGTGTGTATTTGTTATATAATAAAACACATGACAGAATAAGGAGAGAAACGCGATGAGTAAAGTAAGAACAAGATTTGCACCAAGTCCGACAGGAAGAATGCATGTGGGAAATCTTCGTACGGCATTGTATGCATACCTCGTAGCAAAGCATGAGGGCGGAGATTTCATCTTAAGAATAGAAGATACCGATCAGGAGCGTTATGTGGAAGGCGCTGTAGATATTATTTACCGCACCCTGCAGAAAACAGGCCTGATCCATGACGAGGGACCGGACAAGGATGGCGGCTGTGGACCATATGTACAGAGTGAGCGTCAGGCACAGGGCATTTATTTAAAATATGCCAAAGAGCTGATCGATAAAGGCGAGGCCTATTATTGTTTCTGTGACAAGGAACGCTTAGAGGGACTCAAAAAAGTAGTTGCAGGAAAAGAAATTCATGTATATGACAAGCACTGTCTGCATCTTTCCAAGGAAGAAGTAGAAGAAAAACTTGCCGCAGGCGTACCGTATGTCATCCGCCAGAATAACCCGACGGAGGGAACGACAACGTTCGAGGATGAGATTTACGGGGATATTACCGTTGACAATGCGGAGCTGGACGATATGATTCTGATCAAGTCCGATGGATATCCGACTTACAATTTTGCAAATGTGGTAGACGATCATCTGATGGGAATTACCCATGTTGTCCGTGGAAACGAGTATCTTTCCTCTTCCCCGAAGTACAATCGTCTGTATGAGGCATTTGGCTGGGAAGTACCGGTATATATCCATTGTCCGCTGATTACGGATGAAAATCATCAGAAGCTGTCAAAACGATGCGGACATTCTTCGTTTGAAGATCTGGTAGAGCAGGGATTTCTGACAGAGGCGATCGTGAACTTTGTTGCATTGCTTGGATGGAGCCCGGCAGATAACCAGGAGATCATGACACTCGAAGAACTGGTAGAAAAGTTTGATTACCATCATATGAATAAATCACCGGCAGTCTTTGACTATACCAAGTTAAAATGGATGAACGGGGAATACATCAAAAAAATGGACTTTGACAAGTTCTACGAGATGGCACTTCCGTATATCAAAGAAGTGATCACCAAAGATTATGATCTGAAGAAGATTGCACATATGGTACAGACCCGTATCGAGATCTTCCCGGATATCAGGGATCACATTGATTTCTTTGAGGAACTTTCGGAATATGATGTGGCAATGTACACGCACAAGAAAATGAAGACAAATGCACAGACTTCTCTTGAAGTGTTGCAGGAGATCCTTCCGGTCTTAGAGGCTCAGGAAGATTACAGCAACGATGCATTGTATCAGACACTTCTTAAGTATGTAGAGCAGAAAGGCTGCAAGAACGGATATGTTATGTGGCCGATCCGTACGGCAGTATCCGGCAAGCAGATGACACCGGGCGGTGCCACCGAGCTTATGGAGGTTCTTGGAAAAGAAGAGTCTCTTGCCCGTATCCGTAAAGGAATCGAGCTCCTTTCTCAGGCACAGTAGAACATTCTCACGGGAGAACGAATGAACTATAATAAATCCCAGCAGCAGGCCATCCGCCATAAGGATGGCCCGATGCTTGTTCTGGCAGGTCCCGGTTCCGGGAAAACTGCGGTAATTACCCAAAGAACGAAACAGTTAATTGAATATGAGAACATAGATCCGTCCAATATTCTTGTGATTACATTTACGCGAGCGGCGGCACAGGAGATGAAGCAGCGTTTTCTTGCATTGACAGGAGAAGAGAGAACGAAAGTGACCTTCGGTACGTTCCACGCCATATTTTTCATGGTGCTGAAGCTGGCGTATCATTTTGATTCCGGAAATATTATATCGGAGGAGCAGCGATATCAGTTTATGCGGGAGATTCTGTCTTATCATCATCTGGAATACCGGGATGAAGGGGAATTTATCGGGGATGTTTTAACGGAGATCAGCCGTGTGAAAAATGAGCAGATTCCGCTGGAACATTTTTATTCTTCCAGCTGTGGGGAGGAGATTTTCCGGAAGATTTACCGGGAATATGATGAGCGGCTCAAAAGAAACCGCCTGATTGATTTTGATGATATGCTGACATACACATATGACCTGTTTTCCCAACGGAAGGATATTCTTTCGGCATGGCAGAAAAAGTACCGTTATATTCTGATTGATGAGTTTCAGGATATCAATCTGATCCAGTGGAAGATCATGTGTATGCTTGCCGCACCGGAAAATAATCTCTTTGTAGTGGGAGATGATGACCAGTCCATCTATCGGTTCCGCGGTTCGAAGCCGGAAATTATGCTGGGATTTCAAAAGATATACCCGCAGGCAAAGATTGTGAATCTTGAAGTAAATTACCGGTGTGAGCCGCCGATTGTGGAGGCAGCTATGCGCCTGATCGCACACAATGAAGAACGTTTTCCGAAAAAGATCCGTGCCGGAAAAGCCGGGAAACAGAAGGTGCGTTTTCAGTACTTTGAGGACTGCTATAAAGAGAATGCATTTTTGGCAGAAGATATCCGGCAGACTGTGCAAAATGGGGTTCCGCTTTCGGAAATCGCAGTACTGTTTCGGACAAACATGCAGCCGCGTGCCCTGATGGAATATATGGTTTCTGCCAATCTGGCATTTCAGACGAAAGACCGGATTCCGGATATCTATGAGCACTGGATTGCCCGTGATTTTTTCACTTATATCCGCATCGCACAGGGAAGTGACAGCAGGGCCGATTTCCTTTCTATTATGAACCGGCCGAAGCGGTATATCGGCAGGGACAGCCTACCCGATGAAACGGTATGTTTTGATGAGTGGATGAAATTATATGAGGAGCAGCCGTGGATCGCGGAGCGGATCGAAAAGCTGTGGTATGATCTGAAACATTTGTCCCGTCTGAGCCCTTATGCGGCAATCAACTATATCCGGCGGGGAATTGGGTATGATGATTATCTGGCAGAGTATGCCGAATACCGGAATGCGAATAAAGAAGATTTTTATGAAGTGGCAGATGAAATCCTTGCGAGTGCCAAAGGGTACCGTACATTTGAGGAATGGTTTGCACATATAGAAGAATACCGGCAGGAGTTAAAGAGACTGGCGCAGGAAAAGCGCAGGAATCAGAATGCTGTGACATTTGCAACACTGCACAGCGCCAAGGGGCTGGAATTTACAAAAGTGTATCTGATTGACGTCAACGAGGGCGTAATGCCTTATAAGAAAGCAGTATTAAAGCAGGATGTCGAGGAAGAACGGCGTTTGTTTTATGTGGGAATGACCAGAGCAAAGGAATCCCTGACCATCTGTTCGGTAAAAAAAATGCGTGGCAAAGAGGTGGAACTGTCGCGTTTTATCAAAGAAGCCGGTAAAGAGCCGTAAAAAACCTGCATCGGGTATTCGATGCAGGTTTTTATAAAAGTTATTCCTCGTCTCCGAGTGCGTTGAAGTAGTCATCATCGAGCATTTCATCGAAGCGGTCAGCAGCGGCTTCGTACTCGTCGTCATCCGTGATGCTGTCGATCTGTGGAATGCCATCCTCATCCTCCGCATAGCGGTAGAGATAAACGGTGCCTTCATCCGGATCGGAGCCGTCCGGATTGAGTGGCATCAGTGCGATGTAGTCCTGTTTGTTTACCTCAAAAATAGTGAGAATTTTACATTCTACTTCGCCTTCATCCAAATCAAGTGTTACACGAATATCTTCAATCTCATCCGGGGTAACGGGTGTTGCTTTTTCTTTATCTTCCATAAGATACCTCTTTTCTTAATCGTTTTTGTGTCTTTTATCATTATAAGCGAGGAGTAAGGAGCTTGTCAATTCGAAAAAGTGATATACAAAGTTTTTTAAAAAGGGTATAATGAAAAACATGAAAATACGAGATACGAAAAAACGAACAGAGAATAAAAGGATCAGAGAAGGAGATTACGCAAAACCGGGAGTGACGATTCAGGGAGAATGGACCACTTTTACGTTTGATGCGGAAAAAGAGGACAGCTGTTTTGTGGTACTTAAGGATATGCAGACCGAAAAAGAAGAAAAGATAGCTGTTCCGGCAGAATACTGCATGGGATCGGTGCGCTCTATCGCAGTGGCAGATCTGCATCTCGAACATCTGATTTACGATTTTGAGATCAATGGAAAAAAGGTAATGGACCCGTGCGCACACGCCATCATGGGGCGGCAGGTCTGGAATGACAGTTCACGCAGCCGGCAGCAGTATGAGGTGCATGGGGCATTTGATGTGCAGGAGTTTGACTGGGGGGAGGATGTATGTCCGGAAATACCGAGAGAACAGATGATTATGTACAAGCTGCATGTGCGTGGTTTTACGATGGATTCCGGTACCAGAAGTGTTCCGGGGACATTTCGTGCGCTTATGAACCGGATTCCCTATCTGAAGAAACTCGGTGTGACAACGATCGAACTTATGCCGGTATATGAGTTTGAGGAAATTGAACTGCCGAAGCAGCAGAAACTTCCGGAATATATCCGTTGGAAAGAAAAACAGACGGATCAGATCCGCCCGGCAGAAAAAATAAAAAAGGTTCCGCGCAAAGTGAATTACTGGGGATATGAGCCCGGAAATTATTTTGCGGTGAAGGCATCGTATGCTGCCGATCCGCTGCATGCTTCCCGGGAATTCAGGATGCTGATCCGCCGTCTGCACGAAAACGGCATGGAATGTGTGATGGAGATGTATTTTCCAGAGAAAGTGAATCATAATCTGATTTTAGAAGCGCTTCGTTACTGGGTGCGGGAATACCATGTGGACGGAATCCATCTGCTTGGAGAACATCTGCCCATTACGGCGATTGTGCAGGATGGCATGCTCAGCCGTACCAAGATTTTTTATGTGGATTTTGAGGAAAAAGCATGTGCGGCAAGCCGGAAATATCCGAATCTGTATATTTACAAAGAGGAGTATCAGTATCCGGTACGGCAGATCTTAAACCATATCAATGGAAATATGCGTGATTTTGCCGATCAGCAGAGAAAACAGGGGGCTTTTTTAGGCTATATCAATTATATAGCAAGCAACAACGGGTTTACGCTTGCAGATCTGTTTATGTACAACGATAAACACAATGAGGAAAATGGAGAGCAGAATCTTGATGGGAGTTCCTGGAATTTCAGCAATAATTACGGCGTGGAGGGACCGACCAGAAAGCGTTATATCAATGCGCTGCGGAAATTAAACTGGAGAAATGCGGTTCTTATGCTTATGCTGGCGCAGGGGGTTCCTCTGTTGTGGAGCGGTGATGAGATGGGAAATTCCCAGAACGGAAATAATAATGCATACTGTCAGGATAATCCCACCGGCTGGGTGAACTGGAAGAATGAGAAGTCTCATCGCAGACAGATCGAATTTCTGCAGCAGGTAATTGCGTTTCGAAAAGAACATACCGTGCTTTCGAATCCGATGCCATTCCAGTTTTCGGATTATAAATCGCTGGGGTATCCGGATCTTTCCTATCACGGGACAAGTGCGTGGATGTTAGAACCGACGCCGGATCATCTATGCCTGGGAATGCTTTATTGCGGGGCTTATGCCAAAAACGAAAAAGAGCCGGATGTCTATGTCGCCTATAATTTTCTTGCCGCGGCAACGGAACTGGCTTTGCCTAAACCGCGAAAAGGGAAAGAATGGGTTGTCTGTATTGACAGCGGAGAAGAGGATGCTGCGTTTTTGGACGCACCAAAGCCCGTAAGCGGAGGAAAAATCATTCTCCGGCCACAGACCATCTGTGTGCTGGAGAGCAGGGAGATGAAAAAACATGGGTAATGCATGGAAACATTTTTGCACAATTACACATCACAAAAATCTGGTGCTTGTCGGTTGCTTTAAGATCGGACTATACAGGCAGGGGCTGCTGCATGATCTTTCAAAATATTCTCCGACGGAATTTCTGGTCGGTTGCAAATATTATCAGGGAACCATGAGTCCGAACAATGCAGAGCGGAAGGAAAAGGGGTATTCCCTGGCGTGGCTGCATCACAAAGGACGCAATAAACACCATCTCGAGTACTGGATTGATTATGATATTTCAAAAGAACCGGGGAAAGAACATTCGGGGATGGCAGGAATGAAAATGCCGGTGTGCTACGTGGCGGAAATGTTTGTTGACAGGATCAGTGCATCCAAAAACTACCAGAAAGACAAATACACGAACCGGAGTGCACTCGATTACTATATGCACGGCAGATCGCATTATCTGATCCATCCGGATACCGAGGCACTGATCCACTATCTTTTACTGATGCTGGCAGTGCGGGGGGAGAAGGAAACATTTGCATTTGTAAAGAATGAGGTACTGAAAGGAAACGTTCCTTATGAGAGGGAAAGCCTGATCCGGCGCATACAGGAACTGGCACCGGAAGAAAAAATATAAAAGGGAAAAGCACAGAATGCCTTCTGCTGACATAGAATATTAGAAAGCTGTTGGAAAAGGTGCTGTGTGAAAACATTTTTGGTTCCCCTGACACTGGAAGAGGAAACAGACTGTCTGTGCAGATTAAAAAATGGCGAGCGAGGGGCAAAGGAAGAACTGGTGTTGCACAACATGCGCCTGGTAGCCCATGTCGCAAAAAAATATGTCAGTTCGGAAGAAGAACAGGAGGATCTGATTTCCATCGGTACGATCGGACTGATGAAAGCAGTAGACAGTTTCCGGCCGGAATACGGAAATAAATTTGCAACGTATGCCATCCGGTGTGTGGACAATGAATTGCTGATGCATCTGCGATCAAAGAAAAAACAGCGCAAAGAAGTTTCTATGTTTGAACCGATTGGTACAGACAAAGAAGGAAACCAGATTCAGCTTGTCGATGTGCTGGAGTTTCATGATAAAAATGTAGCGGATGAAGTGACAAAAAGGGAGCAGATGAAAAAAATCCGTACCTTTATGAATGATGTGTTAAGCGAGAGAGAAGCATTTATCATTCGGCGAAGATATGGAATCGGAGGAAATCAGGAACTGACCCAGAGAGAAATCGCGCGGGCACTTGGAATTTCCCGTTCCTATGTTTCCAGGATTGAAAAGAGAGCACTGGAAAAACTTAAAAAAGTGATAAGCGAATAAAGTCGTTGCAAAAAGATGCATTTTATGATAAGGTAAATGCATCTTTTTTCATGCATGTGTCTGTGCAAAATTCCCATTTGTTGGAATGAGGTGAATATGTATAGCCAAATCAGGACGTCCATGCTGGATGGAATCTGCGCAATGCCGGTACAGGTAGAGGTGGATATCAGCATGGGAATGCCGGTGTTTGATATGGTAGGATATCTTTCTCCGGAGGTGCGGGAGGCGAAGGAACGAGTGCGTACGGCGCTTCACAATTGTGGAATTCTTCTGCCTGCAAAGCGGATTACCGTAAATCTTTCTCCGGCAAATATAAGGAAAACCGGAACCGGATTTGACCTGCCGATTGCGGTTGCACTGCTGGTTGCCATGGGGCTGGTAAAACCGGAGAAGTGCGCGGACACGATTTTTTCCGGGGAGTTGAATTTAAGTGGACAGTTACTGCCGGTCCGGGGAATTCTGCCGATGGTTTCGGATGGAGTAAAGGAAGGGATTCATAAATTTGTTGTTCCGGCGGATAATCTTATGGAAAGCCGTCTGGTGCAGGGGGCGGATGTCTGCGGATTTTCTGCATTGGAATCGGTGATCGGCTATCTGCAGGATGGCGGTTATAAAGAGCCGGCATATGCAGGCCGGCGGCAGAACAGATCCCATGGGATGCCGGATTTTTCCGAAGTAAACGGGCAGCAGTTTTTGAAACGGGCAGCGGAAATCGCAGCGTCCGGAATGCACAATATGCTTATGGTCGGGCCGCCGGGAGCCGGAAAAACCATGATCTCCGAGCGAATGGCTACAATCCTGCCGCCACTTACAAAAAAAGAGCAGCTGGAGGTTTCAAAAATATACAGTGTCTGCGGGCTGCTGGCAGACTCCCGGACACTGTTGCAGGAACGGCCGTTTCGCAGTCCGCATCATACGGTCAGCATGGCAGGGCTTGCCGGCGGTGGACGAAGTATCCGGCCGGGAGAGATTTCACTGGCACATCATGGTGTCTTATTCCCGTGTGAAACGCTTTGCACCACCTTTTGAATACCTGTTACTTGCTGAAAAATGCCGTATTTACGGGCTTTTTCGGCATTTATTTTACCCATAACGGCTTTGTCATACATACTGCTTGGTGTGTTTCTATGAGATGCTTCAATAACTATATGTAGTGGTGGGGTGAAAATGTAAGACGATATGTAGAAAACGGTTCATGTAGATGTAAAACCATTTAGCAAAACTTATAACTTTTTGACGAAACGCCATATAATTTGGCAAAAGAACTATTTTGCGAAAGGGGCTAGTATGAAAGAGAATAGAAAAACAAGAGAATTAAAGGTTTACGGCCAATCAGGATACAAGTATCAAGATACCCCAACTATTATGCTTAAAGGGAAATGGCTGGAAGAAGCAGGATTTGATATAGGTCAATCCATCAGCGTAAAAGTTGAACATAATGTGTTAACCATAACTCTTTCACAGACAGAGCAATAAATGAAAAGGACTCTAAGATTTTGACCTTAGAGTCCTTTTCATTTATTGCTAAAATTACTCGGAATCCTCATCCACGACATCGTAGTAAACCATCCCTGCTGGAAATTTGATATTGGGAATCCACAGTTCCTTACCACCCCAGCCCTTACGACCAGTAACTTTATAACAAGTCAACACCACTTTATCTTGGAAAGAGCCCCCAAGCTCCCAATCATTAGGAGACAGCAATGCACCAGTACCTTGGGCCACATCACGATTCCTTCTAACGATAAGAATGCCTTGTGCTGTTGGTGTTTCTCTAATCATCGAGGTAATTGCAGAAACATAGTTATTCACAACAAAATCGTTTCCAGCGGATGTAATATGAGAAAATACTTCCAGCATCATTTTTAAGCTGACCTGGTAATATGGTTCAGCTTCAGAAAATCTCTGAAGCAGTTTATCCAAGGCTTCAATAGAGTCATTTTCAGGATAGAACGGATAATAATTTGTACCACCAGAAATCAGCAGAAGTTTGTTAGTGTCAAGTACATTTTTCCGTGTAGGAGCAAGCCCCTCTGGTAGATATACTTTGATGTGTTCCACGTTACCATCTGGTGCATTTGCTACCTGCGAAATGATAGAATTATTGGTGGAATTTATATCCGCAAACAGCTTTAACAGGCGTTCTTCAATATAGACTCGCATCAATTCAGGCGTTCTATCATAACCGAACATACGACTATGTTGCCACATAGTATCCGCTTGCGGTTTTTTTGCTGTACGAGAGTAGTAGATTGTCTGTAGTCGTGGGAAAGTAACGCCACGTCCCAGTGTGTTACCGCCAATAACAATGTTGCTACCTTCATCATATTGGTCCGCAGACACATCGGTGCTTCCGTTCATGACAAGAACCGTAACAGAGTCCAACAGAGCTTCGCAAACAGGGTAAATTTGATCTATCGGATGAAGGGTCGCTCCCTGTTTTTCTACTTCAGCATAAGCCTTTGCAATTTTTTCATGGTAACCGCCAGTGGCAATGTCGCGTTTGAAGGCTAATAGTATATTCTTTGTCTTGGTTTCAAAAGATTTATGTGCTGCTTTCCGCACAGAAGGGTGAATCATCATGTTACATACTTTTCCACCAGATAGTTTTATCTCAGCAGATACAATCAAATGGTGCAGAATGGCATCAGCTAAAGGATCTTCTAATTCATCGATGTATGTTATGCAGTCTGCCTTCCCACTTTTCGGGAAAAAGAAATCCCCACCCAAGTATCCTTTCCCAGGTGCAAAGTAGTAGGAGAAATTCGGATGCCAGCCGGACGAAATTGACTGCAAGAATAGTGCCTGAGGGGTACCCGTTACTTGCAGGTAGATAGAGCACGAAGATCGATCCTTAATTTCGTCCAAGTATTTGTTGATAGAAGACTGGCGGTTTTTATTTACCAAAGTATTGAGAGATGCAGCGTCTGCCTCATCGTCCAAAATAAACAACGGATTTCCGCGCATAAAACCAGTTGATGCAACAATGTTTGACCATTGTTGGAGAACACGGAAATTCTTTTTGAGCACAACAATGGTGGGAAGCATCAGGCTATTTTCTGTAAAAATTTCTGTATCATATTCTCCACAAATGCAGAAGTCCGGCAAATCATTCTGCACACGAGTAAGGGTTTGCTGTTGTAAGACCACGTTGTCTGTAGTCAATAAGAAGAATACTGGAAAGCCCAAATCAGCGGCGGCACAAATAACACCAAACATTTGTCCCGTTTTACCAGACTGAACATTACCAAATAAAAGCCCTACTTCATTATCACAGAATGAAAAATTTTCTAAATATTTTGAAGCTATATCAGATGCCGTCTTTTTTACAGAGGCGGCGAGTTGCTCGTTTCCACGAGAAACGATTCGATTTAAGTAGTTCTCAAGGTATCCCATACATAACCTCCCTGTTTAGTTTGGCAGGAATGAAAGCATCCAGATGTCGATGGGTGTTCCGTCTGCTGTTGTAGTCTGCTGGTCTGTTTTGGTTAATGTAATTGTATTTCTGCCATACCGGGCTAATGTTTCGCCAGTGATCAGTCCTCTGCAATCGGGGTCATTCGAAACATTATTTACTGGTTCAACCAAACCTGCAGCTACAAGCCGCCCTTTGATCCAGCGTCCCATGATTTTTAAGTCATCTTTAGAGTACAAGTTTTTGTTGTTTTGACCGCAAGTCCACACCTGAAACTTCCAACCATCATCTGTGATAGCCATAAATGGCTTTTGCCACTCTGGGTATCCAGGCAAATCACGGATTGCTTTTCCTACAACGACCTCGCATTCCCACCAGACACGCTTACGACCAGAAGCGTAGCAAACATTTATATTTGATCCCCGCATATTATCATCCTCTTTATTGGCTGGTACTTTTAGCGGGATTTCAAATGAAATATCTGTGCAATGCTCCTTATAAGCATCCACATCCTCTGGAGTCACACGATCCACAAACTGTTGGTCGATTAGTGCATTATTCTGTTGGCGGATTAGTTTCATATCCGTTATCTCGTTAATTGGGAAAGAACAACGCCGCCCCATCATATCCCTAATATGAGAACTGATTTCCGATATTTCTGTAGCATCTTCTGTAGCAATCGCCATTTCATACTGGCGCAGATTACTTGCCTCCAGTTTTATTGCTCCGAGATTATTGGAGCCGACAATGCCAGCTATAGGCTGTCCGTCTTTGAAGAATGCATAAACTTTTCCATGATACGAAAAAGGCCGCACAATATTTACAGAACCGATGCCTTTAGCCTGCCATACCTCATGAAGTTCAGTTAAAGCATTGTATATGCCTTCCGGCATTCCCTCATGGTAATACATACCAACCACAAGAGAAATAGAAGAGATCCCATATTCCTCCACATATTTTGCCAGTTCTATTATTGCTCCACGAGAAACGTAGCCAGTTGCGATTTCTACGGTATCAGACTTGGAAATTGCCTCCTTGAAATATTCAACAAAGTTCTCTTTGCCAGGTTGAGTCCTCAGAGGCAGTAAATTTGTATAGAGCAAGTGCATAATACAACCCCCTTTATCTACACTATCTCAAAATAATTATAACACAGATTCTTGGAAAATACATATGTAACCAAGACGCTGCGAAAATAAAAAAAATTATTTAGTATCTTGCGAAAACGCAGCATAAATGCTATAATATAAACTGGAAACTTTTGAAGGGAGGGTGCAGGCATGAGAGATAGCCTTGGGCAGTACTTAAAAAATATTCGATTAAGCAAGAATTTATCGTTGAATACTGTCTTTGAAGAAACTGGAATCACCACCAGCCGATTATCAAAACTGGAGAGAGATCTTATGCAGGACCCACCTGCTGAGCTACTTTGCCGATTAGCTAATTTTTATGAGATTAGTATAATCGACATTTTTATTGTTGCTGGCTATGTGCAGCCGCCTTCTAATGCATTGGAACACGTTTCATTGCTCAAGGGTGACGAATTGCAAGTAGTACAGAATATGATAGATATATTGACGAAGGGACGTTGGAAATAATGGATTACAGATTAGGCGAACTGTTTTGTGGCCCAGGAGGGCTGGCCTGCGGTGCCTTGTCCGCAAATATTGGAAATGGAGATCGCATAGTTCATGCCTGGGCAAACGACTACGATGAATCGACTTGCAAAACTTATGCCCATAATATTTGCCCACAAGAACCAGAAACTGTGTTTCATGCAGATATACGAAAATTTGATTTGACCCAGCTTTCACCGATAGATGCACTTGCATTTGGCTTTCCGTGTAATGATTTCTCGGTTGTAGGAGAGCAAAAAGGATTTGATGGTACCTATGGTCCGCTTTATAGTTACGGTATTCAAGTATTACGTTTATACAAACCAATGTGGTTCTTAGCCGAAAATGTAGGCGGTTTACGGTCAGCAAATCAGGGTAAAGCATTTGAAAAAATATTAGCAGATATGAGGGATGCTGGTTATACGGTTGTTCCTAATTTATATAAATTTGAGGAATATGGCGTTCCACAGGCAAGACATCGTGTAATTATTGTAGGCATTAGAAATGATCTTGCTGGTGAATATCAGTATAAAGTACCTTCTACAAAGCCGTATGAAAAAGTAAATAACACTTGCAAATATGCTATTGAGAATCCCCCGATTTTAGAAGGTGCTTTGAATAATGAACAGACACGTCAGAGTGCAACTGTGGTGGAAAGACTAAAGTATATCAAACCGGGACAGAATGCTTTTACTGCTGATTTGCCTGACCATTTACAGTTGAATGTTCGTGGAGCAAAAATCAGCCAAATATATAAACGACTTGACCCGGACAAGCCTGCATATACTGTGACAGGATCTGGCGGCGGTGGAACACATATATATCACTGGAGTGAAAACCGAGCTCTTACTAACAGAGAGAGAGCCCGGTTGCAAACATTCCCAGATTCCTATGAATTTATCGGCTCCAAGGAGTCAGTGAGGAAACAAATTGGCATGGCAGTTCCTTGCCGCGGAGCCCAGGTTATTTTCGAGGCAATTTTGAAAACATTTGCTCACATTCCATACGAATACCAAGAGCCATCACTAAAAGAATAAAGAAGTGGAGTGCCATCATATGAGAAGGCACTCCACTTCTTTGCGTTGAGCATATTCGATTGTGTTTCTGGTACCGCCAGGTTCTCCATTGTAAACAGCTATCACACGGGCAGATCGGTTCACCATCCATTCATTTCGGCGTTGGAAGCAATCTCGGCTATAGCCAGGGCAGATGTATTTTACCAGGTCGGCATATTGGAGAATAAAATTGTATTCCTGTTGCCAGTGGGCTTGCCACCTGCTTTCAAAGCCCTTATAGGGCACTGCGGCTACCAGATGGATAGCTGGATTCTTGGCACGTTCCCTTAATACGATCTGTGCCGCCCAGATATCAACACCTCGCGCCATCCCAGAAATAAAGGTAACGAAACCATCGGCTATGGCTTGCTGAATCGCAACTTCCAAGTCGTGCTTTACCTGCTTCTCTGGTTTATGCAACTTTTCTGGGCGATGGCCGGTGAAGCAACAACGGTGCAAGCGGAGTTCAGTTTCCTTTGACATAAGTTCACCTCATTCATATCGTCCACAACACTTTTTGTATTTGATTCCTGAACCGCAAGGACATGGTTCGTTTCGCCCTGCAGACCGATGAAGCAGTGCTTGCAATTCCTGCATACGATTATAAACCGTTACGGGTAAAGCGAAAGTCATTCCATCGCTGGTTGCTGCAATCTGATCTTTCTGATTAGACAGTGCAATCAGCTCTGCAACCAGAGGTGAATCGGTCAGTGCGAGCCTGTGGCTCGGTATTGGAGTTCCCTTGTAAGTTACGGTATCGTCTGGAAGGAAGAGTATCTGATTCTCATTATTATTGTGCGGCGTTATATCAACCAATTGTCCGTCCGGGGACTTCCAGATAGCATGAGCCTCCGCCTCTACCATAATATTTGCCCATTGCCAAATTGCCCAGCCAGTGATGGCTTCACCGCCAACGGTGCTGATTACTGAGTTCACATTTGGAAAGCATTCATTCAGTGCCGTTCCGGGAAATGGATAGCATTGCACAAAATAAGGCTCAACGGTCGGACGAATGGCATTACACAGAGTTGTTATTGCATCGGTGACATTTCTGGGTGTGGTTTCTTTAGTCATACACCCTCCTGTTCCCCGCCAGAGAGCAGTGTAAGCATTTTATCCAGAATCGGTTTGACTTGTCCTTTTCTACAGCGGTTTTCAAAAGAACCGTTATTGAAATGGTCTTCTCGCAGGAGCATGGTAAGCAGAGCGCAGCACAATTCGTAATCTGCAAATTTCAAACGCCCCAGTTCCATATCGCAATCAATCGGTTCGGTGATAAGGTAATCGCCGTAGTTATACTTCATATCCCCCATTTTCTCCAGAGTATCATAGTAGTCGGATTCTGAAACCGACTCTTTGAGTCTCTGAAGTTCTTTGTGTTTATCTTCATTATTCATATTGTACCCTCATAAGTAGCTTTAGGCTGTCCGCCGTTCTACGAACCAGCGTCCCAAATTGTTTCCAGTCAGAGAGTGGTTGCGCTCAAAAAACAGATAGCTCTGCCGACCTCTGACCCATATTGTGTATCGGTCACCCTGTCCGCCGGCCTTCATAGCAGCCGCCTGCCGGATGTCCGTGACACGGTCAATGTCAAATTTTTCTCCGTCCTCCCAGGTCAGGCTGAGAGGAATCAACACGCCCTCGCTGTTGAATCGGGCGATTACATCCACATAAACTTTTATGTTATTCATACTGACTGACCTCCCTTGCCTGCCTGTTAGTAGTCAGTGGTCACATTGGTTTCTACATTTTTCAAGAAGTTACTGTTCGCCATCAGCGGCGGATCAATAACCTTATATCCATTCCTTTTCATGAGCCGGAACTTGAAATCCAGTAGCTCTGGGGGAACCCGAAGTAGTGCGGCGGCTCCGAAGAAGGAAATATCATCATTCAATTTTGCCAGAACATCTTCATCGTCCATAAGAAATTCCGCTGCAAAGATGTTCGCCTCGTATTCCATAAGCGATGTGCTGTCGAATAATTCAAAATCATGAAAAGCCTTAACCCCCACAGCCTTTGCGTGGAGAACGGCATGACCCAGCTCGTGTGTGACGATAATCCGTTGGATCGACTCTGGAAGATCACTATTGATAGTGATGGAGCGTTTACGGCTCTGTGTCAGAAAGAAGCCTTTGCAGGCTCCTGGGTAAGTTCCCATCGGCGTATGGAGCAGAATGATGCCCATATCCTCACACAGCTTGAACGGGTCTGTTTCATGGTATTTTTTCTTTAGCTTTTCTACCTCTCGGCAGATATAATCCATGTTCATTCAGATCCCTCTTTTCTGTACCCACTTCTAATTATACAGGATCGTGTGTCCTATAATTTGGATTACTTCTTCCGTCCGTAAGTTTTCTTTGCCTGCTCCTTACATTCCAGATAAGCTTTGGTCACAGCCGTGAAAAATGCGTCTTTGGCTTCCTCACTCAGTTCGCCACCAGCGAAGAGAGCAGCGTTGCGCTCCAGAAGCTCGTCCACTTCATTTGCGGCTTTGTTGCCGAACTGCTGTCTGGCGGTTTCAATGTAGGTCATTTTTTCGATTCCCTGCTGTGGGTCAGTAATTTCATCGTTTGCCAGATAATCATAAGAAACACCCAGTGCCACCGCCAGCTTACGCATAGTGGAAGACCGCGCTCGTGCATCGGTGGATTCGTAGGAAGCAATAGTACGCTTAGATACACCGACTTTGTCAGCGAGCTGCTGTTGGGTCAAATTGCAGAGTTCCCGTGATACTTTAATTTTGTCGGAAAAAGTCATAGTAGCCTTCCTTTCATATAAATTTCTCTCCGTAACTTCATCAACTTCACCGGAACTATTGACGTAACTTCATCCTGGTGCTATTATGCGAATGAAGTTTGATGAAGTTATAACTTGATTATATGTGTGTAACTTCACTTTGTCAATAGAAAAAGATGAAGTTTTCAAAGGAAGGTGATGAAGTTGGGTGAAAGAACAATCTTGCATAGTGATATGAACTGCTTTTACGCATCGGTGGAGATGATGCTTGACCCCTCCCTGCGTGGGAAGGCAGTCGCGGTGTGCGGCAGTACCGAAAACCGCCACGGTATTGTTCTTGCCAAATCGGAACTGGCAAAGAAGGCTGGAGTGAAGACTGGGATGGTCAATTGGGAAGCAAGGCAACGTTGCCCCGACCTCATCATGGTCAAACCGCAATATGAGCAGTACCTCAAATATTCGGAACTGGCCAGAAACATATATCAGAGATACACAGACCAGGTGGAGCCTTATGGCATGGATGAGTGCTGGCTGGATGTTGGTGGCAGTAGAAGTGTATGCGGCTCTGGCATGGAGATTGCAGAGAGCATCCGCCAGACGGTAAAAGAGGAGCTGGGGCTGACTGTTTCCATCGGTGTTTCTTTTAATAAGATGTTTGCCAAGCTGGGTAGCGACATGAAAAAGCCGGATGCGATTACAGAAATTCGTAAGGCTGAGTTCAAAGAGAAGATATGGCCGTTGCCCGCTTCAGACCTTCTTTTTGTCGGAAGAGCAACGACCGCCAAGCTGGAGCAGTACGGCATCACCACCATAGGCGGCATCGCCAATGCTGATCCACAGTTTTTGAAACGCCTGCTGGGTGTGAATGGTCTTGGCCTGTGGCGGTCGGCAGCAGGATTGGACGATAGCCCAGTCATGCACAAGGATTTTGTTTCGCCAATTAAGTCGGTCGGACACGGGATCACCTGCACGGCTGATCTTGAAAGTGAAGATGAGGTTTGGAAAGTGATGTTGGAGTTGTCGCAGGATATTGGGCATCGGCTCCGCATACACAAACTGAAAGCCAGTGGAGTGCAAATCAGCATCCGTAGCAACGACCTGGGATTTCGACAGTACCAGGCACCGCTCACCTTGGCAACACAAAGCCCCTCGGTCATTGCCCATAAAGCCATTCAGATTTTTCGTGACAACTACCGCTGGATAATGCCCGTCCGGGCTGTAACTGTACGGGCAATCAATCTCCGTCCCAAGAACGAGCCGGAGCAGATCGACCTTTTCACAGATATGCGGCAATTAGAACGGTTGGATAGATTGGATGATTGCATCGAGGACATCCGGCGGCGGTTCGGGAAAAGAGCAGTGTTCCAGGCTTGCCTGTTAGGTGATCTGAAGATGCCGTTCGATAACCGTGGCAAAGTGGTTATGCCCGGCGTGATGGGGCGTTAGCAATCTCTCTCAAGAAAATGTTATCAATCAATATTCTGTATATTGATTGACTACTCTGCTGGTTTTGATATAATGTTATCAACAGGTTGCAATTATAGCGATTGTTTACACAGATGCAACCATTCATACTTATAGCGATTGATAACAGGAGATACATACTATGGACATTGGTTTGAATGTAGAATTTGACGGCAAGAAAAATATCGTGATGGATGGCGATGTCATCAAGGAGTATCCGATTGGTGGCATGATATGTGAATATGCTCGTTTGCGTCCTACGGAAATCAAAGCATTTATTATGGATAATCCATATTTTGAGGATACCGACCTAAAGGAAAATGGCGGTCGTGCTTTGATGAGTTTCTATGAGGCAATGAAGGAAAAGCTGGATATTGTCACAGCAATTATGGTTTTAACCGACTTTTCTAACCTAATGGCTGATTTTAATCGTGCCAGCGATGAAGAACTGAAAGCGTTATTAGATTCATTGGATGATACGGAAACCCATCAAATCAAATCCTATATTCTCGAAAACACAGGCTTTGAAGAATATGGCATAAGCACTATCGGTCAAGCCTTGCTAAGTGCTTATGCAGGCTTTGCTAATTGCTATGTGCCATTTAAGCATAGTTTTGATATGCTTGCTTCCGGTGCCGATTATGAAGAAGATCAAGTAATGGCTTTTTGGAATCTGTATGCAGACAACATAAATTTCCAGCATATAGACTTTCACATTATGTTTTTTGATAATGCTTTTCACTCTGTATACACAATCAAGTCGGCCATGTCGCTGATTCTTTTTGAAGCGGCACACGCTATGGATGCAAAAACCAAATTTGTGAAATGCAAAAACTGTGGGAACTACTTTGTGCCAGTTGGTAGATCGGATTCGGTTTATTGCGGATATCCTGCTCCCCAGGATAAAACCAAGGAGTGTCGTGATGTCGGTGCCAATGCGACCAGAGCCAGGAAAATGAAAAATGATGTTCTAACCCAGGAATATCGCAGGCTGTATATGCGCCTTAAGATGGCTATCAAGCGGCATCCAGATGATGAACAACTGCAAGAATTATTTTCTGAGCTTACTAACGGAATGAAGGAAAAGCGAAGCCAATTGCAGAAGAATCTGATCTCCACAGATGGGATACTGGAATGGCTGTCTGCCTTTGATAACAAAACCTACAATAACTAAGGAATGAAATCATGAGATTTTCTTCCTCGTATGATAACCAGTTTAGCGATATGGGGTTGACACCTTTACGCAAAACTCATATAATTAGTGTAAGCAAGTTAGCGAACAAGCAAATTTGCGTACACTGCCAACATATTGTCCGAAAGTGGAGGCACCCATAGAAATATGATAATTTATGTAACTGGGTTTAATAATGAGTGGACAAATAAAAGTAAAGGTGAAAATTATGAACACATACGCTAATTTTGGAGAATTTATTAAGACGAAACGAGAAGAAAAACAAATCACTCTACGGAAAATGGCTGAACTCTTGGACTGCTCTGCACCGTTTTTGAGCGATGTAGAGAAAGACCGCCGAAATCCCTTTGACATGGAGAAGCTGGAGCTTCTGTCTGACATTCTCGGACTTTCCCCAGAGGACAACGCTTTGATGTATGACCTCGCTGGAAAGAAGAGAAACTCTGTTGCACCAGACCTGCCAGACTACATCATGCAGAGAGACTATGTCAGTGCCGCTTTGAGAACGGCGCGGGATTTGGACGCTGGCGAACAGGAATGGATGCAGTTCGTGGAAGACTTAAAGAAGCGGAAGGGGTAAATGCTCATTTATGGTTAGACTCAATATCAACAGAAAACGATCCGGAGTTCCGGTTCTTAGCCGTAAGCAGATCGATGACCTTGGTGAACGCCTGGTCTACGATTTCTGCCCGGATGCGATGGTTAATCCCCAGCCACTGGATGTGGATCTGTTTGCCCAGGACTACCTGGGTATGGAGCAGGATTACCAGTATTTATCTCATTGCGGGGTTTACCTCGGAATGACAGTGTTCAACGATACCAATAAGGTCGTTGTCTTTAATCCTGATAAGAATGAAGCCGAGTACATCAGTGCCAAGGCTGGCACCATCATCATCGATAATACACTTCTGGAGTCTAACCAGGAGCATCGCTATCGATTTACAATGGGGCATGAGGCGGCAGGTCACGGAGTGCTGCACGGTCCGTACTTCAGTTATGACCGCAACCAACTGTCCCTTTTTGACTCTTCGGAGGTTGCCATGATCCAGTGCCGTACTGACAGCTCTAAGGTCGGTCAGAAAGATCGCAAGTTCTGGGATGACCATGACTGGATGGAGTGGCAGGCCAATGCCATGTCCTCTGCATTTCTGATGCCGAAAGCAATGGTACATAAGGTGGCAGAAGAAACACGCAAGAAGGTCAGCGGCAACAATCCGGCTCTTCTTTCCTATTTTATGGCTGATGCCGTTTCTGAAACATTCAATGTTTCCCACGAGGCGGCTCTTTACAGATTAAAGTCCTTGGGGCTTGTTGGAGCAGATGTACAGTATCAAGGATCTGCAGTATTCGATTTTCTTGATTTGATGGCTTGACCTCTTAAGCTATAAGTAGTAGCGAAATTATTGTGGCATAGTTATTAGCGATGAGAGATTGGTATTTCGAGTAAAGTTGGATGCACAGCTATTTTGGGAAAAGAGCTAAGTCATTGCATCAGGATTTAGCAATTAAAAACGCATACATTGAGTCTGAACCAAGAGCATTTTTTGCACCTATGTGCAGAAAGCCCCCCAACGACTCTGACGATAAAGCATATATGCGGGTTGCACCACGCGCCCGCATATATTTTTAAACATAGTGTAAGCAAGTTAGCTAACACACTTACAAGTGAGGAGTGATTTGATATGCAGTATTATTTTGACCGTCATCTCATCTGCCCTTGGTGTAGCAAAGGTGAGGTACTGGCGGATGGAAAAGCCAAAGTCACCGTTTCCGTGATGTGTCCGAAATGCAGGCACTTCTTCACAGGAGACTTAGACACACTTAAAACTGAAAAGACCGTGCCCCAGAAAAGACTGGGGCGCAACAGATAGATTACATTACTGACTGACCACCGGGGCATTTGCCACCACTAAGGCCGGAGTAAGGCTGTATTCGTACAGCCCATACTCCGGCCTTTATTTTTTGACCTCAAAAGCCGGAGAGAAACACTAAAACATTTTTTCAAAACTGATTTCAAAGGTGCAGTGAGACTGACCCTTTGACCTGTAATCTGAGTACATCGAAAGCGAAAGGAGGTGCAAGGACATGACACAAGCTGAACGACAGTTCGCCATCCGTGATTATATCTCGGACAAGCGCGAAACCAGTATCAGAGAGCTTATGGCGGAGTTTGGTGTTTCACGAAATACCATCCGAAGCGATCTTGATGCCATCACCCCTTGCACTGCCTTTGAAATGGTACCGGGACACGGCGGCGGAATCAAGGCCTTACCTGGGTGGTCTTCTGGTCGGCGTTACCTCAACCAAGAGCAAGAAAATCTTCTTGCAGAACTGCTTCCTGGACTGCAGCCGGAACAGCAAGCTGTGATGAAGAGCATTCTTGACGCTTTCGCCCTGCCGAAGGGTTCTCGGCAATAACGGGTTACACCCCCGAATGAAATGAAAGGTACGGTGAATTTTTATGGAAAAAGTATTTATTTGTTCCCCGATGAAAGGCGATGTGGAGATAAATCTCAAGCTCGCCAAGTTTGCGGCTCGTGTGCTGATCGGTAGCGGTTACATCCCAATTGCTCCGCATCTCTACTTCCCGCAGTTCCTTGATGACAGCGATCAGTACGAGCGCATCAAAGGTATCAAGATGGGCGTTGAGTTGATGAAGGAATGCGACAGGATGTGGATCATCGGCACGACCATCACCAACGGCATGGAGTATGAAATCAACGAGGCAAAGAAGGCCAAGGTGCCTGCGATCCTCTACGATGAGAAGCTCCGCCAGATTGATCCGGCAACCATTCTCCTGGATGACCGTTTGGATGCTGATTACCGCCGCATCGTGAAGGGCCTCTTGTTTTACCGCTACTAAGAAAGGATGAAAACACTATGAAAGATGTATTTTTGACCATCGCAGATGGTTTTGAAAAGCTGGCGGCTGGCTATCGTGCTTTGGCACAGGCTGAAGCTCCGGCAGCAGTCACCGCAGATATGCCTGCTAAGGCAGAAGCAACGAACAAGCCTGTTCCTACGGCAGAAGCCGAGGAAAAGAAGATCACCATCGAGGAAGTTCGTGCTGTGCTGGCGGCAAAGTCCCAGGACGGCAAGCGTAAGGAAGTCAAAGATCTTCTGCTGAAGTATGACTCCGGCAAGCTGTCTGGGGTCAAGTCGGAGGACTATCCGGCATTGCTGGCAGATGCGGAGGCCCTCTAATGGGGGCCCACGCACGGAACTCACCTTCGGCTCTGCACCGTACTTTGAACTGTACTCCTTCCCTGGTGCTGGGAGAGCAGTACGCCGATGAAGAGAGTTCCTATGCCGCTGAAGGCTCTGCCGGACACGCTCTGGCAGAACACCTTATCAAAAAGCACCTGAAACTTCGCACCAAACGCCCGGTGTCGGATTACTACTCTGATGACCTGTTGGATGCCGTGGATGATTATGTTTCCTTCGTCATCGGTGAGATTGAGGATGCCAAGCGTGAGTGCAAACAGCCTGTGTTCGCAGTGGAGCAGCGTGTTGATATTTCCGACTACGCCACCGACTGCTTCGGCACGGCGGATATGGTCATCGTTACGGATAAGGTCGTTCACATTATTGACCTTAAGCTGGGGCGTGGTGTGGAAGTCAGTGCCGTGGAAAATCCCCAACTTATGGCCTATGGACTCGGAGTGCTGGCAATGGCCGAGATGCTCTACGATGTGGAAACCGTCCGGCTCACGATTTACCAGCCGCGCATCAACAACTACAGTTTCTGGGACATCACCCCCGCTAACCTCAAAAAGTGGGGCGAGGAAATTCTGAAGCCCCGTTCCGCTATGGCGATGACGGGAGCCGGAGAGTTCCACGCCGGAAGCTGGTGCCGGTTCTGTAAGGCAAGAAACCAGTGCCGTGCCAGAGCCGAGGAGTTCTTGAAGCTGGCACAGATGGAGTTTCGCCAGCCAGCCCTTCTGACCGATGCGGAAATCGCAGAGGTTCTGAAGGTATCGGACGAACTGGCAAAGTGGTCAGCCGATGTTTACGCCTATGCCCAGGATCAGGCCATCGTCCACGGAAAACAGTGGACAGGCTACAAGCTGGTGGAAGGTCGGAGCAACCGCAAGTATTCCAGCGATGCCGAGGTGGAGCAAGCCGCCAAAGCCGCTGGGTACACCGACATCTACAAGCAGTCCCTTATCGGCGTTACCGAGATGGAGCGTCTGATGGGCAAGAAGGAATTTGCCCGTGTCCTTGGGCAGTATGTGTACAAACCCCAGGGCAAAATCACCCTTGTGCCGGATTCCGACAAGAGAGAAGCAATCACACAATCAACCGCTGCGGCGGATTTTCAGGAGGAATAAACCATGAATAATCAGAACAACACCAAAGTTATCGTCCCTTGCCGTTTTTCTTATCTGCACTGCTGGGAGCCGGACTCCGTGAATGGCGGCGATCCGAAGTACAGCGTATCCGCTATCATCCCGAAGAGCGACACCAAGACCGTCAATGCGATCAAGACGGCTATCGAACAGGCCAAGAAGGACTCCGTCTCTAAGTGGAGCGGCAAGGTTCCGGCCAACCTCAAGCTCCCTCTGCGTGACGGTGACATCGACCGCCCGGATGACGAAGCCTATGCCGGTTGCTACTTCTTCAACGCCAACAGCCGTCAGGCTCCGCAGGTCGTGGACAGCAAGGTTCAGCCTATCCTCGACCAGTCCGAGGTTTACTCCGGCTGCTACGGCAAAATCAGCGTAACCTTCTATGGTTACAACAGCAATGGCAACCGTGGCATCGCCGCTGGTCTGGGCAACATCCAGAAGCTGAAGGATGGCGAGAGCCTGGGCGGTCGCACCTCTGCTGTCGATGACTTCCAGACTGAGGATGATGAGGACTTCCTGTCCTAATCTTCCGGGGAGGACGGTTCTCCGTTCTCCCCATACATATTAAATCCGTCTGTGCTGACGGAATATAGATTTTCGAGAGGAGTGGTTACATGAGCTTGTTGGCTATCGATATTGAAACTTATTCAGATGTAGACCTGCAGAAGTGCGGTGTTTACGCATACAGTGACAGTCCTAATTTTGAAATTCTGCTGTTCGCTTATGCCTTTGATGACGAGGATACACAGATTGTGGATATGGCCTGTGGAGAGCAACTGCCGCAACGTGTGCTGGATGCTCTGGAAGATGAGAGCATCGTGAAAACTGCATTCAACGCCGCTTTTGAACGGACGTGTATTTCCAAATACCTGGGGCATCGCCTTTCTCCTGTAGCATGGCAGTGTACCGCCGTTCAGTCTGCTATGCTGGCACTTCCGCTTTCGCTGGACGGTGTTGGTGAGGTGCTGAACATACAGCGGAAAAAGCTGAAAGAAGGCGTTGATCTGGTTCGATTCTTCTCCATGCCGTGCAAGCCAACCAAAGTGAACGGTGGCAGGACAAGGAATCGCCCAGAGGACGAGCCGGAGAAATGGGTGCGGTTCAAAACATATTGTATCCGGGACGTGGATGCAGAGCGTGAAATCAGATATAAACTGCGGAACTTCCCGATTCCTGCACAGGAGATGAAGTTCTATCAGATGGACCAGGAGATCAATGACCGTGGCATCCTGGTAGACCAAAAGCTGGCGGCAAACGCTGTCCTCTGCGACAACCAGTACAAGGATGCTGTGACTGCCAGAGCCTATGAGCTGACGGGGCTTTCCAACCCTAACTCCCCAGTCCAGATTAAAGGCTGGCTGGCGGAGCATGGCGTGGAGGCGGAGAAGCTGGATAAGAAAGCGGTCAAAGCCCTCATCGACACCTCAGATGGTGAGGTGCTGGAGGTTCTGAAGCTCCGGCTTTTGATGGCAAAGACCTCCGTGAAGAAATACGAAGCCATCGAGCGTTCGGTCTGCTCAGATGGTCGAGTCCACGGACTGCTCCAATTTTATGGTGCGAACCGCACGGGCAGATGGGCTGGCAGACTGGTGCAAGTCCAAAACCTTCCCCAGAACCATATCGAAGATCTGGAGCTTGCCCGTGACCTTATTAAAAATCAGCAATTCGACCTGGTTGATTTGCTGTACGATTCCACCCCCGGGGTGCTGTCGGAGTTGATCCGTACCGCCTTCATTCCGAAACCCAGCTGTCGGTTCATCGTGGCGGACTTTTCCGCAATCGAAGCCAGAGTGCTTGCCTGGTTCTCTGGGGAGCAGTGGCGTATCGACACCTTTGAACAAGGCGGCGATATTTACTGTGCATCTGCCACGCAGATGTTCGGTGTCCCCGTGGTCAAGCATGGCGTGAACGGTCACCTCCGGCAGAAGGGCAAGATTGCAGAACTGGCTCTTGGTTACGGTGGTTCCGTTGGAGCATTGACTTCGATGGGAGCTTTGGAGATGGGCATGGAAGAGGAAGAACTCCAGCCGCTGGTCAATCAGTGGCGTGGCTCCAATCCCCATATTACAAAGTTCTGGTGGGATGTGGATGCGGCAGCAGTGAAGGCTGTCCGGGAAAAGACATCGGTGTCCTATGGAAATCTGTGTTTTTCCTATCGCTCCGGCATCCTGTTCGTTACCTTACCGTCCGGCAGAAACCTTTCCTACATCAAGCCCCGCATGACCATGAACCGCTTCGGACGGGAGAGCCTTTCCTATGAAGGTGTCGGTGAAAGCAAGAAGTGGATGCGGATCGAAACCTACGGGCCGAAGCTGGTCGAGAACATCGTTCAGGCCACAGCCCGTGATCTGTTGGCACTTGCCATGCTCCGGCTGCGTGATGCCGGATTCGAAATCGTGATGCACATCCACGATGAAGCTGTGCTTGAAGTGCCGGAGGGTGTTTCGAGCGTGGACGAGGTCTGCCAGATGATGGCGATTGCCCCAGATTGGGCGGCTGGTCTGCCCCTTCGTGCAGATGGCTACGAATGTGCATTTTACAAAAAAGACTAAGGAGGTACTGCTCATGGGAATCAGCAGGAATAACGGAGAGGGTTATCCCGATCCTACGGCACACATCGCAGTCCGCAATGTGGAAGCCGATGCAAAGAAACTGAAAATCAATTATCCGACTGGGTACATCGAACTGAATCTGGAGCGTTTCTTCCCTTGCCCCCAGGCAAAGGCAAAGAAGGTGTTCCGGCTCATCCATCGCTATTGCTCCCATGCGGATAAGACCCGCTTGCTGGAGTTCATGACCCGCCGGGTCGCTTACTACGACAGCCGTGAAGTAAATTCTATGAAAAAGGCGGCATCTGTCGAACACGCATACGAGTACAAATATCACATTGCCCAGGCGAAGGAAGCCGCCCGCCAGCGTGAGATGCTCCAGCGGAATATCGACAACTTCAAGGAGGGATTGGAATGAGAATCAGCACAGGTAATTCCCGTATGGATAAAAAGTGGAATCTGGTCGATATGGAACTTTCCGAGTTCCGTGACCGCATTTCCACGCCCCATCGTACTGCCGAAACGGTCGAGCAGTACCGTAAACTTAGCAAGGCCAAACAGGATGACATCAAGGATGTGGGTGGTTTCGTCCTCGGCACCCTCAAAGGCGGACGCCGCAAGAAGGACTGTGTGCTGACCCGTTCTGGCCTTTCGCTGGACATGGACTATGCCACCCAAGACATCATCGATCAGATTGAGATGTTCTTTTCCTTCCATTGCTTTTTCTACAGCACCCATAAGCACACGCCGGAAAAGCCCCGTCTGCGTTTGGTCATCCCTCTGTCCCGTGAGGTGACCCCAGATGAATACTGTGCGGTAGCCAGAAAGGTTGCAGAGGACATCGGCATTGAGCTGTTCGATGACACCACCTATGAGCCGAGCCGTTTGATGTACTGGCCCAGCACTTCCTCGGACGGTGAGTTCATCTTCCATGAGATGGAAGGCGAACTGCTGGACCCGGACAAGATCCTGGCTCGATACACGGATTGGCATAATTCTGCGGAGTGGCCGGTATCCAAGCGGCAGCAGAGCATCGTTCAGCGTGACATCAAAAAGCAGGCTGACCCGCTTGCCAAGCCTGGAACGGTCGGAGCATTCTGCCGGACTTACTCCATCCAGGATGCCATCGAAACCTTCCTCCCCGATGTGTATAAACACAGTGCTATGCTGGGGCGTTTCGATTATATTCCGGCAGACTCTCAGGCGGGTGTTGTGGTGTATGAGGACAAGTTTGCATACAGCCATCATGCTACTGACCCCGCCTGCGGCCGGCTGATGAACGCCTTTGATGTGGTGCGTATCCATAAGTTTGGCTCACTGGATGCCAAGGCCGACCCGGACGCAGATCCTGCCAAGTTGCCGTCCTTCAAGGCCATGCAGGAATTTGCCGTGCAGGATGATAAAGTCAAGATCCAGCTTGCTAAGGAGCGTGTGCATCTCGCCCAGGCTGAGTTCGATGAAGAAGTCACCGATGAGGACTGGCAGACCCTTCTGGAGCTGGACAAGCAGGGCAAGGTTAAAGACACCCTGAACAACATCGCCACCATCGTGCGGCATGACCCAAATCTGAAGTCCATCGTGTTTAACGAGTTCAAGAGCAGTATTGATGTCATCGGTGATATTCCCTGGACACAGGTAAAACCTGGCTGGGCGGATGCAGATGTGGCGAATGCAAAGCTGTACTTTGAAAAGGTCTACGGCATCTGGTCACCGACCAAATTCAAAGATGCTCTGTTGGCGGTGGTTTCTGCGGAACGGCAGTATCACCCCATCAAGGATTACTTTGCTACCCTCCAGTGGGATGGCGTGGAGCGTTTGGATACCTTGCTCATCGACTACCTCGGTGCAGATGATACGCCGTATGTCCGTGCGGTCACCAGAAAAACACTCACGGCAGCAGTTGCCCGTGTGTATGAGCCGGGTGTGAAGTTCGACTCGATCCTTGTTCTGAACGGTCCCCAGGGTGTGGGTAAGTCTACCTTCTTTGCCCTGCTGGGTCGGCAGTGGTATTCGGACAGCCTTTCCATCTCCGATATGAAGGATAAGACAGCGGCAGAGAAACTGCAGGGTTACTGGATTCTGGAGCTGGGCGAACTGGCTGGCATCAAAAAGGTCGATGTAGAAACGGTGAAATCCTTTGTCACTCGCACAGATGATAAGTTTCGTCAGTCCTATGGCATCGTGGTCGAGAGCCATCCACGCACCTGCATCATTGTGGGTAGCACCAACTCCGAGGGCGGTTTCTTGCGTGACATCACAGGTAACCGCCGCTTCTGGCCTGTTCATGTGACAGGCAAAGGCGCACACCATCCGTGGGAGATGACTGACATCGACCAGATCTGGGCTGAAGCTATCGAGCGTTACCACCAGGGCGAGGCGCTGTTCCTTTCCGGCAGTGTGGCTGCGGAAGCCTATGCACGTCAGCAGGATGCAATGGAGTCCGATGACCGTGAAGGCATCGTGGCGGATTACCTCGACACCCTTTTGCCGGAAGGCTGGGACAAGATGGATCTGTACCAGCGCAGGAGCTTCCTCGGCGGTAGCGAATTTGGCGGTGTTCTGGCTACGGGTACTGTACGCCGTGAGCGTGTCTGCATCATGGAGATTTGGTGCGAGTGCTTTGGCAAGGAACGCCAGAATCTGAAGCGGACAGAATCCTATGAGGTCGAGTCCATTCTGAACAAGATTCCTGGCTGGAAGCGCTATGAGGGCAATGCCTCCGGCAAGATGCGTATCCCCGGTTATGGCATTCAGAAAGCCTTCGTCCGTGTTGCCGAGGAGAAACACGGAAACCCATGAGGTGTTTCTGGATGATTCCTACACGGTAGTCAGAAACACAGAGCGGAAACAGGGAAATTGCCACAGCGGTCAGCGAAAAAGCGTGGTTGTTTCCCATGTTTCCTAAAAAGCTCCCTATTGAGAGTGTGTGGATATAAAAAAAGAAAGAAACAGGTGTGTGTATGTACCTGTACGCGCGTAAGAGTTTTTTGCTATCTGGAAACGGCAAAAGGAAACAGGAAAGGAGATGGTCTTTTGCGTGAGAGTTATGTAGAGAGCAAGCTAACCACGGAGGTAAAAAAGCGTGGTGGGCTGGCAGTCAAATTTGTTTCGCCGGGGTTGGATGGGGTGCCTGACCGTCTGGTTCTGTTCCCTGGTGGAAGGTTGGCATTCGTGGAAATGAAGGCACCCGGAAAAAAGATGCGTCCGCTGCAGGTCAAGAGAGCCGAGCAGCTCCGAGCATTGGGATTTTCTGTCTACTGTGTAGATAGACCAGAAATGATAGGAGGTGTTCTGGATGAAATACAAACCGCATAACTACCAGCAGTTCGCTACGGACTTCATTCTGAATCAGAGTATCTGTTGTCTAATGCTGGACATGGGTCTTGGGAAAACGGTCATCACCCTTACAGCTCTGTGGCAGTTGGCACTGGACAGTTTCGATGTAAGCAGAGTCCTGGTAATCGCCCCGAAGCGAGTCGCTGAAGATACATGGCCGAAGGAACTGATGAAATGGGAACACCTCACTGGCCTGACCTCCTCCCTGGTGCTTGGTTCTGCAGCAGAACGGAAAGCCGCCCTGCAGAGGAAAGCATTTCTGTACATCATCAACCGTGAAAATGTGGCATGGCTGGTGAAAAACCATTACTGGGATTTCGACATGGTCGTGATCGATGAGCTGTCGAGCTTCAAGTCCAATAAGGCGGAACGGTTCAAGGCCATGAAAAAGGTTCGTCCGATGGTCACCCGCATCGTTGGGCTGACAGGTACACCGGCTCCGAACACACTGCTGGATCTGTGGCCCCAGATGTATCTGATGGATATGGGACAGCGGCTCGGTCGGTTCATCGGCGGTTTCCGTGATCGATTCTTCCTGCCGGATAAGCGGAACCGAGAGATCGTCTACAGCTACAAACCCCGTGAAGGTGCGGAAGATGCGATCTACGCTTTGATTTCTGACATCTGCATTTCTATGAAAGCTGCGGATTACTTGGATATGCCGGAACGGATCGATAACCGCATCGAGGTTTCCATGAGTCCGAAGGAACGTAAGCTGTACGATGACTTCCAGAAAGATATGGTCCTTTCCATCGGTGATGAGGAACTGGATGCCGCCAACGCCGCAGCACTTTCAAACAAACTGTTGCAGATGGCAAATGGTGCAGTATACGGCGAGGACAAAAAGGTCATTCCCATCCATGACAGAAAGCTGGATGCCCTGGAAGATTTGGTGGAAGCGGCAAACGGCAAACCACTTCTGGTGGCGTACTGGTATAAGCACGACCTCCAGCGTATCAAGGCTCGGTTCAAAAATGCTCGGTGCATTGATACGGCAAAGGACATCGATGACTGGAACGCCGGACAAATCCCACTTGCACTGATCCATCCGGCATCGGCAGGTCATGGTCTGAATCTGCAGGATGGAGGTTGCACAATCGTCTGGTTCGGACTTACCTGGTCGTTGGAGCTGTACCAGCAGTTGAATGCAAGACTCTGGCGGCAGGGACAAAAACACACGGTGGTCATCCACCACATTGTCACGAAAGGCACTCATGACGAGGATGTCATGCGGGCTTTGGAAAATAAGGATACACGCCAGTCGGCTCTGATCGAGGCGGTTCGGGCGAGAATTGGAGGTTAGGAATGAGCGAAAGGATAGAACAGCTTATCCGTGATTACCCGAAAATGAAAACGGAGCAACGTTGCCTGTTCCACCAGATTTCAGATTTTCGTGGTATCACAGAACAGGAGATGATTGATACGATGTATTTCTCCCAGCCGGAGGGTGAACGGGTGCAGACCAGCGGCACTGCCAATAAGACCGCCAGCATTGCCCTGAATTACCGGGAACGGATGGAGCGTATCAACCAGGAATGGTACGAGCATCTGGAAAAAGAATATCTGGATTTGACAGAGGAACTTCGCTTTTTCGAGAGTGCGGTCAAATCCGTCAGCGGGATGCCAGGAACTGTGCTTTCTGATTTGGTCTTTGGTCAGATGACCTGGGACAAGGTAGCGGAAAAGCATTATATCAGCCGGAGGTCGGTCGGCAACTATCGGGCAAAGGCTATTGTGGAACTGGAAAAAATGTATCAGCGCCATGATGATGAGGTCGTGGCATATATGCTAAGTTAAGCGAGGTGAATTACGATGTGTAAGCGTGGAGATATTTATTTCGTGGATTTCGGTCAGAACATAGACACCTGTAAGCAGAGCGGTATCCGTCCGGCGGTCATCGTGAGCAACAACCGTGCAAATGAGCATTCCCCGGTCATCACGGTCGTACCGCTGACCTCCAAGATTTATAAGAAAAGGATGCTTCCCACCCATGTCTACATCCCGCGAGGGTGTGGAACGGGTCTGCCGCAGAACAGTCTGGCTCTGGCCGAGCAGGTGGAAACCATCGACAAGAAGTATTTGCTGGAGCGGCGTGGTGCTGTAAGCGATAATGTTGTTATGACCAAGCTGACAAAAGCCCTGCAAATCCAGATTGGTGCTGTGGAGCGATATAATTGAGAATGAGCAGTCACTGTAGCGGTGGCTGCTTTTTTCTGCGTTGAGGGCAGGAGAAAAATGTGGTATTATAAAGAAAACAAAAGGAGTGTGAAAGTATGCCGTACAATTTCATGGGGGATTTATACAAAAGGGAGATTGTCGAAAAATTACAGAAAATGGGCTGTGATGTTAAGAGTGTACACGCTCTCAATGTAATTATGGAAAAAATGGGGCTGTTGATTCACTATGCTAATGGCTGGGCCACCACTGACAAAGGTGCCAAATTTTCTATGTGGCATAAAGGCGTACTGAATTCAGATGCTTGGCATCCAGAGCTTGTCGATGAGATAGCCAAATTTTTGAAAAGCAAATAATATGTTGGAAGTAAATTCTGATGAAAAGTTTGCACTGGTCTTGCACTGACTTTTCTCTTTCGCTGTGATATTATTATACTTGCCAGAAAAGCAATGAGGGTCTACGGAGTTTTCCGTAGGCTCTTTTTTCTTGGCCGGATGCGTCTTTCATCCTTTCACGCATCCGTACATACGAAAGGAGGATTTTTTCTATGATTTTTACGAGTGAGCAGGTTTCGTGCGGACACCCGGATAAAATCTGCGACCAGATTTCGGATGCCATTGTTACCGCCTGCCTGTCCCATGACAGAAACAGCCGTGTGGCAGCAGAGTGCATGATTAAAGATTATGAGGTCATCATTGCCGGAGAGATCACTTCCAGCTATGAGCCGGACTATAAAGCTCTGGTCACAGAGGTACTTTCCCGCATTGGTCTTTCTGATCCGGAAGAGTACCGTGTGACTGTGTATATCAGCAAGCAGAGCCCGGACATCGCTCTTGGTGTCGATGGTAATTCTGGTGCTGGTGACCAGGGTATGATGTTCGGCTATGCGACCGATGAAACCCCAGAGATGTTGCCGATTCCCTATGCGGTAGCGACACACGCTCTTGAGATTCTGCGTGAGCTGAAATCTCCGTTTCTTTTGCCGGATGCGAAAGCACAGGTTTCCTATGATTATGACACAGGACGCATTACCACATTTCTTATCAGCACCCAGCACCGGGAGGACACCAGCGTTATGGATATTCGTCCTCTGGTGCAAGCGGTCATGGAAACTGCCGCCCAGGACTACGATTTGAACACCGACTTCGAGAAACTGGTCAATCCGACCGGCCGTTTCGTGGTCGGTTCTTCTTTTGCAGATTCCGGGTTGACTGGCAGAAAGATTATCGCTGACACCTATGGTGGTATGTGCAGACACGGCGGCGGTGCGTTTTCTGGCAAAGACCCTACCAAGGTCGATAGGAGCGGAGCGTATATGGCAAGGAAGATCGCCAAAGACCTCGTCCGTTCTGGGCAGGTGCGTAAGTGCGAGGTGCAGTTGGCATACGCCATCGGCGTGGCTGAACCTGTGTCAGTGGCAGTCGAGTGTTTTGGTACTGAGCGTGTATCCCTTGGTGAAATCAAGGACTGGATCAGAGCAAACTATAATCTGACTCCGGCTGGCATTATCAAGGAGCTGGGCTTGCTGGATATGGATTACAACCAAGTCAGTGCCTACGGACACTTCGGCAAGGTTGGTCTTCCCTGGGAGGAGTGATCATGCCGCATCGTCCGAACACACCATGCAAGCACCCCGGCTGTGCAAGGCTCGTTCCCTACGGCACGATGTACTGCGAGGAACACAAAGCCCTGCACCCAGAAACGACACGACCCGCTGGCAAGCGTGGGTACGGCAGCAGATGGCAGAGAGAAAGCAAAGCCTTCCTCCAAGCACACCCGTTGTGTGTCCGTTGCCTTGCCAGTGGTAAGTATGTTCGTGCCACGGTGGTTGACCATATCGTTCCCCATCGCGGTGACCAGGAACTGTTCTGGGATCGGAGCAACTGGCAACCGCTCTGTAAGCACTGCCATGATACCAAGACCATGACAGAAGATCGATACCAGGAGTTCCGATACTGATTGCACCCCAGGGGCGGGTCAAATCTCTGTTATCGGGGTGCGGAAAGACCGGCGCCCCCTCAAGCGTGTAAAATCGCAGAATTTAATAGGGGGGATACCCCAGCACCCCCAGTACGGAACCGAAAATTTCATAAAAAATAGCGAAAGCACCGAGAACGCCTATCCTTTTCCGGCTGGGTGGTAGCGGTGCTTTTGCTGATTTGTTTGCTATTTGGTTGTAAAACCCTACTGGAAACAGTGGTTTTATGGCCTTTTTTTAACTCACTTTTTAGCGAAAGGATGTGAAGCAATGACTGAATTTCAGGCAAAACAGATCCGTGACCTGCGACTTCGCGGCACTGGCTATCGAGCCATTGCTTCGGTTGTCGGTCTTTCCCGTGACATCGTCCGCAACTACTGCAAGAGCCACGGGCTGGATGGTTTCGCTACGGAACTCACCCTCAATATGAAAGAGCAGATGGAAGCCGGAACAGCGTGTCAGTGCTGCGGTAAGGAAATCAAACAGCCTGCCACCGGCCGGAAGAGAAAATTCTGCTCAGATGAATGCAGAAGGAATTGGTGGGCGGCGCATCAGGCTGATATCAACCGAAAGCCAACCGCCTACTACGAAAAGCAGTGTGCCTACTGTGGCAAAACATTTACTGCCTATGGCAACCGAAACAGAAAATATTGTTCCCATGCCTGTTATGTCCGTGACAGGTTCTGGAGAGAGGAAGATGGCAGAGAGCCGTATGAAAGCCCTGCCGTGACAGAGGAGGAAAACGCATGAGCATGGAATGGAAAACTCTGTCGGTGGATGCGCTCCGTCCGGCAGCTTACAATCCCCGCAAGAAACTCAAACCCGGCGATAAGGAATATGAGAAGATCAAGAACTCCATCCAGGAGTTTGGCTATGTGGAGCCGATTATCGTCAACTATGATATGACGGTCATCGGCGGTCACCAGCGTCTGACTGTTCTCAAAGATCTGGGATATACCGAAGTCCAGTGTGTGATGGTTCACATCGAGGACGAGAACAAGGTCAAGGCTCTTAATATCGCCCTCAATAAAATTACGGGTGCTTGGAACGAACAGCTTCTGGCTGACCTTATCGTGGATTTGCAGTCGGCAGATTTCAATACGGACTTCACTGGTTTTGAAGCCCCGGAAATCGAGCAGCTCTTTTCCAAGGTACACAACAAGGAAATTAAAGAGGACGATTTCGATGTGGATGCAGAGCTGCAGAATCCTATGATGTCCAAGGCCGGAGATATCTGGCTCCTTGGTCGGCATCGCCTGGTCTGCGGCGATTCCACTTTGCCGGAAACCTACACAACTCTGATGGAAGATCGCCGGGCGAACCTTGTTCTGACGGACCCGCCCTACAATGTAAATGTGGAGGAAACCGCTGGGAAGATCAAGAACGACAATATGTCCGATGAGGATTTCTACAAATTCCTGTTCGCCATGTTTGTAAATGTGGAGCAGAATATGGAAGCGGATGCGAGTATCTATGTGTTCCATGCGGACTCCAAGGGACTGATCTTCCGGCAGGCGTTCCACGATGCTGGGTTCTATCTGTCCGGTTGCTGTATCTGGAAGAAGAACGCCCTGGTTCTTGGTCGTTCTCCGTATCAGTGGCAGCACGAGCCGTGCCTGTTTGGTTGGAAGCTCGGCGGCAAGCACCAGTGGTATGCCGACCGCAAGCAGACCACCATCTGGGAGTATGACCGTCCGAAATCTTCTAAGGAGCATCCGACCATGAAGCCTGTTGCTCTGATGGCGTACCCCATCCAGAACTCCAGCATGAGCAACTGCATCGTGCTTGACCCGTTCCTCGGTTCCGGCTCCACACTCATGGCCTGTGAGGAAACGAACCGCATCTGTTACGGCATCGAACTGGATGAGAAGTTTGTGGATGTCATCGTCAACCGCTATATCGAAGCGGTCGGCTCTTCGGACGGTGTGTTTGTGATCCGTGATGGTAACAAGCTGCCGTATGCGGAGGTGACTATCCATGAATAAGGATCTGACTCTGGGCAGTCTGTTTGATGGCTCTGGTGGGTTCCCGCTCGGCGGCTTGCTCTCCGGCATTACGCCGCTGTGGGCATCCGAGGTCGAGCCGTTCCCCATCCGGGTGACCACCAAACGTCTGCCCTTTATGAAACACTACGGTGATATCTCCGGCATGAACGGCGGTGAGATCGAGCCTGTCGATATTATCACCTTCGGCTCTCCCTGCACGGATATGTCCATTGCTGGCAAGAGAGCCGGACTGGATGGTAAGCAATCCAGCCTGTTCTATCAGGCAATCCGAATCATAAAAGAAATGAGGTGTGCGACCAATGGAGAATATCCACGATTTATCGTGTGGGAGAATGTCCCAGGGGCTTTCTCCTCAAACAAAGGCGAGGACTTCAAAGCCGTCCTCGAAGCGGTCATCGGCGTTGTCTGTCCGAGAACCGAGGTGCCTATGCCTGAAAAGAACCGATGGCCCTACGCCGACCTATACATGGGAGAGGGATGGAGCCTTGCATACCGAACTCTCGATGCTCAATACTGGGGAGTCCCCCAGCGAAGACGCCGCATCTTCCTTGTCGCAGATCTTGCTGGCGGGTGTGCCGGAAAAGTATTATTTGAGTCCGAAGGCGTGTCAGGGTATTCTGCGGAGAGCTTCCGTGCGTGGCAAAGAACTGCCAGAGGTGCTTCGCCTTGCTCTGGAGAGACAGGCGAACGTTGCAGAAACGGCATCGTCCTAAACGACCAGGGCGGCAACCGCATGGATGTGACCCATGAGGTCACCTGCACCCTCAGGGCTGAATCCCACCATCCGCCGCTTGTGTTCGAGAACCATTCACAGGACACACGGTATAAGGGACCACTGGAAACTGCACAGACAGTTTCGGCTACCTATGGAATGGGTGGCAACAACCAGCCCTTTGTGGTGGAAACGCCGAAGACCCTTAAGATCCGCAGTGGTTGTGAGGGCGGTGGCAAGGGTGCGCTCATCCAGGAGGACAAGTCAGCGACCCTTTCCTGCAATAACGACCAGGCATTATTCGTCCCGAGAGCTTTTGGCATCTGTTCCGACCAGAGCAATTCCATGCTTTCGGATAATCCCCACAGTGGGATTTATGAAGCGGATACTTCTCGGACGCTGGATCGAGCTTGTGGCAATCCATCCTGCAACCAGGGCGGCATCGCCATCGTGGAAAGCTATGCCCTGCAGGGTTCCATGATCGGCAGAGCAGAAAAGAACGGTCCCCAGGGGGACGGCATCAATAAGGATGTTTCGTTTACTCTGAATACTGCAGACCGCCACGCTGTCTATGCCATGACCACAGGTTACTACGCCCAGGTCACCAAGGATACTTCCCCAACCTTGCTCTCCAGAGATTATAAGGATGCCCCAGTCGTGTCCGGCAGCGAGGATGAACCACCTGTGTTCTTCGTCCGCCGCCTGACTCCGACCGAGTGTGCCAGATTACAGGGCTTTGCGGACTGGTGGTGTTTCGACCTCGGAACGCCGGAGCCTACAGAGTCTGACATCGAAACCTGGACGGAAATCTGGGAAACGCATCGCGGGGTTATGGGTAGCAGTACGAAACCCAAGACCAGAAACCAGATCATCAAATGGCTGAAAGCTCCCCATGCCGATGCCGCAGAGTATAAGATGTGGGGCAATGGCGTGGCTCTTCCCTGTGTGTTTTTCGTGCTTTCCGGCATCGCATGGGTGCTGAACGGCAACGAAGAATAAAGATGATAAAGATCGCTCGATTCGCTTGACTTATATGCCCTTCAGAGTGATTAATGTACTACCCAAAGCAAAGGAGGCATACATTATGCGAATTGAAACAGTATCATCTGACAGAAAAGCAATGGCGAAAGCCATCGCAGAGTATTCCGGCAAGGAACTCCGCTACATGGGACCACCGAGCTTCGCTTATGCAGTCGGTCCCTACCTCATTGACCGGGGCGGAGTCATCACTTCCGAAACGGAAGAGGAAAACGCCGAGTTCCGGGCATTCCTGGAGGAGAACGGCTTTGCAGAGCCGACCATTGAGTATCTGAACATCAACCTCCCCATCGAGGATATGGATGGTGTCCAGCTCAAGAATCTGGTATTCATGCTCCACAGCAAGCAGTACCTTCTGAACAAGGCAACTGGTCGGGCTGGTGTGGCGGTCAGCGAGGGGCTGGTGGCGGCTTTGCAGGACAATCCGCCAACCACCAAGGACGAGTTCCTCAGCCTTTTCTGGGCGAACCTGGGCGAAACCAGGGGCATCAGCTTTTCCGACACGGCGGTGATTCTTATCTTTCCGCTTCCCAATGACTCGGAGCGTAGCAAAGCCTACACGGATCTGGCAGCGGCGATGCTTGCCAAGGCCAAGGAAGCCAAACGGGTCAGTCCTGCCGAGCAGAAGCCGGAGAATGAAAAATACTATTTCCGCATCTGGCTCATCCAGCTTGGCTTGGGCGGCAAGGATAGCAAAGACACCCGCAAGGTTCTGATGGAGAAGTTAGTCGGTCATTCTGCTTTCCGCACCGATGAGGAAGCCGAGAAATTCAAGGCTGACCAGAAGGCAAAACGGGCGGCTGCGAAGGCTGCAAAGGCGGAGGTCGAAGAGGACTAAAACGCCATAATGTACACAATTTTCGCTCTGAATGATTGTGTACATTATGCCCCGTTATTAACTTGATAATATGTGCTTATAGAGCGAATATGTGACTACCGAAAGGGAAAACAAACACGCAAAGGACGGTACATATTATGAACGAAAAGACCAGAACCCAGATTGAAGAAATGAAAAAGCAGACCATCGGTGTTGAGGTGGAGATGTACAACATCACACGGGAGCAGGCTTGCAAGACCATCGCAACCTACTTCCACACCGAAGACACGGTTCGCTACGTTGGCGGAGCTTACAAGGCTTGGAGCTGCAAAGACAACCAGGGTCGCACATGGAAAATTACACGGGATTCCAGCATCCAGGCACAGCACGATGATGAGCGAACAGAAATGGGAACTCCGATTCTCCGCTCCGATGACATCGAGGATTTGCAGGAAATCCTCCGCCAGCTCCGGCACAAGGGTGCAAAAAGCGACCCAGCCCATATGTGCGGAGTCCACATCCACATTGGACTGGATGACCACACACCGAACAGCCTGCGGAATCTGGCAAACATCATGGCAAGCCATGAGAGCCTTCTGATTTCTGCCCTCCGGCTTGACCGCAACCGCATCAGCAACTACTGCCGGACGGTTGACCCGGATTTCCTTAAACGGCTGAACAGCCGCAAGCCGAAGACGATGGAAGATTTGGCGGATATCTGGTACGCCAACAACCGCTACGAAAACCGAAACGCCCATTACAACCACAGCCGATACAGAATGCTGAATTACCATGCTTGCTTCACCCACGGTACCATCGAATTCCGATGCTTCCAATTTGCCAATGCGGATGGCAAGCGCAGGGGTGGGCTTCACGCCGGAGAGCTGAAAAGCTACATCCAGCTTTGCCTTGCACTGAGCCAGATGGCAAAGACGGTAAAAAGTGCAAGCCCAAAAGAGCCGCAGGTCGAGAATCCGAAATACGCTATGCGGACTTGGCTTCTCCGGCTGGGATTCATTGGCGAGGAATTTGCCACGGCGAGAGAAATTCTGACACGCAACCTGGACGGTGACACAGCTTTCCGTCACGGGCGCGCCGCTTGAAGGACTTAGCCTCAGGCCCCCTTCTGACCGCTTCGGCGGTCTTAAGGTGGTAGGAGGGTAAGCCCTTCAGAAAGGATGGAAACGAAATGAGCAAATACTACTTAGCCTACGGCAGCAACCTGTCAGTAGCACAAATGGCCCAGCGTTGCCCCGATGCAGTCTACGTTGGAACGGCAGTGCTGACTGACTACCAGATTCTCTTCAAAGGAAGCCAGAGTGGAAACTACCTCACGGTAGAGCCGAAAAAGGGATATACGGTTCCCTTGCTGGTCTGGAAGATCAGCGAACGGGATGAATCCTGGCTTGACCGCTACGAGGGGTATCCCGATTTCTATGAAAAAAAGACAATCACGGTTGAGATGCATTCTCTTGTCGATGGCGAGAAAATTGCCACGGTCGATGCCCTCATTTACATTATGCTGGGCAAGCGCAAGCTGGGGTGCCCTCGGCAGCGTTACTTCGACATCTGCCTGGAAGGTTATCATCGTTTTGGCTTTGATGACCGTATTCTCAAACAGGCAGTAGCAGACAGCTCCGATGCGTGGCAGGCGGACAAATTCATGAAGGGGGGCGGACAGGTATGATGCGATTTATAACCACTGAGCAGTTGGCAGAGCTTCGCAACCGCTACCCTGTGGGATGCCGTGTCCGGCTTCTGGAAATGGACGATCAACAGGCCCCACCCGTCGGCACTTGCGGCACGGTGACAGGGGTCGATGATACCGGCTCCATCATGGTGGCTTGGGACAACGGCGGCAGTCTGAATGTCCTGTATGGCATCGACTGTTGCCAGAAGATCTAAGGGTCACGGAGCCATAATATACACAGATTTCTGCTTGAATGTTTGTGTACATTATGGCTCCGATATTCCTGGATATATGTGTGTTTCAGAGGTAATATGCTACTACCGAAAGGAAAAAACACACAAAACGGAGGATACCACCATGAAGAACATTTTTGAAGAAATCTACCAGCAGGAAACCGAGCTGAAAAAAGAGTATGATGCCGCTGATGATGCTGGCAAGGACAGCATCCGAGCCGAACACAAAGCCCTTATGGAACGCATTGCCAGCCTTGGCGGTGCCGCACCTCGCATCTGGCGAGAGTACGACAAAGCCAGAGAGAATGGCAACGAACTCCTGGACATCAACGATGTTGTCTGGGACAAGGATGTGGAACTGCTGGTCACCACCCTGCGAAAGTACGGTATTGAGAAATTCACCTTTTCTTCCGGCTGGAGCAGTGCGGTTGATACCGCATGGCTTTTCCAGCAGAACGGCTGCAAGCTGGAGGGGCTGGTTGAAATCAGCGGCAACATGGACTACCTCAAGGGAGAACATGAAAAGCTGCACGGCTACCTTTTCAGCGTAAACTAAGCTGATAGCACCAAAGAGCCGGTCGGCTCTTTTGGTCGTTATGGGTACGATCTACCCGATTTTTCTTGCTGATATTTGTGTACTATATGATGCCGGATTCCCTGGATATATGTGTGTTTTAGAGTTAATATGCTACTACCGAAAGGGAAAACACCAGAAAAGCGGAGGAAAGCATTATGTGGAGCAAAGGAACGATTGGAGTACCCCAGAAGGACGGCAGTTACATCGCTTGCAAGTATTGGGTCAAGCACTACGAAGAAGGCAGCGAGTGGGGCATCGATGAGGGACGGATTTCCAAGCTGGAGATTCGCATCAACGGCAAGATTACCGTCAACTACGACAGGGGCTGGGACATCGAGCCGGAAGATGAAACCACCCAGACCGCCCTTGCAATCCTGCTGAAAGAGTACAACTAAACAGCAGAGAACAGCACCCGAAAGGGTCTGTTTCTCGTATACGGATATTTACAGGACTCAGAAATGGGTCTTTTTTTGTTGCCATTTTTGCGAAAGGAGGTGGAGCCGATGGCACAGAGAGGAAGAAAACCAATGGTGCTAGAATATAAATAGTACAAGCCAAAATGAGAAATTCCAAATACACAT